>Ga0302324_100004950_pt1 | contig 29323 bp, 26 predicted proteins | sample Palsa_T0_1_FD_201949 | JGI IMG/M metagenome (GOLD analysis project Ga0302324, IMG submission 201949) | Peat permafrost microbial communities from Stordalen Mire near Abisko, Sweden - Palsa_T0_1 | ecosystem: Environmental > Terrestrial > Soil > Palsa > Peat permafrost | place: Sweden: Abisko...
GGCCTTGGCCGCGCCGTAGAGGACCTCGACGAATTCGGGGCCGCTGGCGCCGATGAACGCGACGCGGTCGCCGGGGTGCACTCCCCCGGCCTGCAGGGCGCTGGCGACCTGGCTGGAGCGCCGATCCAGGTCGGCGAACGAAGTCCGGCGGTGAGCCTCAGCCAGGGCTTCGCCGGCCGGGGTGGCGGCAGCTCGCTTCCTGATGATGTCGGCCAGCGAGTAAACCGGCGAGCCGTCGGGGTGATACGACCAGGGTTCGGTCTCGGTCATGGCCGGCTCGCCTGCCCTTCTGCAACTGCCGCGCGGATACTACAGTAAACGGAGTAGCACCAGCCGTCTATCGCTTCGGACTTGGAGATCCCTGCTGTGAGCGGCACCATCGGCGAACTGCTGGCCACTGCGTGCCAGCGCTACCACGACCGGGTGGCGCTGGTCCGGGGGAATGACAGGCGCAGCTATGGTGAGCTGCTCGAGCACGGCGCGCGGCTGGCCAACGCGCTGCGGGAAGCGGGACTTGCGCCGGGCACGCCGGTGGCGGCCATGCTCGAGGACCGGATCGCCTCGCTGGAGGTCTACGTTGGGGCGGCCTTCGGCGGGTACCCCGTCATCCATATCAACGACCGGCTGGCCGCGCCTGAGGTGGCGCACATCCTGGCCGACTCCGGGGCGCGCGTCCTGTTCCATACCGACGGGCGCAGCGAGGTGGTGGCGGCCGCGGCCGCGCAGGCGGAGCTGCGGCTGCTCGTGACCATCGGGGCGGACCGCCCGGCGGGCGCGATCGGGTTCGATGAGCTGGTCACCAGCGCCCGTTCTGCTCTGGAAATAAGTCCGCGTACGGACGGGGACCTGGCCATCGTCGGGTACACCAGCGGGACAACCGGCCTGCCCAAGGGGGCGATGATCAGCCAGCGGGCGCTGACCGACTGCGTGCGGCTGATGCCGTCGATGTTCCGGATCGCCAGCTACGGGCGGTGCGCGTTCACCGGCACCTTGTCCTTCGTCAGCGGCATCTGGGGAGTAATCCTCCCCCACCTGTACACCGGCGGGACCGTCACGTTCCTGCACCCGTACACGCCCGAGTCCTGGGCGGACCACGTCGAGGCGGACCAGTCCACGTTCACCTACGCGCCGACCCCGTTCATCCCGGCCTTCGCGGCGGAGCTGCGGCGGCGGCCCAAGGCGCTGGCCAGCCTGGAGTCCGTCCTCCACTCCGGCTCGCCGGTGCCCCGGGCGCACGTCGAAGAGCTCGTCGACGTGATCGGCGAGCGGTACGTCGAGAGCTACGGGATGACCGAGGGCGTCGCGCCGTTTACGGCCACCACCCGGGAGGACTGGCGCACGGCCGGCGCCGGGGGCGGCGCGCAGGATATGTACGCGTCGGCGGGGCGGCCCTTCCCCAGCGCCCTGATCCGCGCCGTGGGCCGGGACGGGCGGATCCTGGCGGCCGGCGAGGAGGGCGAGCTGACGGTGGCCGCGGACATCAGGTTCGACGGGTACCTGGGGGACGCGGGCCGGACGGCGGAGAGCTTCGGGCCGTACGGGTTCCGGACCGGGGACCTCGGGCGGCTGGACCCGGCCGGGTACGTGTACGTCACCGGGCGGGTCAAGGACCTGATCATCAGCGGCGGGGCGAACGTGTACCCGGCCGAGGTCGAGGCGGCGCTGGCCGCGCTGCCCGGGGTAGCCGAGTGCGTGGTGCTGGGCATGCCCGACGAGCGGTGGGGTGAGGCGGTGACCGCGGTGATCGTGCAGGCGCCGGGCGCGGAGCTGACGGCCGAAAGCGTGATCGCGCACGTCAGGACCCGGCTCGCCGGTTACAAGCGGCCGCAGCGGGTGCACTTCGTGGCCGGGCTACCGCGCAACGCGAGCCTGAAGGTGCGCAAGGATCAACTGCGGGCCGAGCTGGCCCGGCGTCCGGCTGACGGGACCGGCGCTTGACGGGGTGGGCAGGCAGGGCTAAGAGTTACTACAACTAAGAAAGCTAGGAGCCGTCGTGGCTGAAGCTGGGAGCTGTCGTGCCTGAGGCCTTTGTGCTCGAAACGCTCCGTACCGCCCGGACCAAGGCGTCGCGCCGCGGCGGCTTCGCCACCGTCTCGCCGGTCGACCTGCTGGTGCACCTGCAACGCGAGCTGGTCACGCGGACCGGCATGGACCCCGGCCGGATCGAGGACGTTATCATCGGGTGCGCCTCGCAGAACGCCGAGCAGGGCGCGAACATCGCCAGGACCGCCACCATGCTGGCTGGCTGGGGCGACGTGCCCGGCGTCACGATCAACCGGTTCTGCGCCTCCGGCATCGACGCGGTGGCGCAGGCCGCGGGCCGGATCCGCGGCGGCGACCTGGAACTGGCGGCGGCCGGCGGGGTGGAGAGCGTGTCCCGGGTGCCGATGTTCTCCGACGGCGGCCCGCTGTTCTGCGACCCGGCCACGGTGAACAAGGTCGGTTCGGTGTTCATGGGCATCTCGGCGGACCTGGTGGCCACGATCGAGGGCTACCAGCGGGACGAGCTCGACGCCTACGGACTGGAAACCCAGGTCAAGGCCGCGCGGGCCTGGGACGAAGGGTTCTTCAACCGCTCGCTGGTGCCGTTGACCCGGCCGGACGGGGTGGTGGTCGACCGGGACGAGCACCTGCGGCCGGGCACCACGCGGGAAACCCTGGCCGCGCTCGAGCCGGCGTTCGTTCAGCAGGGGGCGGACGGGCAGGATGCGCTGGCGCTGGCCGCGCATCCGGAGGTGGGCGAGATCCGGCACCTGCACACCGTGGGCACCTCACCCGCGCTGGCCGACGCCTCGGCGCTGGTGCTGATCGGGACCCAGGACGCGGCCAAGCGGATCGGGGTGGCGCCGCGGGCCCGGATCGTGGCGTCCGCGACGGCGAGCACCGACCCGGTGATCATGCTGACCGCGGGCCAGACCGCGGTGGAGAAGGTGCTGGCGCGGGCGGGACTGTCGCCCGGGGATGTGGACGTGTTCGAGTTCGCCGAGGCGTTCGCCGCGCTCTGCCTGCGCTTCCGGCGCGACCTGGACGCCGGGCCTGAGCGGATGAACCCCAACGGGGGCACGATCGCCATGGGCCACGCGTTCGGCGCCACCGGGGCAATCCTCCTCGGCTGCGCGGTGGACGAACTCGAGCGGCGCGGCGGCCGGTACGGCGTGGCGGCGGTCAGCGGAGCCGCCGGGCTCGGGGTGGCCGTCCTGGTCGAACGCGTGACGTCATGACCGATACGCGGAACGGCAGTGCGGGCCTGCCGCTGGCCGGCCGGGTAGCGATCGTCTCCGGCGGCGGCCGGGGGCTGGGGCGGTCGTTCTGCCTGGCGCTGGCCCGGCAGGGAGCGCGGGTGGTGGTCAACAACCGGAACCGGGTAGTCGACGACGACGGGCGCGGACCGGCCGACCACGTCGCGGCGGAGATCACCGCGGCGGGCGGGGAGGCGGTAGCCGACTACGCCGACGCGGCCGCCGCCGAAAGCGGCGAGGCCATGGTGGCGGCGGCGCTGCAGCGCTGGGGACGGCTGGACATCTGCGTGGCCAACGCGGCGATCGGCGTGGGCGGGATGTTCCACCGGCAGCCCGCCGCGCAGTTCGACGAGGTCCTCCAGATCAACCTGCGCGGGTCCATCGGGCTGGCCCGGGCCGCGATGGCGGTCATGCGCCCGGCGGGCTACGGCCGGATCATCCTGGTGTCCTCCACCGGCGGGCTGCACGGAGACATCGGGCTGTCCGCCTACGCCGCGAGCAAGGGCGGGCTGCTGGCGTTCGGCCGGTCACTGGCCGCCGAGGGCGCCGCGCGCGGGGTGCTCACCAACATGCTGCTGCCGTACGCGCTGACCCAGATGACCGACGACGGCATGCCGTCAGCGGCCAAGACGCAAATGGAGCCGGACCTGGTGGCACCGGTGCTGACCGCGCTGGCCCGCGAGGACTGCGCCCTGAACGGCGAGTACATCGTCACCGGCGGCGGGCGGCTGCGGCGTGCGTCGGTGGTGGAGTGGGACACGGTGACGCTGCCGGGCGACCCGGATCTCAGCCCGGGCGTCCTGGCCGACCTGCTGGCTCGGAGTCGCCAGGGTGAGCCGCGGGAGTTCGGCGTGGCGGTGGACGCGTTCACCGACCTGATGGGCGGGGCCGATCTGGCCGGCCCCGACCTGGATAGCAGAGGGCACCGGTGAGCTGGGGGCCGCTGCTGGTCAACCTGGCGGTGTGCGCGGGGACGGTCGCGGTGCTGATGCTGGCGACCTTCGGCTACGCCATGCGCACCAGGGTGCACGCCATCATGGACACGGTCTGGCCGCTGGGGTTCGTGATAATCTCGGCGGTCTCGTTCGGCCTGTCGGCCGGGCACGGGGCCACGGACCGGCGGGTACTGGTGCTGGTGCTGACCGCCATCTGGGGGCTGCGGCTGGGCGGGCACATCTTCGCGCGGAACTTCGGGCACGGCGAGGACAAGCGGTACGCCTCGCTGCTGCGGCGCAACCGGGGCAGCCTGGCCGCCTTCGTGCTGCGGTACATCTACTGGGCGCAGGGCCGGGTCATGTGGTTCGTGTCCCTGCCGCTGCAGGTGGCCATGTACGAGCGTGCCGCGCTGTCCGCGGTGGCCTGGCTCGGCGTGGCGGTGTGGGCGGTGGGGTTCGGCTTCGAGACGATCGGCGATGCGCAGCTGCGGCGGTTCCGCGCCGATCCGGCCAACGCCGGTCAGGTGCTGGATAGCGGGCTGTGGCGTTACACCCGGCATCCGAATTACTTCGGCGACTCCGTCGTGTGGTTCGGGCTGTGGCTGCTGGCCTGCTCGCACTGGCTCGGCGTGCTGACCGTCGTGGCCCCGATTTACATGACGAACATGCTGGTCCGGCACACCGGCAAGAAGCTGCTCGAGAAGCACATGGCGCGGTCGAAGGGCGCCGCGTACGCCGATTACGTCCAGCGGACCAGCGGCTTCATCCCGCGTCCCCCGCGCGAGCCCGGCGGGGACGGCTGGTGACGGCGCGGCTGCGGCACATCGTCCTGGCCACCGACGACCTGGCCGGGGACGTGGCCCGGGCCCGGACCGGGCTCGGGCTGGCCGCCGGCATCAGGGACGCCGAGGCGATGCGCGCGTTCGACCTAGAGCACGAGGTGCTCGTGCTCGGCTCGTCCTACCTGGAGATCCTCGCGCCGCTCGGCAACCGGCCGGAGCTGCCGGGGGCCAAGTTCCTGGCCCGGGGCGGCCCCGGCGGGTACATGCTGGACCTCCAGGTGCCCGACCTGGAGGAGGTGCTGGCCCGGGCCGGGCGGCTCGGCCTGGCCCCGGTGCTGCGCGAGGAGTACCGCGGTAACCAGATCTGCCAGCTGCACCCGCGCGACTTCGGCACGCTGCTCGAGGTCGATCAGATCGTCGGTCCCAAGGACTGGCACTGGGACGAGGAGTTCCCGGCCAGCGCGCGCGGCTATGACCGGGCGCTCCCGGTGGCCGCGGTCATCGCGGTGCCGGATCCGGCGCCGATGGCGGAGCGGTGGGCGGAGGTGTTCGGCGGCGACCGGACCGGAACCAGCGTCGGGCTGGCCGGGGTCACGGTGTCGTTCGCCACCTCCGGCGATAAGCGGCCCGGGCTGGTGTCGGTGGACGTGGCCGTGCCACCCGATGGCGAGCCAGGTGACCTGGAGGTGGCGGGCGTGTCGTTCCGCAGGCGGTTGAGGTTGGTCGAGCCGGGTGGCGCGGGAACGGCGCCGTGACGGCTGGGGCAGGCCCGGGCGGACGGGCGCGGCGGCTGTTCTCGCCCGGGCAGGTCGCGGAGTTCCACGCCCGCGGCTGGTGGACGGCGGACACCTGGGACTCGCTGCTGCGCGGCCACGCCGCGGCCCGGCCGGACGCCGAGGCGCTGTGCGACGCGCCTGACCGCGCGTCCTTCGCCAGCGGCGAGCCGCGCCGCCTGACCTGGCGGGAGGTCGACGCGGCCGTCGATGAGCTGGCCGGGGCGCTGCTCGCGGCGGGCACCGAGGCGGGCGACGTGGTGGGCATCCAGCTGCCCAACGTGGTCGAGCTCGCCCTCGCGTACCTGGCCGCGGCCCGGATCGGGGCGATCGCCTCGCCGTTCCCGATCCAGTACCGCGAGCACGAACTCTCCGAGCTGGGCCGGCTGGCCGGGCTGCGGGTGTTCGTGACCATGGACCAGGTCCGGGGCCGGGCCAACGCCAAGGCCATCGCGTCGCTGCGTGACCGGGGCGCGGTGCCGGCCCTGACGGCCGTGCTGGCCTTCGGCACCGACCTGCCGGACGGCGTCGTGGCGCTGGGCGCGGCCGACCCGGCCACCCTGCGAGATCAGCAGACGCGGCTGGCGGCGCACCTGGCGGGCCGGGTCATCGACCCGGCGGACTGCGTCTCGCTGTGCTGGACGTCGGGCACCGAGAGCGTGCCCAAGGGCGTGCCCCGCACGCACGGCGACTGGATCGCGGTCAGCATGACGACGGTGCAGGCGCCTGGCCTTGGTCCGGATGACGTGCTGCTCAACCCGTTCCCGATGGTGGCGGCGGGCGGCTTCGGCGGGATGTTCCTGCCCTGGCTGGTGACCGGCGCCCGGCTGGTCCAGCATCAGCCGTTCGACCTGGAGGTCTTCCTGGGCCAGGTGCAGGACGAGCGGGTCACCTACTCGGTGTCGCCGCCGGCCGTGCTGACCCGGCTGCTGCTCGAGCCGGACCTGATGGCGCGGTTCGACCTGTCCTCGCTGCGCTGCGTCGGGTCGGGCTCCACGCCGCTGACCCCGTTCCTGATCGAGGGCTGGGAAGCGCGCGGCGTGTCGGTGATCAACTTCTTCGGCTCCAACGAGGGCATCTCGCTGACCGGGTACCCGGACAACATCCCCGACCCGGCCGACCGCGGGCGGTATTTCCCGCGGCCCGGGGCCGGGCTGCCGACCCGGATCCGCACGGATCAGTGGACCCGGGCGCGGCTGGTGTCGCCGGACACGGGCCTCGAGATCAGCGCGACGGGACAGCCCGGAGAGCTCCGGCTGAAGGGGCCAACGGTGTTCGCGGGCTACTGGGGCGGCGCAGGCGAGCCGTTCGACTCCGACGGCTGGTATGCCACCGGCGACATCTTCCAGTACGCCGGTGACCGGGGCGAGTACCTGCTCTACATCGACCGGGCCAAGGACCTGATCAGCCGGGGCGGCATGAAGATCAGCGCGGCCGAGGTGGAGGGGCTGCTGCAGTCCTGCCCGGGAGTCGCCGAGGTGGCCGCGATCGGCGTGCCCGACCCCATCCTGGGGGAGCGGCTGTGCGCGGTCGTCGTGCCGCAGGCGGCGCCGGGGGTGGCGCCAGCCGGCCGACTGGAGGTGACGCTGGCGGGGCTGGTCGCGCACCTGCGAGCCCGGCAGGTCGCGTCGTTCAAGCTGCCCGAGCGGCTGGAGATCGTGCCGGAGCTGCCGCGCAATCCGTCCGGCAAGGTGCTCAAGCGGGAACTGCGGGAGCGTTTCGGCGCCGATACGAAGGAGTGATGTCATGGCCGAGGACCTGGTCCTGTACCGGCTCGAGGGTGCCGTCGCGGTCCTTACCCTGAACCGGCCCGAACGCAAGAACGCCTGGACGATCCCGCTGCAGCGGCGCTATCTCGGCCTGCTGGAACAGTGCGACCGGGACCCTTGCGTCCGGGCCATCGTGATCACCGGGTCGGGGTCGGCGTTCTGCCCGGGCGCGGACACGGCCGAGCTCACGGTCTACACCCAGACCGGCGACTTCAACCCGGAGATGGCGCAGATCGAACAGCCGGATTACTACCCGCTGCTGGTCGGCAAGCCGATGATCGCCGCGATCAACGGGGCCTGCGCGGGCATCGGGCTGATGCAGACGCTCATGTGCGACGTCCGCATCGCGGTGACCGGGGCGCGGATGACCACGGCGTTCGCGCGCCGGGGGCTGCCCGCCCTGCACGGCAGCGCGTGGCTGCTGCCGCGGCTGATCGGGCTCAGCCGCGCGACCGAGCTGCTGCTGTCCGGACGGACGTTCCTGACCGACGAGGCCGCCTCGATCGGGTTGATCCACCGGATCACCCCGGCTGGGCAGGCCCTGGCTTCGGCGCTGGAGTACGCCGCGGATCTGGCCGCGAACTGCTCCCCCGCCTCGATCAAGACCATGAAGACGCAGCTGCGGGCGGCGTCGGAGCAGGACGTGCTCAGCTCTATCGCGGAGGGACTGAAGCTGGAGCGTGCGGCGCTCGCCTCGGACGACTTCGCCGAAGGCGTGCGCAGCTTCGTCGAGCGCCGGCCCGCGCGGTTCCCCGCCCCGCAGTAAGGGGCTGGGGTGGGGGCAAGGGGGCTTCGGTGATCATGAAGACTTCACAGTCTGGGCGGACTGTGAAGCCTTCGCGATCACTGGGTGGCCCCTTACACGAAGCGGATGAGGGTGTTGCAGAGCTCGCCTTTAAGGCCCGCGACGTGCTGGCGGTCGGTGGCGTGCACGTCGACGGCGACGATGCCGGTGCGGCCGCCGGCGGCCGGCACGAAACGGATCGGCCGGCCGCTGAAGGCGATCGCGGCGCCGTCCGCGGTGGCGACGGGCGGGTCGATTCCGATAATCGCGGCCCAGGTCGCGGCCATGGCGGCCGGATCGGCCACCGCGACGTCGACGGCCACGATGTCGTCGGCCTTGGGGCTGCGGCTGGCGTGCGCCGCCTTGGCGGCCGGCATGTCATCCCAGAACCACGCCTCGCGCGGCAGGAGCTCGTCCAGCTCGAGCAGTACCCCGACGTCGAGGGGATGCAGCTGGATGATGGGGTGCCCCATCGCCTCGGTCTCGACCGCGATCCGCACGCCGTGCGCGGCGGCTCGTTCCTTTACCCCCGCCAGCGAGGACACCTGGGTGGACAGCACCCACCCGGACGAGCCGCCGACCCGGCCCAGCCACCGGGCAATGGAATGGTCCGGTGTCGTCGGGGCGAGCACCTCGATGTAGGTGTCCGGACCGAGCGGCGCGGTGAAGTCGGCGAGGTGCAGGGCCGCCAGCAGCGGATCGTCGAAGCCAGGACCGAGCTCGAGCAGCTCGGTGGCGGCCTGCGCGGCGGCGCCGTGGTCGAGGGTCGCGAAGCCGACTTGGCGCAGCTCAGCCCACTGGTTCTCGGTCATGACCGGCCTTTCTGTCCAACGGTGCGGTGTTACACGGGGCGCTATCCGACGTGGCGGTCAAGGTGCTGCCAGTACGGCTCGCGCAGCGAGCGTCGCAGCACCTTGCCCGACGGGTTCCTGGGCAGTGTCTCGAGCCGCTCGATGCGGGCCGGGCACTTGTAGTGGGCCAGCCGCTGGCGGCAGTACGCGATCAGCTCGGCGTCGGCCGGGGAATGGCCGGGCCGCAACACCACGAAGGCCAGCGGCGTCTCGCCCCAGCGCGGCGACGGCACGCCCACCACGGCCGCCTCGAGCACGCCCTCGTGCTCGGCCAGGACCCGCTCGACTTCGCCGGGGATGATGTTCTCGCCGCCGGAGATGATGATGTCCTTGATCCGGTCGGCAATGGTCAGGTAGCCGCCGGCGTCCAGCTGGCCCGCGTCGCCGGTGCGCAGCCAGCCGCCGGGCAGGAACAGCGCGGCCGTGGCCTCGGGCCGGCGCCAGTAGCCGGGGGTGACGTTGCGGCCGCGGAGCACCACCTCGCCGGTCTGCCCGGCGGGCAGCACGGCACCGGTAGCCGGGTCCACCACCGCGACTTCGACCCCGGCGGCGGCGCGCCCCGCGCTGCGCAGCCGGGCCGGGTCGGCGGAGCGGTGGTCGTCCGGGCGCAGCAGGGTGCCGACTCCCACCGTCTCGGTCAGCCCGTAGCTCTGGGTGAAATCGGCCCCGAAGACCTCGACCGCACGGCGAAGCAGCCCGGCGGTGATCGGCGACGAACCGTACACGACGGTGCGCAGCGCGGAGAAGTCGGCGGTGCGCGCCTGCGGCAGCTCGAGCATCAGGCCGATGATCGCCGGGACCAGCGCCGCGTGGGTGGTGGCGTGGGCCTGCATCAGCTCAAGCAGGTGATCCGGCCGCGGCTCGCGGACCTGGACCACCCGGCCACCGACCGACAGCGCGATCAGCGACCAGCCGCTGGCCGCGATGTGATAGTACGGCGGCGGCACCAGGCTGCGCGAGGCGGCGTCGGGCGCGAACTCGGCCACGAACGTGGCCACGCCGGTGAGCAGATTGTCCGCGGTGATGCAGACGCCCTTAGACACGCCGGTGGTACCGGAGGAGTACATCAGCACGGCGAGGTCGGCGCCGGTGGCCTGCTCCCCCGGGTCGGCCGCCTCGCCCGAGGCCAGCAGGGGTTCGTACTCGATCCCCGGGAACGGCGGATCGGTTCCGACCACGACGGCCAAGACGGAAGCGGGTATCGCGTCCGCGCCCAGCCGGGCCAAGATGGGTGCGGCCGCGATCAGCACGGTCGGCTCGGCGTCCGCCAGTAGCTCCCGCAGCTCGAGTCCGCTCAGGCGGAAGTTCAGCGGCGTCATGACCGCGCCCAGCTTGGCCGCGGCGAACATGGTCTCCCAGAACTCGGTGGCGTTCTGATCCAGGTAGGCCACCCGGTCGCCGCGCCGGACGCCCAGCCCGGCCAGCGCCCGGGCCAGGCGGCTGGACCGCTCGTCCAGCTCGCCGAAGGTGAGCTGGCGGCCGTCGCCGGTGATCGCGATCGCGGCCGGATCGGCCGCGACCCGGGCCCGGATGACCGCCGCCACCGACTCGTGCCCGGGGGACATCGCGTGCTCGGGGGGCATCGCGCTACCGGCCGGTGTCCATGGTGGTGGCCTTGAGCAGCTTGGTCATCCCGCGCTCGTAGCGAATCGGGTCCCGGGCGTACCGGGCCCGCGCGTCGACGGCCATGAAATCGGTGTCGGCCACGTGCTCGCCGCGGTCGAGTGCGTCCAGGCCCGCCCGGGCGATGTCGGCGGGGTCTTCCTTGCGCCCCGCGACGTGCGAGGCCATCCGGGTGTCGACCGACCCGACGATGAGCGCGATCACCTCGGTGCCCTGGTCGGCCAGCTCGGACCGGGTGATGCTGGACAGGAACAACGCCGCCGCCTTGGACGGGGAATAGCCGCCCATGAACGGCGCGGGAAACGCGCCCGCCACCGAGAGCACGTTGGCGATGTAGCCGCCGCCGTTGGCGCCGAGCACGGGGGCGAACGCCCGGGTCATGTTGAGCACGCCGAAATAGTTGACTTCCATCTCGCGCCGGGCGGCGTCCGGGTCGTCGGTCAGGACCAGCCGCCTGTTGGTGAACAGGCCGGCGTTGTTGACGAGCATGCTCACATCGGGGCAGGCGGCCGCGGCGGCCCGCACGGTGGCCAGGTCGGTGACGTCCAGCGGGACCACCTCGGCGGGTAGCCCGTCGAACTCGCCGCCGACATCGGCTGGGTTACGCACGCCCGCGTAGATCTTCTTCGCCCCGCGGGCCGCCAGTTGCTGAACGAAAGCCAACCCGATCCCGCGATTCGCGCCGGTGACAAGGGCTACCGACCCGGCGGCCTTGCTGGTCCGCGGCATAGCCACCTCCGCAACGTCAGAGCAACACTGCCGACACTACAGTTACGAGAGCGATGACGCCAGAGGCATGGCGGACGCATTCGCGTCACGAAACAGCCACCACATGGCGGCATTTCCCCGCCAACGTTGCGCTTCGGTTACGTGCCCTTGACGTCACCCCCCGCGATGAGGACACTCTCATTGTTGTAGTGACTTTCGTGGCTGTAGTAAATCTTCCTCGCAGACCGGCCCTACCGGACCCGGAACGCAGGCGTCCTTATCCCATGACCCGTACCCGCAGGTACGGGCTCCCCCGAGGGGAGCACGGCCGGTGCTGGAAATCGAGAACGTGACCGTGCGATTCGGTGGCGTTACCGCGCTCGACGATTTCAGCGCCCGGGTCCCTGACGGGGAGATCTGCGGATTCATCGGACCGAACGGCGCGGGCAAGACGACCTTGTTCAATTGCTGCACCCGGGTCGTCCGGCCGACCGCCGGGCGCATTTCCTTCGATGAGCACGACCTGCTGGCCGAGCCCGCCCACGGGGTCATCCGGCGCGGGGTGGCCCGCACGTTCCAGAACCTGGCCATCTTCCCGACCATGACGGTGCTGGAGAACACGATGGTGGGGGCCCACTCCCGGGCCCGGGTCAGCTTCGCCCAGGGCCTGGTCGGCTGGCCCTCCAGCCTGCGCCAGCAGCGACGGCTGCGCGCCGACGCCTACGAGATCCTGGAGCAGATCGGGCTGGCGGACGTCGCGTTCGAGCGCGCGGACGGCCTGCCGTTCGGCACCCTGAAGCGGCTCGAGCTGGCCCGGGCCCTGGCCGCCCGGCCCAAGCTGCTGCTGCTCGACGAGCCGGCCGGCGGCCTGACCCATACCGAGGTCAACAAGCTCGGCGCGCTGATCCGCCAGGTCTGCGTCGACTTCGCCCTGTCGGCGGTGCTGGTCGAGCACCACATGGGGCTGGTCATGAGCGTGTCCCAGCACATCGTCGCGCTCGACAACGGCCGCAAGATCGCCGACGGCTCACCCGACGAGGTGCGGAACGACCCGGCCGTTATCGATGCCTACCTGGGCCGGACCTCATGAGCGAGCCGAACCGCCGCAGCGCCGGCCCGCTGCTCGAGGTCACCGGGCTGCAGGCCGGCTACGGCCAGGCCGAGGTGCTGCACGGGATCTCGCTGTCCGTCGACCCGGGCGAGGTGGTCGTCATCCTCGGCGCCAACGGCGCGGGCAAGACCACCACGCTGCGCGCCATCGTCGGCCTGATCGGCCGGCACGGCACGGTCAGCATCGGCGGGACCACGCTGCGCCCCGGTCTGCCCGCCGAGGCCGTCGCGGCCGGCCTGTCCCTGGTGCCGCAGGGCCGCGGTACCTTCACCAAGCTCAGCGTGGCCGAGAACCTGCTCGTCGGCGCGACCAATCGGCGGGACAAGGCCGGGATCACCAGCGACATCAATCGCTGGTACGACGTCTTCCCGGCGCTGGCCGCCCGCACCGGACAGGCGGCCGGCACGCTGTCCGGCGGAGAACAGCAGATGCTGGCCGTGGCCCGCTCGCTGATGAGCAGGCCGTCGCTGCTGCTGTGCGACGAGCCGAGCCTCGGGCTGGCCCCGCTGGTGGTGCGCAGCGTGTTCGAGGTGCTGCGGCAGATCAACGAGCAGGACGGCACGGCCATGCTCATCGTGGAGCAGAACGCCGAGCTCGCCCTCGACCTGGCCAGCCGGGTCTACCTGCTCGAGGTCGGAGAAGTGGTCAGTTCGGGCGCCGCAGAAGAACTGCGACACAGCGATGCCGTCCGCCGCGCGTACCTGGGTTATTGAGGCGGGCAGATGCAATTCTTCCTTGACCGGCTCTTTGACGGCATCAGCAACGGGGCCATCTACGCGGCGCTGGCCCTGGCCCTGGTGATGGTCTACCGGGCCACCGGCACGATCAACTTCGCCCAGGGCGAGATGGCGCTGTTCACCACGTACCTGGCCTGGGGGCTGACCACCAAGGGGGTCCCGGTCGCACTGTGCCTGCTGGTCGCGGCCGCCGCCGGATTCGCCCTCGGCGCGGCGTCCGAGCGGGTGCTGGTCCGGCCGATCGAGAAACACAGCCTGCTGGCCACCCTGATCGTCTTGCTCGGGCTGTTCTCGGTCCTGAACGCCTCGGACGGGCTGATCTGGGGCAAGGGCAACCAGTCGATGCCGAGCCTGTTCCCGAACACGCTGCAGTCGTACGTGTCGGTGCTCGGCGCCCGGCTCTACTGGGCCAACATCGGGGTCTGGCTGCTGGTCGCGGCGGTCGTCGCCCTGATGTTCGGCCTGTTCAACGGCACCCGGCTCGGCCTGCAGATGCGGGCCACGGCCAACAACCGCGAGTCCGCGGCGCTGGCGGGCATACCGGTCGGGCGGATCCTGATGCTCGGCTGGGGCATCTCGGCCGCCATCGGCGCGATCGCCGGCGTGCTGTTCACGCCGCTGACCCCGGACTCTCTCGGCCTGGGCGAGATGTTCCCGCTGCTGATCTACGCGTCGGCCGCCGCGCTGTTCGGCGGGCTGGACTCGCCGGGCGGGGCGGTCATCGGCGGGCTCCTGCTCGGCGTCGCCGAGGTGATGCTCTCGGCCTACGTGCCCGCCATCGGCGGCCAGCTCCAGGAGGCGATCGCCTTCGTCGCCATCGTCGCGGTCCTGCTGATACGGCCGCAGGGCCTGTTCGGGACCAGGGAGGTGGAGCGAGTATGACGCAGGCACTTCCGCTGCTCGTCCGCGAGCGCTCGCCCGCCCACCGGGGGCTGCAGGCGGCCGGCTTCGTCGTCCTGGCCGGGCTGGCCATCTTCGCGTCCACGTCGAACCCGTTCCAGCTCGGCCAGCTGACCATCGCCCTGCTCTACGCCACGGCGATCGCGGGGCTCAACCTGGCCACCGGCTACACCGGCCAGCTGTCCATCGGGCACTCGGCGTTCTTCGGGCTCGGCGCCTACACCACCGGTGTCCTGGTCGCCTCGCACAACTGGAACCCGCTGGTCACGCTGATCCCGGCCGCAGTATTCTGCTTCGCGACCGGTCTGGTCGTCGGGCTGCCGTCGCTGCGGATCCGCGGCATCAACCTGGCCCTGGTGACGCTCGCCCTCGGCGTGGCCTTCCCCGAGCTCATCGACAGGTTCCCCGGGCTCACCGGCGGCCAGGTCGGGCTCAACATCAACGTCTTCCAGCTGCTGCCGCCGCACTGGACCGGCATCTCCGTGGCCGGCCGGTTCCAGTACTACTACTGGCTCTCGGCCGGGCTGCTCGCCATCGTCCTGGTGCTGTGCGCGACGCTGACCCGCAGCCGCGCGGGACTGGCGATGAGGGCGACCAGGGACCGCGAGACCGCGGCCGCGGCCATGGGCGTCAACCTGGCCTGGACCAAGATGGTCGTCTTCGGCCTGTCCGGGGCGATCACCGGCGTGGCGGGCAGCATCTTCGCGATCTACCTGGGGTCGCTGTCAGCCGACGCGTCGTTCACGCTGACCCTGTCCATCACCTTGATCACCGGGCTGGTGATCGGCGGGGTCTCGACCACGCTCGGCCCGGTGATCGGCGGCCTGGCCGTCTACTTTGTCCCGTACTGGACCGAGAACATCCGGCAGGGCGAGGCATCTGAGCTGATCTTCGGTGTGGTCCTCATCGTCCTCATGTTCGTCATGCCCGAGGGCCTGATGGGGCTGATTATCCGGCTATCCCGCCGGATCCTGCGGATCGAACCGCAACCGCCCGCCCGTCCCGGACATCGGCCGGGGGCCGTAACCCCGGCGCCATTCGACGGGGGACCGACAACAGTGATCCATCACGATGAGGAGCCGAACCCGGCATGAAACCACGTCATCTCAGCCTGATCGCCACGGCCGCCGCCGCGGCCGTCACGCTCGCAGCCTGTAGCTCTAGCGGAACCAGCTCATCGGCAGGCTCGGGCGGCACACCCGCCGCCTCGGCCAGCGAGCCGGCCGGCTATTACACCATGAGCACGGCCGACTGCTCGAACCCGGCCCAGGTCACCAAGAAGATCACCGGCACGCTGACCCTGGGCTGGTCCGGACCGTTCTCCGGGCCCATCGCGCCGTTCGCCGACGCGGTCATCCAGGGCGCCAGGGACCGGTTCGCGGTGCAGAACGCCGCAGGCGGGATCGACGGGGTCAAGCTCGCGATCGCGACGAAGGACGACCAGTTCAACCCGGCCATGACCAAGACCAACGTGGACGGCTGGATCCAGTCCAACTCGGTCCAGGCCTTCGACGTCTTCGGGTCCGGCCCGCTGGCCGCGGTCGCGGCCGACCAGAACCTCGCCTGCCTGCCCGAACTGCTCGCCTCGGCGACCGACGACACCTACCGCAACATCGCCAAGTACCCGTGGACGACCGAGTTCCTGCCGTCGAACAACGTGGAGGAGGCGGCTGAGGTCAAGGTCATCCAGGCCGACTTCCCGAACGCCAGCAAGATCACGGTGGCGATCGCCGAGGACCAGACCGGATCTGGCCAGGCCTACCTCGACGGCATGGAGAACGCGGTCAAGGGCACGAACGTCGTGATCAAGAAGGTCGTGCCGTTCGGCACCGACCCCGGCGCGGCCGCGATCAGCCTGCAGCAGGCCAACGCCAACGTGGTGTTCGGCGCTCTGGTGGTGCCCGAGTGCCTGCAGCTGACCGAGGCGATGGCGAAGATCGGCTATTCCCCCAAGCTCACCGTGCAGGCCTCCAACTGCGGCAGCGCATCGCTCATGTTCGCCCCGGCCGGGGCGGCCGCCAACGGCCAGAAGCTGGTCTTCTGGGAGAAGGACCCAGGCAACCCGATCTACAAGAACGACCCCGGCTACAACGCCTACGTCGCCGACGCCCAGAAGGTGGACCCGGCGCACGCCCTGCCGTCCGACACCTACTACGAGACCGGCTGGATGATCGCCGACATGGACATCAACGCCTTCCAGGTCGCGGCCTCCTCCAGCCTCGGGCTCAGCGAGGTGGGCATCATGCAGGCGGCGCGCAATCAGAACTACCAGCCACCGCTGTTCATCAACGGGATCAAGTGGATCATGAACGCCAACGAGGCCTACGGCATCACGAAGCTCCAGCCGCTGGTCTACAGCGCCGCGACCAAGAGCTTCGGCTACGACGGGTCGATCATCGACACCTGCCCGAGCATTCTCGGGGCGGCCGACTGCACCGGCGGGCTGTAAGCCGATAAGCGGCGGTGGGTGCCGGCCTCCGGATGGCCGGTCAAAAACCGGCACCCACCGCTCAGTACGGGGAGCGTCGTGACATACAACGTCGTGCAGTGGGCGACCGGGGCGATCGGCAAGACCTGCCTGCGGGCCGTGCTTGACCGCCCCGACCTGAGGCTGGCCGGGGTGTACGTGTACTCCGAGCGCAAGGCCGGGCAGGACGCGGGGGCGATCGCCCGCTACCCGCAGACCGGGGTCATCGCCACCAGGAGCCTTGATGAGATCCTGGCGCTTGACGCGGACGTGGTGATCCACACGGCCCGGCTGCAGCTGCCTTATTCCCGGCACGACGAGGACATCTGCGCGCTGCTGCGCTCGGGTAAGAACGTGATCACGACCGCGGGCCAGCACTACCCGGCCGCGCACGGGCCGGGCCGGCTGGCCATGTTCGAGGCGGCCGCCCGGGCCGGCCGAGCGACCCTGTACGGGACCGGGATGAACCCGGGCTACGTGCTGGAACGGCTCGTGCTCGGGCTGACCGGGGTCTGCGTGGACGTGCAGCGGATCGAGGTGACCGAGCTGCTCGATGCCTCCACCATGCCGGACCCCGACTTCGTGTTCACCGTCATGGGGATGGGGTCCGACCCGGCTCGCCTGGACCTGCGGGCCGGGCCGCTGGCCGTCCTGTTCGGCCAGCTCTACCGCGAGGCCATCGCGTTCACGTGCGACCAGATGCACGTCGAGGTCGAGGAGATCCAGCCCGACCACGCGGTGGTGGCCGCCGACCGCGACCTGGAGATCGCGGCGGGCCGGATCGCCGCGGGGACCGTCGCCGCGACCGAGTGGCGCTGGCACGCGATCAGCGACGGGCAGCGGTTCCTGACCTTGTCGGTGATCTGGACGATGGACCCGGGCCTGCCCGGCTACCAGGGCCGCAACCACTGGACCGTGGACCTGCAGGGCCGGCCCGACCTGCACCTGAGCCTGGACATGTCCGACCCGCCCGGCACCGGCCTGCGCACCAAGGCCGGGCAGTACGTGACCGCCGGGGCGGTCATCAACGCGATTCCCGCCGTGGTCGCCGCGCCGCCCGGCGTTTTCGTCCCGCCCGTCTTCGCGCCGTTCACGCGGTAATAGCCCGCCGGCCTTTCCGCACCCGCCGAGGGCGCGTCCAACACGCGGATAACACGGACGGAACGGCCCTCGTTCATGCTGGCACCCATGCACCGTGTAAAATTGAATCAGGTTTCATGGGTTGTCACACCTTGCCCTGATTACGAGCCCTCCCATCATCACAGGCAGGGCTTTGCGTTTGCATCGTCTCTCTTGACTCCTTTGCAAGCCGTCACCCTTCATCTCTTCTTTATCTTGGGCTTCACATCTGCGATACTTGCGTATCTTATCTCTCTGCGTCATACGGCACTTCTCGCACCTTCAACCACGTCGATATAAGGTGACACTGCCATGTCTATCTTGTTTGGCCATCTGCCAAACCCCAAATCGATTGAAATGCTTCTTCTATTGTAGCGCAATTTAGCCTAAAGTAGTAGCGCGAGGATGTGTTACTGCCAGACTCAGATAGGCGGAAAGCTTTAGCTGATAGCCTTGTCGACTATCTCCCTGCCTGCTATCCTGAACACACTTAGCGTGGCAGGAAGTTAAAAGGAATCCAGGCCAAGAATAATTAGCCTCCAGAACTAGGGAGCGGGTAGATATGGCGACTGGGAGCATAGCAGTATATGAGGCTGGTGAGGAAGTCGCAAGTTCCGAAATCGGAAGCTTCGCTGAGGGCACGTCCAAGACGGTCACAGTAACGCTCCCGCTTTCTGCAAATTCGCCATTTTTTACGAAGGCAGCCGAAAACGGGACGCGGTTTCAATCGGTATCACTTACAATGGGTACCTTTAACATGACATACGATAATGTGATGTTTATATCCTTTGACGTGTCGGGTATTACAGAGCACGCTACAACCACATTCTCATATGAGAGTGCCCAGCCATAAATAACTGGTCTCCATCATTAGGTTCAGGTCACCGTCCAGCGTGGCCGCTGGCTGCCCGACGGATCCCGCATGAGCTGCGGCCCGGTCCTGGAGGACACAGCCCGCGCGCACGGGACCCTGGACCGTGGAACCGCGCGCCAACCCCGCCGCGACACGCCGGATACACGCCTTTCCGTGGCGTGCCGGCTAGGAGCTGAGCGCTGGCTCAGTCACGCGCATGCCCAACAGCATGGTCGCGATCAGCCCGCCGACCTCTTCGAGTGCTGTGGCAGGATCGTCTGCTTGGGCTACGTATAGGCAGCTCTCGCTCAGCGCGCCGGTCAGCATCAACGCGAGGGGCCTCAGGGGTTGGCGCGTGAGTACGCCGGCACTCATCGCCTTGCGCAGGGCACCCCGCACTGCGACCGTGCTGAACCGGGTCTCGATAGCGCGGGCGACCTCCCACCCCAGCACGGCGCGGGCGTCGTTGAGGACGATCTGACGCACGTCGGAGGCGAGGTGGGCCTCCACCCATAGGCGGCAACCGACGATCAAGGCCTGCCAGGGGTCCGGCTGCAGGAACTCGGCGACCGCCTGGTCCGACACCTCCCTCTCGACCTGTTCGAACACCGCCCGGAACAGGCTCTCCTTGTCGGCGAAATGATAATAGAGGGCGCCCTTGGTCACCGCCGCGGCGGCGACGATTTCGTCCAGGGAGGTGGCCGCGTAGCCCTGTGAACCGAACGCAGCCCGGGCCGCATCCAGCAGTGCCCGTCGGGTCGCCTCCCCCTGCGCAAGTCTTTTATCTGATTTGGCCATCTGGATTCTTCCGACTCTTGACATCCGTACTCATAGTATGCATACTAGCATACCGACAGGATGTAGTCACTCCATGCACGGGCGTCAGCTTTTGCCCGAACCAGAAACCAGAAGGAACAAGAGCATGCCGAAGTTCCTGATCGAACGCGATCTGCCCGGTGCGGGCAGGCTCTCCGAGGAGGATCTGCGAAGCATCAGTCAGAAGTCCAACAAGGTCATCTGCGACCTCGGACCAGAGATTCACTGGCTGCACTCCTACGTAACCGACGACAAGTTGTACTGCGTCTACGTAGCGCCCGACGAGGACATCCTCTACGAGCACGCCCGCTGTGGCGGCTTCCCCGCCGACCGCGTCTCGCGCATCACTACACAGATCGACCCCTCCACCGGCGACTAGGTCATTTTGATTCGAACTCTGTGGGTCCGGCGCGAGCGGCGACCATCTGTGCGTAGAGACCGCCGCAGTCGACGAGTTGGGCATGGGTGCCGGACTCGACCAGATGGCCGGCATCTAGGACGACGATCAGGTCGCAGTTTTCGACCGTCGTGAGGCGGTGGGCGATGATCACTGCGGTTCCGGGTGAAGCGGCCAGGTTGGCGTAAACAGCGGACTCGGTGAGGGTGTCGAGGGCGCTGGTGGCTTCGTCCAGCAACAGGATGCGTGGGTGGTGGACCAGGGCGCGGGCGAGAGCGAGGCGCTGACGTTGCCCGCCTGACAAGGACGCACCGCGGTCGACGAGGACGGTGTCATATCCCATCTGCATGGCCTCAATGTCGTCGTGGATGCAAGCGACTTTGGCCGCTTCGATGACCTCGCTGAGCGGCAGCGACGGGTCGGTGAGGGCGATATTCTCGCGGATGCTCATCCCGAACAGCTGGGCGTCCTGGGTGACTACCCCGATCTGGGAGCGCACGGCTCGTGGATCGAGGCCTGCTAGGTCCATCCTGTCCTGGGTGACACGCCCTGAGTCGGGGGAGTAGAGGCCGAGCAGCAGCCGTCCCAGGGTGGACTTTCCTGAACCCGATCTGCCCACGACGCCGACCTTTTGACCCGGTCTTATCTCGAGCGACACGTCCTCGATGACGAGGGGGGCCAGGCGGCTGTAGCGGAAGCTCACACTTTCGGCGGCGATGGCGCCCTGCAGCTGGCCGGGTGACCGCTTGGGCGGCCCGTCGTATTCGGTGGGGGTGTCCAGCACATCGTTCAGGCGGTCGACGTAGCTGCCCAAGAGCTGTAGCTGAAGGCCGGTGGTCACCAGGGTCGCAAGCGGTTCGAGAAACCCTGCGGCCAGGGCGGCGAGCGCCAGCATGGTGCCGAGTGCTAGCTCGTGATGTATGACCAGATCGCCGCCGACGACGAGCACGGCCAGAGGAGAGCCCAGTTGCAGGCCGGCGGAGGCGGCGTCTACGGCGGCCTGGAGCCGGCCCCTCCGCAAGGCGACGTTGATCTCGTTCACGAACAGATTGGTCCAGTGCTCGAGCGATCGCCGTTCGGCCCCGGCCGCTTTGAGGGTCTCGATGCCGGCCAGTAGCTGATAGGCGTACGACTCGGTCTTGGCCTCGGCCTGCAGCGACTCGGCCATCAGCCACTGATTGGGCCGGCGCGCCACCACCAAGATGGCGACCTGGACGGCGCCGAGCGCGGCAACCAACAGCCCGAGGACGGGCGAGATCGCTACTAGGATGATCAAATACAGTGCCGCCAGGCTGCCATCGAGCAGGGCCGATATGGCCCCAGTGGTAAGAAGCTCCCTGACAGTGGCGTTGCTTCGCAGCCTCATCATCAAGTCGCCGGCGTTGCGCTTGAGGAAGAAGAGGTACGGCAGGTCGACCAGGTGTTCCAGGAAGCCGATGCTCATCGACAGATCGAGCTGCGTACGCAGCCGCAGCAACAGATGACCGCGCAACAGCGAAACGACCGTCTGGTAGACGACGATGACCGCCATTGCACCGGCGAGGACCCACAACAGGTGGGCGTCACCGCTGGTGAGCACCTCGTTGACCACCACCGCTGTTAGCAGCGGGACTGCGAGGGCGAAGATCCTCAACAGCAGCGACATGACGACAGTGCGCCGCAGCGCCGAGCGTTGGCCGACCAGGTGCCGGACGTGCCGCCACACCCGGGTGGGACGGCGACCGCCGGACCGGAACGAGTCGTCGTCTTCGAAGATGATCGCCACGCCCGTGTACAGCTTGGAGAACCGCTCGATCGGCATTCGGCAGCGACCGGCTGCGGGGTCCACCAATTCGACGGCCCCCCGGCGCAGCCGATCGAAGACGACGAAGTGACTGAGCTCCCAGTGCAGGATCGACCCTTTCGGGAGGACGTCGAGGTCGGCGAGATCCACCTGCACCCCCCGGGCCCGCAGGCCGTAATGGGCGGCCGCGGCGACGATCCCCGCGGCGGTCACTCCCTCGCGCCCGGACCCGGTCGCATCGTGCAGTTCTCCCAACGAGACGTGCTGACCGCGGTGCGCCAGCACCATCGCCAGAGAGGCGGCGCCGCAATCGGAGCTTTCAAGCCCTGCGATGTAGGGGATCTTACGGCGCGACAAGGTCAGTTTCCTAGCGATGAGAACAGCCACACCGCCAGGCGCTCCGACGCGAGATGGACCACGCCGCCGTCGGGTGGGTTCGCAATGACCGGCCGGGTCAGCTCGATCCGAAGGGAAAAGGTGCCCGGTAGGGGACCCGGCGACACCGCGGTGACCCGTCCATCGGCGCCGCCGAGAGTGACGGCCGAGCCGATCGGGGGTCGCGTCCCTGCCTCGACGGTCATGGCCAACACCGTCGGCGATACCGGCGCGCCGATGGATCCAGTGATGGTCGGCGACACGCGCACTTCCACCCCGGCCAGCGCGCCGAGAGCCACGGCGACCAGGGCGATCCGGTAAACCCATCCCACCCAGGCGGAGTGGCGCACCAGGTTGCCCGGACCCAGCCCGCGCTCGTGGTAGGCCACCGCCTCGGGGCGGAACAGCGAGCGGGCCTCGCTGGTCATTGGCTGTCCCGGGCCAGCTTGGCGGCATACAGGCGCGAGACGAGCTCGTAGATGACCATCTCCTGGGCGCGAGCGCCCGAGCGCAGCAACCGGTTGGCGTGCATGTGGGCCAGACTCGCCACCACGTCACCGAGCGGCGCAGTGATCCGACCGGCTTCAGCCAGACGACGCATCTCGGCGACCGCCGGGCCGGACTTCACCGACCGTTCGGCGAGGATGACCATGCCGGGCGCCAGGGGATGGTCATCGTCGCCGTCCCAGGCGAGCAGTCCTTCGAGGTCTCGGCCGTGGTCACGCCAGCGCTGGCCCAACTGGCGGGCCAGGCCCGAGGTGCTGGAGAACTCGTCGAAATACGCAGCGGCTAGACGACGGGCCCATTCGTGGCGGGCTGCGAGTTCCAGGCCGAAGTCGTCGAGCAACCTGTCAATCCCCGCCACGCAAAGCCGCCATCGCGCCTCGAGCCCGGCGTCGCCTGAGAGTCGCTCCACGATGGCGAGCACCGCGTCGCTGTCGGCTGCGAACAGGCCCTCACACACCCCGATTCCCTCCGGACCGCCGTAGCGTTCGACCTCCCTGTGATAGGTGTCGTATCCCAAGCGCCAAACCGTCCCGTCTTCGATCAGCGCGGCGAGCGCGTCACCAACGAGGGGTTCGACCTCGGCTCTCAGCCGGTCAGGCCGGCCGTGCACGCGCAAGCGCAGGTGGGGCTCCGGGTCGGCGTATCGGACAAAGAACCACCGGTCCGCCGCTCCCGACGCTATCGTGGCGCGCACCGCTGGTCCCACTGCCTCGCGCAGGACGCGATCGGCACTGCCTGTGCCGGTATAGATCTTCGCGTAGAGCCATTCCGATCCCGGCGAGAACTTGCGGGGCACGGACGGGTGGCTCCGGTCATCTGGAACCTCCCGCCTGCGCCTGGTCGTCGATTCAGGCGGGGCCGGTCGGGCCAGCGGGATTATCAGCTCATGCACGTAGCGGCCGCCCGGACCAGGCGCGCACAACTCCTCCGGCGGGGGGAACATCTCGACGAAGCCGATCTCCTCCGACTGTTTTGCCGGATCGAGGGCAGTTTCAGTCAGGACCGAGTTGTCCATGTCCAGGACCCACTCGTTGTCGCCTTCCGCTACGGCCACCCAGCGCGGCATCATCCAGCGAGCTCTCAGCGCTTGCAGGTCCTCTGCGTGTCGCATTCCCCGGAATCGCCAGCGAGCCCGGCTGAGCACCAGACGCCCGCAAGTCACCCGGGGCAGGAACGGGGCTTTCTCGAATGGCCCCCAGTCCCAGGCCAAACCGCTGAGACGTCGCTGAGCCTGTAGCGCAGCCAGGAACCGGTACACGCCAAGCGTCTGGAGTGCGGTGTTGTGCGCGCTGGTCAGGCGCGGTAGCACCTCACGGTCGAGGCGCTTCGACCGCAGCCGCACGCCTTCGACCCCCACCGACACCATCAGATCTTCGGGTGGGATCTGGGCGGCCGGCGATGCTCCCGAGCGGCCCAGGTAGGCGATCTCGTGTCCGCGGAGGACCGGTCGGGACAAGATGTTGCCGATGCGGCCTTCCGGCAGGTGCACTACCTCCGCGAACACGGCGTCAGGCGCAAAGCTCTCCTCGCGCCGCAGCATTTGGCGTACCCCGGCCTCCAGATCGGCGTCGCCGTGACAGAACCGTCCGAGCAGCTGCGCACCCGAACATCCCGACACACCCTGAACGAGCAGAGTGAAGCTCCCCTTGTCGACCGCTTGGCCAGACTCGGCTGCCACCCGGCCCATCACCGACACCGTCGGCGCCAGCTGCAGAGCCGGACCGGAGGCTTTGCGGCTGGCCGCGGCCAGTCGCTCTATCAGCCCGCCGTCGAGCTCGACTCCGACCTTCCCGGTTCGCAACGCCTCTGAGACTATCTCGAAGAGCACATCCTCGCGAGCCGTCCAGCTGCCGGGTGCCGCCACCCCGGGGCCGAGCTCCAGGCCAGCCAGGATCGGCGCCTCCTCGGCGAGGGGGTTGGAGGACACGCCGAAACCAATACCCGACTCCTCGTCGAGGGCTTCCAGCAGGGGCACCTCGGCGCTTTCGTAGCGCGCGACGAAATCGCCTTTGAAGCTGGCGAGCGGATCCGATTGTTCTGGCGCGAGAAGTGCGAGCACATCCACAGCCCGAGCCGCTTCGGCCACCACGGCCGGCCCGATTGTCGGCGCCGGCCCGGAGCGGAAGAGGTCCACCTGGAACAACCGCGACAGTTCGGCTTCGGCGACAACCGCGCGCAGCTCGCCGGCCAGGGCGTGGTAGGCCGACGGCGATTCTCCCAACCCGCCTGCGTCCAGTTTTGCCAGCTCGATCGCAGTCCGCCCCAGGGTCTCTGCTGCCTTCGCCGCCACCGGGGACTGCTCGCCGACCGCTTTCAGCTCCGCGACGAGCCCGTCGAGCGGCTCTGGTCCCGTCACCGCCGGTGTCAAGGCGGCAACGAGCACCTGGGCGTCGATCATTTCATGTACGTACTCGACGGCATCTTCGAAGGTGACATCCTCGTCGACGAGCTGTCGAGTGAGCTCATCGATGCTCGCACCGTCGTGAGCGCGCGACAGAACCGCAAGCAACGGCTCGTCGGCTTCGAGCGCCATCAGGTGATGCGAGCGGACCCTCCCCTTCAGCCGGGTCTCGACCATTCGTATACGGCCGGCGCTGCGATACAGGCTCGAGTTGGGCCACCACGTCAGGGCTCGGCGGACTTCCCGGTCCTCGCAGAGCCGGGCTGTGGCTGTGACCAGGAAGTCCATGTCCGGACGGGTGCGGCGGCGCAACTCTCCGCTAACAATCAGGGCGGTGTGCTCGGCCACCTGCCCGGCCGAGCAGGCTGCGAACAACCCGAAGGGCGTCGGCCGGGTGGCCATGCGGGCCAGGTAGGCACTCAGCGGTCGCTGGAGTTTGCCGAGGTCCGCTTCCTCCCCGCCCGCGAGTAGCAGGGACAGCCGTTCCTCCAGGCTGGGCGATGCCAGGAACAAAGCTTCATGCACTTCGGGACGTCGGAAGAGTTCAACGATGCGTGGCCCCAACGCCTCGACGCCCGACTGGGCCAAGCGCTCGAACTCGTCGAAAGGCAGCAGCGGGGCCCGCATGGCGAAAAACCCCAACGGCTCCCAACCAGCTGTGCCCACGACCCCTCCCGGCTTTCGCACAAAAGAGTAGGCCCGAGAGGCACAAAAGAGTAGGCCCGAGAGGCTGAGACCTCCCGGGGCCAACTTGGCCATGTCCGTACCGAGCGCCGGACCCATTCGGGACCCTCGGCGGTCTATCTACGGGCTTGTCGCCGCACCGGGGTGGAGCACCCTCCAGGCAAGGGGGTTTATTTCTCCGAACTAGGGTGTGGGTCCAGACTGAGCGGACAGCGACCTTCTCCAGGTCGGCGGTGGTCAGCTCCCGCGCAGGCTCTCCCGGCGGAGGCTGAGCTTGTTGGTGTCGGTGTTGACCTTGATGTCCGTCAAACCGTCTGGCCCGACTAGGCGGCGGGGGCGTTGGTCTGGGACGACTTCTGGCCGCCGACAACCTTCTCCAGGTCGGCGGTGGTCAGCTCCCGCAGGCTCTCCCGTCGGAGGGTGAGCTTCTTGGTGTTGGTGTCGTTCTTGCTCATCGGACTTTCCCTCCCTGCTCGTGTCGAACGTACCCTTGGTACGCTGGCGACATTCTGTTGGTATTGATACTGACATACCGAAAGTACGGAAGTCAAAGCCTCAGGCCAAGATTTTTCGCTGAAGGATCCAGCCCCAGCGATTACGGAGCTGGTTCGGTGCCCTGTCGACTGATGTATGCTCTGCGCCCAGAAAGCAGCTAGGGCCGCCAGGTGCCGGCGTGTCCAGTAACCTGGCCGGGACCGTTTCTTCTACAGTCCCGGGTTGACCGTGCCCCCGCCGATATCCCCGAAGCCCCCGGTAGCCCCTTCGCGGAGACCTCGGCCAGCTCCCAAAATTCCGGCGAATACGAGGCGAAGTTCAGCCGCCAGCCGCATATCAGCAGTTCAGGCCACGTATGGCAGCGGTCTGACTGGTCGCTGATACCAGCCGATACCGTCGGTGGCTCGCTGCCAATTCAGTACCCGGTCACGGTCGTGGCGAACATGCCCTGGGCGATGGAGCGGCTGGCCGACAGCCAGCCGGTCATGCCCGAGAACCTCACCGTCGCCGAGATGCTGGCGCGTCTCGCCGCGTTCGACCGGGCGCAACGGCGTGACCTCGCCTGGGAGTGGACGGCAGAGCGGGACCCGGAAGAGACGGTGCGGGAGATTCTGCGGACCGCGGCTTCGATGTCACCGAGGATGCGCTGGCTGGCCGCTGACGTGGTCGAGGAGGCCGGGGAGGAAGCTCTGCTGGCCTCACCGACGCGGAACAGCTGTGGCTCGCCGTCGAGGCGGCGGCGGTCGGTCTGGAAGAGCGCGGCCCTGACGAGGCCCTGTGCTGTCTGTGGGAACGAGTGCCCGGGACCAACCTCGACGACCGGCTTGCAGCGATCCGGTCTAGCGGCCATCCGGCGGCGGCCGAGGTGGCAGGGGCGGTGGCAGACCTGACCGCGACTGGAGTCCCGCTGAGGCTGACGTCGTCTTGTCGCTCAGCGTCGCCCTTGCGCGCCGGGCGGGCGTAACGTCTCTGGCACGTCGTCCGGGAGCAGCCGAAAGGCGTCGTGCTTGGTCATCGGGCGGATCATGCGGAAGTGGCCAGGATCCAGCGTCGCGATGACGTCGGTGCGGAACTCCCGCGCCAGCACCACGTTGATGGCATCCGTCAGCCCGATCTGCGGGTAGTCGCCGAGCACCGCATGGGCGGCCAGGAGCATCGGGGCGATCCCGGGAACTTCCCACCGTCCGGCCGCCACCCGGCCGGCGATGTATTCCAGTGCCGCCGCGGCAGGACCGGGTCCCTGCCGGGTGGCGACCAGGTAGTCGAATTCGGTCAGCACGCACGGCGAGACGACAAGATGCCCGGTCTGCGCGATGCCCGTCCGGACGGCACCATGGTGAGCATCGGTCTCGTTGAAGAACGCGATCAGCGCGGACGTGTCGGCTATGACGACCGGGAGCTGCTCACTCATCGCCGCCGAAGCCGGCCATCAGCTCGTCCGCCCGTTCGGAGAAGTCTCCCAGCCCGCGGAAGGTCGGGACCGAATCGTCCTGCCCCATGGGGTCGGTGCGGAAAGAGTACGTAACCGGATCCTGCTCGCCGTACGGCCGCAGGACAGCGAGCGGGCGGCCGTTCCTGGTCACGGTGACCGTCTCGCCGGCCTCCACCCGGGCGAGAACCTGCGCTGTGTGCTGGTTGAGCTCCCTGACCGTCGTCTCCACGCCACCATTGTACTATATGTAGTACAGCGTTGGGCGAGGCCGGAGTAGACACACTCTGGAGGCCATCCGGCGTGCCCGGTTCCGCACCGGTACTTCGGCCCTCGAGTCAGGTGCGGAAATCTCGCTAACCGACGGTGTCGGGGAGCTTGCCTTTGGCTCCGAGTTCGTAGGCGATGATGAGCGCTTGATTGTGCGCGGTCAATGACGGTACGGCTGCTCCGGTGATGACATAGTCACCGTCGATGGCGACGGGAGCGTTCGAGCCGGCGGACAGCGGCGTGTTCAGCAGGATCGCGCCGGTAGTCGCGTTGAACGCGTATAGGTGACCGTTGTAGGTCGTGGTGAAGACGACATCGTTGGTGACCGTCGCGGCGCCGTACGGCGAGGAGGGGAGATTGTCATCCCATTCGATCTTTCCGGTGGCCTGGTTGACGGCGATCATCTCGCCGGTGGCCTTGCCGATAGACGCGTCGAAGGCCGCGGAGCTCTCCGTCACGCCCTTCACCGACATCGGCACGGCGAGGTTGTTGACCGCGGCGAATGTCGTCGAGCCGTTGGTCGCCAGCTGAGATTCGACGCCGCCGAACACGCCGGGCTCCAGCTCGAACTTCGCGGGCAGCGAGATGCGCGAGGCTGGGGTGGCGTTCTCGGTGATGAGCCCGGCGTTGCCTGGTCCGCTGTGCACACCGACCGGGAGCTTCCACAGCAGCTTGCCGGTCTGGGCGTTGAGCTCGATCAAGATGCCGGCCTTGCCGCCGTCGATCACCACTTGCTGCCCGTTGGCGGTCGTGAGCACCGGCGAGTTCTGCAGGTCCCAGTCGAACAGGTCGTGCGGAGTGAGCTGGTAATACCACAGCAGCTTGCCCTTCGGGCTCAGCTTGACGACCGAGTCGGTGTACAGGTCCGGGCCCGGTCGGCTTGTCCCCCATGGATAGCCCTTGGGCCACCCGCCCTGGCCGATCGGGCCGGGGTTCGCGATTCCGATGTAGAGGTTTCCCTGGGCATCGAACGACGGCGGATCCCACAGGCCGCCGCCGGAGTTGAGGCCCGGGTTCCCCCACAGGTTCTGCACCTCGTCCCAGCTCCACTCCGGCACGCCGGTGGCGGCGTTCAGCGCCCACAGGGTCGCCTTGGCGCCGCCCAGGTACTCGCCCTTGTTGGGGTTGACGGGCACGGTCGAGACGTACACGGTGCCGTCGTCGTAGCCGGGGGCCATGTCGATGCCCTCGAGGTCGTTGCCGATCAGGGTGCGGCTCCACAGCTGCCGGCCGGTGGCCGCAGAAAGGGCGACCGCGGCGCTGTCCGTCGCCGCGTACACGGTTCCGCCGACGACATTAACGCCGTCGGGGCCGCCGTTCAGAGAGTTGTAGGTGTGCGTCCACAGGACCTTCCCGGTGGCGAGCTGGATCGCCATCACGTTCGACTCTTGATCCTGGGTGTACACCACGCCGTCGACCACGACCGGCGTCGTCGCGTAGCCGTTGGCCAGGCCAGCGGCTTTGGTGACGCCCGTCGACTCGACGGGCACGCACCACGCCACGCCCAGCGTCGAG
>Ga0302324_100004951_pt1 | contig 29318 bp, 24 predicted proteins | sample Palsa_T0_1_FD_201949 | JGI IMG/M metagenome (GOLD analysis project Ga0302324, IMG submission 201949) | Peat permafrost microbial communities from Stordalen Mire near Abisko, Sweden - Palsa_T0_1 | ecosystem: Environmental > Terrestrial > Soil > Palsa > Peat permafrost | place: Sweden: Abisko...
TGGCGATGCGCTGGCGCTGGCCGCCCGACAGGGTGATGCCGCGTTCGCCCACCAGGGTCTCGTAGCCCTCGGGCAGGCGGGTGATGAATTCGGCGGCCGCGGCCTGCTCGGCGGCGCGCGCGATCTCTTCCATGGTCGCGTCGGGCCGCCCGAACCGGATATTGTCGGCGATGCTCGCGCCGAAGATCGCGGTGTCCTGGGGCACCAGGGCGATGCGCCGGCGCAATTCGCGTGGGTCGACGTCGGCAATGCGCACCCCGTCGAAGGCGATCGCGCCGCCGATGGGGTCATAGAACCGCAGCAGCAGATGGAAGATCGTGCTCTTGCCGGCGCCCGACGGCCCGACGATCGCGACCTTCTCGCCGGCGCGCACATTGAAGCTCACGCCGTCCAGCACGAACGCCTGGGGACGCGAGGGATAGGCGAACCGCACCGCGTCGAAACCGACTTCGCCGCGCGGCGGCGACGGCAGCGGCAGCGGATTTGCCGGCGCCTTGATCTCGGGTTCGATGCGCAAAATCTCGGACAGCCGCTCGGCGGAGCCGGACGCCTGCGCCAGCTCGCCCCAGACCTCGCTGAGCTGGCCGAGGCCGCTCGCCGCGAGCACCGCGAACAGCACGAACTGGCTCAGCGTTCCCGCCGTGATGTGGCCGGCCAGCACGTCCTGGGCGCCGACCCACAGCACCACCACGACGCTCGAACCGGCGAGAAAGATGATGATCATGGTCAGCACCGAGCGGGCGCGGATCGAATAGAGCGCCGCGTCATAGGCGCGCTCGACGGCATCGCGGAACCGCGTCCGCGCCAGCCCTTCATTGGTGAAGGCCTGCAGCGTCCGCACCGCGCCGATCAGCTCGGAGGCATAGGCGGAGGCGTCGGCAAGGGTGTCCTGGGCGGTGCGCGAGCGCTTGCGCACCGCGCGGCCGAACGCCACCAGAGGCAGCACGATCACCGGGATCGCGCCCAAAACGAAGGCGGAGAGCCGCGCGCTCGTCACCACCATCATCACGGCGGAGCCGAAGAACAGCACGAGGTTGCGCAGCGCGATCGAGACCGATGCGCCGACCGCGGACTTGATCTGGGTGGTATCGGCGGTGAGCCGCGACACCAGCTCGCCGGACTTCGCGGCATCGAAGAACGCCGCCGACAGGATGGTGATGCGGTCGAACACGGCATCGCGCAGGTCCGCGACCACGCGCTCGCCGATGCTGGTGACGAGGTAATACCGCATGCCGCTCGCTCCGGCGAGCAGCGCGACCACCAGGATCAGCACCGTGAAATATTCGTCGATCAGGCCGGCGCGGTGAGCGTCGAAGCCGTTGTCGATCATGCGCCGCACGGCGATCGGCACCGCGAGCGTCGCCACCGCCGCGACGACGAGGGCGACGAGGGCGGCGGTGACCCGTCCGCGGTAGCGCATGACGAAGGGGATGAGCCCGAGCAGCGGCTTTACGCTGCGCGGGCGTGCCTCTTTTGCCGGCGCAGCCGCCGTCGGGGTCTCGACAGCCACCGGCTGCAACTCGGATTTGAAAGTAACACTCATCGAGACCCGCTCATGACTGGGTGGCGCAAGACCGCATCGGCCGGTGCCGGTGCCCGGACAATGACGCGCCGGACCGGCTCTGACAACAGGGCGGGACGCCTCCCGTCGACCCCTATCGACGCGCCTTGTATCGCCTGCAGCGCTGGGGTATAGACCCACAAACCTTAGCGGGACAACCTGAACAGGCGCCGTCGGCGGGCGCCGGAGCATCGGCCATGAAGGGCGAAATACACCCCGGTTATCACACCATCAAGGTCATCATGACCGATGGCACCGAGTTCGAGACGCGCTCCACCTGGGGCAAGCGGGGCGATGTCCTGCATCTCGACATCGATCCCAAGTCCCACCCCGCCTGGACCGGCGGCACCCAGCAGCTGCTCGACCGCGGCGGCCGGCTGTCGCGTTTCCAGAAGAAGTTCTCCGGGCTCGGACTGAAAAAATAGGACTGCGGCGTTCCGCCTCGGGCGGGCCGCGGCCTGCCGCCGGCGCCCTGCCTCTATTCCCGCTGCGCCGCTTGTCTCCGCGTTATTTGGCGCTGCGTTCGAAGGCGGCGCGCAATACGCCCAATTGATGCTCCAGCGGGTTGCCGCCGCCGCGCGCTTCCGGCATCGGCGCATGGATGGTGGCGTCGAGACGGCGCACTTCCTCCTGCAGCTTCTTCGATCGCGCGACCAGGCTCGACAGCCGTTCCGGCAGGACGATGCCGGCATCCTCCGGCCGCCCATCCGGCGCCAGCTTGACCTTCATGCGCTCCTTGTTGGCCTGGGCGAGCGACATTTCACCTTCATTGACGGCACGGTGAAGCAGCAGCCACGACGCGAGCTGCATCAGCCGCGTCGTCAGCCGCATGCTTTCGGTGGCGTAGCCGAGCGCCGCGGACCGATCGAGCTGCTTGGATTCCTGCCGGCCCGGACCGTCGAGATAGGCGGCGGTCTCTTCGACGAGCTTCATGCCGTCGCGGAACAGCTGAGAGAAATTCTGCGACGCCGCGAGCTTTTCGCCGAACAGGACCGGCCGCAATTCTTCAACCGACTTTTCGGACATGATGCACGCCTCACAGGCGCCAACCATGCCCGCGGACTCGCGGCGAGTCCAGCGGCGGCGGATAAAACTTCGAACAGATGATTTACGACCGGACGACCCGGACTCCGACCCGGGTTTGGCCCCGAGCACAGACCCGGACCTGGATCATTTTGAAACAGATCATAAAAAAGAGCCGCCATTTTCAGGCGGCTCAAGTGATAACAGGGAGGCGTCAAACAGAGTGGACAGGAGCCACTCGGTGTCCACGAAATGGACGTTGTCTGTAATAATCGAGAAAGCTTAACGGCGCGTTAAGCCTGTGGCGCAGGGCATCCCGGCTGCGCCTCTTGCGCGACCTATCTCTTGAAGAACTGGTCCGCCGCGGAACGCGATGCCTGCTTTTTTGCGCGCGCCGTTTCGAGCCTTGCGATCTCGTCCTGCAACACCGCAATGCGCTCGTCGAGTTCCTTGAGCGACAACAGCGCGAGATCCTGCCCGATTTCGTGAGCGAGTTTTTTCTTGGGCTTGTCGTCGTCCTCGATCGCCGCCATTTTCCGTTTCCCGTTTCGGTAACCATACTGGCGACGCGCCCGATTGTCACATCGGCCCGGAACGCCTAAACAGGCGCTCGGTTCTTCGATGCAACCCAACCGGCAGGGAACCATGGCATCCATCCCCGCTCGCATGACTGCCATTGTGGCCACATCCCCCGGGGGCCCCGAGGTGCTGGTGCCGCAGGAGCGGCCGACGCCCGCACCCGGCGAAGGCGAGATACTGGTGAAGGTCGCAGCCGCCGGCGTGAACCGTCCCGACATCATGCAACGCCTCGGGCTCTATCCGCCGCCGGCGGGTGCGACCGATATTCTCGGCCTCGAAATCGCCGGCGAGGTGGCCGCGTGCGGCACCGGTGTCAGCCGCTGGAAGCCCGGCGACCGCGTCGCCGCGCTGGTCATAGGCGGCGGCTATGCGGAATATTGCGTCGCCCATGAAAGCCATGCGCTGCCGGCCCCTGCCGGCCTGTCGATGGTGCAGGCGGCCGCGGTTCCGGAAACGTTCTTCACGGTGTGGCACAATGTCTTCGAGCGCGGCGCGCTCAAGGCAGGCGAAACCCTGCTCGTCCACGGCGGCAGCTCGGGGATCGGAACCGCTGCCATCCAACTCGCCAAGGCGCTCGGCGCCCGCGTCATCATCACGGCGGGCAGCGCGAAGAAATGCGAGGCCTGTCGGCGCCTGGGCGCCGATGTCGCCATCAACTACAACAGCGAAGATTTCGTCGCAGTCACCAAGAAAAGCACCGCTGGAGCCGGCGCAAACGTGATCCTCGACATGGTCGGCGGCGACTATATCGAACGCAATTACGAGGCAGCCGCCGTCGAGGGCCGGGTGGTGCAGATCGCCTTCCAGGGCTCGCCGCGCTCCAACGTGGATTTCCGCCGCATCATGCTCAAGCGCCTGCATCACACCGGCTCGACGCTGCGGTCCCGCACGGTGACGGACAAGGCCGCGATCGCGCGCGCCGTGGAGCAGAATGCCTGGCCGCTGATCGCCGCCGGACGCGTGGCCCCGGTGATGGACCAGACCTTTGCGCTCGCCGAAGCCGAGAAGGCCCATGCCCGGATGGAATCGAGCGCGCATATCGGAAAGATCGCGCTCACCGTGTAAATCGGGCCGCAGCCGGCGCCAAGCCGCCACATCACACAACCGGCGTGAATTCGCCGTCCCGGCGCCGCAATGCCGCTTGCCCAGCCCCTTCCGGCGGCCGCAACCGCCCGTCACCAGCGCGATATTCTTGCACTTGAGCGTCCAGTTCGGTACTCAGAGAGGGGGTGCGACAGGCGCAGCGGCTTTCGACGAAATTGCGGCTTGGAGCAGCTCGGGCTTTTCGAGGCACGGAGGATCGCCGCTTGAGGGTTCTGCACGTCGCCATGGCTGCAGCCGTCGCGGTGGCGTCGCTTGCCTCTCACGCCTGTGCCGTCGAGGCGATCAATGTGCGCGTCGACATCGCCGCGATCGATCTCACCGATGTGGTGGAGCGGCTGCAGAGCGACAGCGACCGCATTCAGGTCTCGACCGCGCCGGGCAGTGACGGGATCGTCCGCCGCGTCGAGGTGCGCGCCCGCGAGGCCGGAGCCAACTGGGCGGTGTTCGCGCTGGCGAATTCCAGCGACGAGCAGATCGACCGGCTCATCGTGGTGCCGCACTATCAGATGGTGGGCTCCAAAATCCTGTGGCCCGATCTCGGCATGTCCCGCATCGTCAACATCACCCCGAGCTCGGGCGACCGGCCGGACCGCGACGACAGCGCCACCGCCGACATCTTCCGCATCACCCTCGATCCCGGTGCGGTCATCACCTACATCGCGGAGATGCGCACCAACAAGCTGCCGCAAATCTATCTGTGGGAGCCCGACGCCTACAAGGACAAGGTCAACAGCTTCACCCTCTATCACGGCATCGTCATCGGCATCGCCGGCCTGCTCGCGCTGTTCCTGACCATCCTGTTCGTCGTCAAGGGCAGCGTGATGTTTCCCGCCGCCGCCGCGCTGGGGTGGGCGGTGCTCGTCTATATCGGCATCGACTTCGGGTTCTGGGGCAAAGTGTTCGACATGTCGGCCGGCGCCGAACGGGTGTGGCGGGCCTCCGGCGAAGCGATCCTGGCCGCCACCCTGCTGGTGTTCCTGTTCGCCTATCTCAATCTCAACCGCTGGCACGTCCGCTACGCCCATATCGCGGTGGCGTGGCTCGCCTTCCTCGGCGCGCTGGTCGCGGTCGCGCTGGTCGATCCGTCGATCGCCTCGGGCATTGCGCGACTGTCGCTGCTGTTCGTCGCCATCGCCGGATTCGCCCTCGTGATCTACCTCGCCGCGCAAGGCTTCGATCGCGCGGTCCTGCTGATCCCGACCTGGTTCCTGCTGGTCTCCTGGGTCATCGCCGCCGGCCTCGCAGTGGCGGGGTGGGTGACGAACGACATCGTGGCGCCGGCGCTGCTCGGCGGCTTGGTGCTGATCGTCATGTTGATCGGCTTCACCGTCATGCAGCATGCCTTCGCCGGCGGCATCACCCACGGCATCGTCTCGGACGTGGAGCGCCGCGCGCTGGCGCTGACCGGCGCGGGCGACCTGATCTGGGACTGGGACGTCGCCGCCGACAACGTGTTCACCAGCCCGGAAACCGAAAGCGTTCTCGGCCTCAAACGCGGCACCTTGGACGGACCGGCGGCGCAGTGGCTCGCGGTGCTCCATCCACTCGACCGCGACCGCTTCCGCGCCTCGCTCGACAGCGTGATCGAGCAGCGCCGCGGCCGGCTGGTCCAGGACTTCCGCCTGCGGGGCCCCGACGGGCACTACCTCTGGTTCACCATGAAGGCGCGGCCGGTGGTCGGCTCGGACGGCGAGGTGGTGCGCCTGGTCGGCACCCTGACCGACGTCACCGATGCCAAGGTCTCCGAGGAGCGCCTGCTCCACGACGCCGTCCATGACCACCTGACCGGACTGCCGAACCGCGAATTGTTTCTCGACCGTCTCGAAGCGGTGCTCGCCTTCGCCAAGACGAACACCGATATCCGGCCAACCGTGATGGTGATCGATCTCGACCGCTTCAAGCAGGTCAACGACTCCGTCGGCATGGCGGTCGGGGATTCCATCCTGTTGACGCTGGCGCGGCGGCTCGGCCGCCTGCTCAAGCCGCAGGACACGCTGGCGCGGCTGTCCGGCGACCAGTTCGGCCTCATCCTGATGTCGGAGAAGGACACCAACCGCATCGTCGGCTTCGCCGAGACCACCTGCAAGGCGATCCGCGCGCCGATCGCCTTCAACGACCGCGAGATCTTCCTGACCGCTTCGGTCGGCATCGCGTTGCCGGAGGCGCAGCCCAATCGCGGCGAGGAGCTGGTCAAGGATGCCGAGCTCGCGATGTATGCGGCAAAGCGTGCGCGCGGCGACCGCTTCGAAGTGTTCAAGCCCGCCATGCGCGCCCGCAAGACCGATCGCCTGACGCTCGAATCCGAGCTGCGCCGCGCGCTGGACCGCGAGGAGATCACCATGGTGTTCCAGCCGATCGTGCGGCTGGAGGACCGCTCGGTGGCCGGCTTCGAAGCGCTGGCCCGCTGGGACCATCCGAAGATGGGCCGCCTGTCGCCCTCCGAATTCATCTCGATCGCGGAGGAGATCGGCCTCATCACCGATCTCGGTCTGTTCGCACTGGAGCGCACGGCGCGCCAGCTCGGCATCTGGCAGCGCTCCGTGCGCACGCGGGTGCCGCTGTTTGCGAGCGTGAACGTGTCGTCGCGCCAATTGCTGCGCAACGACCTCGTCGACGACCTGCGCGCCGTATTGGCGCGCTCGGGCCTGATCCGCGGCACCCTGAAGCTCGAGCTGACGGAGTCGGTGGTGATGGAAAATCCGGAACAGGCGACGCAAATCCTGCAGCGCCTGCGGGATCTCGGCGCCGGGCTCGCCCTCGACGATTTCGGCACCGGGCATTCCTCGCTGACCTACCTGCAGCGGTTCCCGTTCGACACCATCAAGATCGACCAGTCCTTCGTGCGCATGAATTCCAAGGGGACGCGGCCGGTGATCCTGCGCTCCATCGTCGGGCTCGCCCATGATCTCGGCATGGACGTGGTCGCGGAGGGAGCCGAAAGCGAAGCCGATGCGGCCGACCTCTACCAGCTCGGCTGCGAATACGCCCAGGGCTACGTATTCGGCCATCCGATGACGGCCGAACAGGCCCACGAACTGCTGGTCAGCGATCGCCTGGAAGCGGCGCGGTAGGGCGCGATCGTTACGAGATCGGCCGTAACACACCGCGTCATTCCGGGGCGCGCTCTTGCGCGAGCCCGGAATCCAGGCGGCGGTGTCCTCGGACTCCTGGATTCCGGGTTCATCGCGGAGCCTTGTCATCGGGCCGGCCGCAGGCCGGACCCGTTGGCGGTGCCCCGGAATGACTGCTGGATAGCAGCGCCCGTCAGGCGTGGCCGGCTTCGCTCGACAGCATACCGGCATGGATGCCGAGCTTCTTGAGCGCCCGCTCGTATTTGTGGACGAGGTCGCCGCCGAAGATCAGGTCGGGGTCGGCGCTGCAATGCAGCCAGCCGTTTTCCTGGATTTCTGTCTCGAGCTGTCCCGGCGCCCAGCCGGCATAGCCGAGCGCGAGCAGCGCGCTGTCGGGGCCGTCGCCCTTGGCGATCGCCTTGAGCACGTCCAGGGTGGCGGTGAGGCAGATGCCGTCGTCGATCGGCAGCGTCGAATTCTCGATGAAGAAATCGCTGGAATGCAGCACGAAGCCGCGGCCCGGCTCGACCGGGCCGCCCTTGAGCACCTGCACCGCGCCGGCGCGGCGCGGCAACTGGATGAGGTCGGTGTCCTGGATCACGTCGAGCTGGACCAGCAGATCGGCAAAATTGATGTTCGCGGCCGGCTGATTGACGACGATGCCCATCGCCCCTTCCGACGAATGGGCACAGATGTAGATCAGGGTCCGGGCAAAGCGTTCGTCGCGCATGCTCGGCATCGCTATCAGCATCTGCCCGTCGAGATAGCCGCGCTGCGGAGCACCCTTGGCCGACGTACCCTTGAGGATTTGCTTTGCTGCCTTCATGGCGAAAAAGGTAACCTCATCTCACCGCGACGGCAACGCGGGCCGCGCCGGTCACGACGAATTTAATAGTCAGGCCCCGTCACAACCACTACACGATCCGTCATGATTGCAACGGCATTGCGGCATTGGGTCACTGCGGCGGCGCTCGGCGCGCTCGCCGCCGGACCGTGCGCGGCGACCGCGCGCGCCGCGGACGCTTCGATATGGGATGGCGACGCGCACTCCGCAATGCGCCTCGTCGCCGGCAGTCCGGGCGGCACGGACCGCACGGCGATGCGGGCCGGCATCGAGCTCCGGCTGGGAACGGGCTGGAAGACCTATTGGCGGTATCCCGGTGATTCCGGCGTGCCCCCGCGGTTCGACTTCTCGAAATCGACCAACGTGAAATCGGTCACGGTACGTTGGCCGGCGCCGCACCGCTTCACCGACGAAAGCGGCGCGTCGATCGGGTACAAGGGCGGTGTCCTGCTGCCGCTGGACATCGTACCGGCGAATCCGCGGCAACCGGTCATCCTGCGCGCCACCGTCGAATACGCGATCTGCGAGAAACTCTGCGTGCCCGCCGCGGGCTCCGCCGCCCTCGGGCTGGGCGCGGCCTCCTCGTTCGACGCGGCGCTCGCTGCGGCCGAGGCGCAGGTGCCCAAACCCGCGGCACTCGGCGATGGCGCCCCCCTCGCGATCCGCAGCGTCAAGCGCGAGCCGGGGACCCCGTACCCTCGCGTCATCGTCGAGGTCGCTGCGCCGCAAGCGGCCCCGCTCGATCTGTTCGCGGAAGGGCCGACCGAGGATTGGGCGCTGCCCCTGCCGGAACCGATGGCGGCAAGCGCGCCCGGACGGCGGCGCTACTCGTTCGAACTCGACGGCCTGCCTCCGGGCGCCACCGCCGCCGGGGCGACGTTGCGTTTCACCCTGGTCTCGGGCGATAAGGCGATCGAGGTGACGGCGCCTCTCGACTGATCATTTCCCCCGACGACTTTTCACCCCCGGCAACTTCTCACCCCAGCGACAATGAGGATCAATCCATGGCCATCAAGGTGGGCGATCATATTCCCGAAGCCAAGTTCCGCGTGATGACGGCCGAAGGTCCGGGCTGGAAGACGACGGACGAGGTATTCAAGGGCAAGAAGGTGGTGTTGTTCGCGGTTCCCGGCGCCTTCACGCCGACCTGCCACAAAAATCATCTGCCGGGCTTCCTCAACAATGCCGCCGCCATCAAGGCCAAGGGCATCGACGCCATCGCCGTCACCGCCGTCAACGATGTGTTCGTCATGACCGAGTGGAAGAAGGCCTCGGCCGCCGAGGGCAAGATCGAATTCCTCGCCGACGGCAATGGCGACTTCGCCAAGGCGCTCGATCTCACCATGGACGGCTCGGCGGGCGGCCTCGGCCTGCGCTCGAAGCGCTATGCGATGGTGGTCGACAACGGCGTCGTCACCAAGCTCAATATCGAGGAGGCGCCGGGAAAGGCTGAGACCTCCAGCGCCGAGGCCCTGCTCAAGCAGCTGTAGGCATCTGCAGGATGGGTTGAGCCGTGGCGAAACCCATCATCGGCCCTGCGACAGGCCGAAGATGGGTATCGCTTCGCTCAACCCATCCTACTCAAGCCGAGCTACGCACCGGCGGCCCGAACCTCGGCGATGGCTTCCCGTGCCAGTTCGTCGGCGCGCTCGTTGAGGTCGTGCCCGGAATGGCCGCGCACCCAGTGCCAGTGCACGGTGTGACGGCCGATAGCGGCGTCGAGGCGCTGCCACAGGTCGACATTCTTTACCGGCTTCTTGTCGGCGGTCTTCCAGCCGTTGCGCTTCCAGCCGTGGATCCAGCTCATGATGCCCTGGCGCAGATACTGGCTGTCGGTGTGGATGTCGACGTCGCAGGGGCGCTTGAGCGTCTCCAGTGCCGAGATCGCGGCCATCAGTTCCATGCGGTTGTTGGTGGTGTGGGCCTCGCCGCCCTTGATCTCGCGGCGGTGACCGCCCCACTCCAGGATGGCGCCCCAACCGCCCGGCCCCGGATTGCCGGAGCAGGCACCGTCGGTGTGGATGACGACCCGGCCGGTCGAGCCTGCCTGCTCAGTCAATGCCGTAATCCCGCGCGCTGGTGTTGGTCTGGTGGAAGCGCAGCTTGCGGTAATATTCGAGGGGGTCCTTCGGCTTGACCAGCGCGCCGGCCGGCACTTCGAGCCAGTCGACCAGGCGTGTCAGCAAAAACCGCAGCGCGGCGCCGCGGCACAGCATCGGCAACGCGGCGATCTCGGGCGCCGACAGCGCCCGCTTGCGCGTGTAGCCGTGGAGCAGCGCGCGCCCCTTGGTCATGTTGTAGGCATGGTCGGGCTCGAAGCACCACGCATTGAGGCACACCGCCACGTCATAGGCGAGCGCATCGGTGCAGGCGAAATAGAAGTCGATCAGGCCGGACAGGCGATCGCCGAGGAAGAACACGTTGTCGGGGAACAGGTCGGCGTGGATGACGCCCTGGGGCAGGTCGCGCGGCCACTCGCGTTCGAGCCGCGCGAGTTCGGTCGCGATCGCCTCGCGAAGTCCGCCCTGCACCGTATCGGCGCGGGATGCCGCGGTCTCGAACAGCGGCCGCCACCCCTCGACCGAAAGACCGTTGCGCCGGGTCATGCCGAAATCGGCGCCAGCGAGATGGAGAGCCGCGAGAGCCTCCCCGACCGCGCCGCAATGGGCCGCATTCGGCCGCCTGATCCACACGCCGTCGAGAAAGGTGACGATCGCGGCCGGACGCTTGGCGAGCCGGCCCAGCGCTTCGCCGCTGCGGCTGCGCACCGGCTGCGGACAGGTGAGCCCACGGGCCGCGAGGTGCTCCATCAGATCGAGGAAGAACGGCAGGTCGCCCGCCGCCACCCGCTTCTCGTAAAGGGTGAGGATGAAATAGCCTTTGGCCGTGTGCAGCAGGAAATTCGAATTCTCGACCCCTTCCGCGATGCCCTTGTACGACATCAGGGGGCCGAGATCGTAACCGGCGAGGAACTCATGGAGTTCCTCGTCGGTGACATCGGTATAGACGGCCATGGCCGGACCTGATGCCTGCGTGCCGGGGCTTACTCTGCTGCTTCGCCGCTGCGCACCGGGCGCGGCAGCGGGAAGAAGATCCCGGACTCCTCGACCGCGGAAACCGTTTCGACGCTCACCTCGTAGCGCTCCGCGAAGGCGTCGATGATTTCCTCGATCAGCACCTCCGGCGCGGAGGCCCCCGCCGTGAGGCCGAGCCGGCCGATGGCGCCGAACTTGGTCCAGTCGATGTCGGCGGCGCGCTGCAGCAGCTCCGCATGGGGGCAGCCGTTGCGCAAGGCGACCTCCTTGAGCCGCTGCGAATTCGAGGAATTGGGCGAACCGACCACAATCATGGCGTCGACCACCGGCGCCACCTGCTTGACCGCCTCCTGGCGGTTGGTGGTGGCGTAGCAGATGTCCTCTTTGTGGGGACCGGAAATGTTGGGAAACCGCTGCTTGAGCACCGCGACCATCTCCGCGGTATCGTCCACCGACAGCGTGGTCTGCGTCACATAGGCGAGCTTGTCCGGGTTCTCCGGCACGAAGGCCGCAGCCTCCTCCGCGGTCTGGACGAGGCGCACCGCGCCCGGCGGCAGCTGCCCCATGGTCCCGGTGACCTCGGGATGGCCGGCATGGCCGATGAGGATGATCTCGCGGCCGCGCCGGAAGTGGATTTCGGCTTCGCGGTGGACCTTGGTGACCAGCGGGCAGGTCGCGTCGATGGCGATGAAATTGCGCCGGCTTGCCTGTTCCGGGACCGACTTCGGCACCCCATGGGCGGAAAACACGACCGGCGCGTTGGTGTCGGGGATCTCGTCCAGCTCTTCGACGAACACCGCGCCCTTCTGGCGCAGGCCGTCCACGACGTAGCGGTTGTGGACGATCTCATGGCGCACGTAAACCGGCTTGCCGTACATGGCGAGCGCCCGTTCGACCGTGTCGATTGCACGCACCACCCCGGCGCAAAAGCCGCGCGGCGAGCACAACATCACTTTCAGGGGCGGCTTCGGTGGATTGGTTGTCATGGGGGTCACGTCCGGTGCTGTCCGCGCCATAGATGTGGTTGGGGACGAACATGCCTGTCAAGCATGGGTGCGGCCGAAAGGCAAAAGGTTCATGGCGGCATCGCGAGATTGATGGCGGCAAAACACTTCCCCGCGGTTCGGCGCCCGGAATTAAGGCATTCGGCCTGGTTAACGGACATTTGCCGATAACGGGGTTGCGCGGGGATGGGGGGTGGGCATATATAACCGCTATTCCGGTCATCTTCGATGGCAAGTTAGGCTCCGCTCCCTCGGGCGGGCGGAGCGCAAGGAGAATTTATCATGTCGACCCAGCCACTTATGCCGAAAGGGACCGCCGTCTGGCTGGTCGAGAACACGGCCCTGTCATTCGATCAGATCGCCAATTTCTGCCATCTGCATCCACTCGAGGTGAAGGCCATTGCCGACGACGAGGGCGCCCAGAGCATTCTCGGGCGCGACCCCGTCGCATCCGGGCAGCTCAGCCGCGAGGAAATCACAAAAGGCGAGCACGACCCCAATCACCGGCTCAAGCTGGCCGAGACCAAAGTCCATTTGCCGGAAGCCAAGCGAAAGAAAGGGCCGCGCTACACCCCGGTGTCGCGCCGCCAGGATCGCCCCAATGCGATCCTGTGGCTGGTGCGCAATCATCCCGAACTCAAGGACAGCCAGATCATGCGTCTGGTCGGGACCACCAAGTCGACCATCGATGCGATCCGCGAGCGCACCCATTGGAACGCCGCCAACCTCACGCCGATGGACCCGGTGACGCTGGGGCTGTGCTCGCAGATCGACCTCGATTTCGAAGTCCACCGCGCCGCCAAGGAGAAGCCGGCGGAGCCTGATACCGGGGCGACCCTGCTGCCCGCCGATATCACCACCGCGCGCCCGGCCCCCGAGCCCGAAGCGGAAGAAGAGCCGGATGGAGACAAGGAACTCGACGTGCAGGCCGTGTTCGCCAAGCTCAAGCGAATCGGCGGCAAGACCGAGGCCGAATAGACTTTTCGGACAAGCCGATGCTCAAACCAAGGGAGATTTGAGCGCTATCGGATTCGATTCGAAAGGATAACGCTCCAGCAGGACACGGCTCTGGTAAGCGGGGCCTTTGACTTTCGTCAGCGTTTGCGACGGCAGTTCGCCGAATGCCAAGCGGTAGTCTCCCGCGAAATGACCGGGATTGTCGAATCCGCAGGCAAACGCGACCGCCGTAACCGAAGTGTTTTCCGCCGGCGAGGTCAACATCTGCCGGGCCTGCTTGAGCCGGACCCGTTTGACGAAGGCCGTGGGCGAGTAGCCGCGTGCCTGGCGGAATGCCTTGAACAGGCTGCGAATGCCGACTCCGGTGGCGGCCGAGATCATTTGGATGGTGATCGGCCGGTTCCAATTGGCTTCGATGAATTCCTCCGCGCGCCGAACCTGCCAGGGTGCGCTCCGGCGCATGTCCTTCTCCAGCAGATGGCTGAAATTGTGCCGGTTGGCGTGAAGGAACGACACCAGCAGGGTCTCTTCGAGTTTGGCGAGGGCGGGGTCGGAGGGCTGGCTGTCCTCCCGGTCGAGCTCGGAGACGAAAAATCCGATCAGCTTCCGCAGTCGCCGCAATTCCGGGGTTCCCGGATCGGTCGGGATCGCAAACGTGATGCGTTGGCCGAGCGGAATTCCGATCAGGGCGCTCAACGTGCTGCGCAGCGCGGCGACGTCGACATACAGAACGAGCTGGGTGAAGTTCTTCTCGAAGTCGTAGACCGTCCCGGCCCGCGCGGGGATCAGGCAGGGCCGGTCCGGATCGACTTGCAGCTTCTGCGAACCGAACGACGTCACCGCGCTCGCCTGCAGGCAGAACTGCTGCCGCACCGCGTTGACGCCCGAGCAATGCACGCGCACGCGAGAGCTATAGGAAAGATACGCCAGGGCCATCGTCTTCAGGCGGACGAAATTTCCGACCGCGGTAAACTCCCCGGGATGACCGAGAAGCGTGAACCTGCCGTCGCTGCACGGGCGCTTCGGATTGTCCGGCATCGCGTCCGGGGCAACAGAGGGCAGCAGCGGGTATCGGTGAAGCGGCGTTCGTCGCGGCGTCTGGTCTCCATCAATCACGGCGGCTTCAGTTTCCGATTAAGGGGGCACGGCAACTGTGATCACAGTACCAAGTCCGGCGGACATGGCAATTCGATGAGCACCGCCGGAGCGTCGCAAGTGCGCGGCTTCATCGAAAGGGACAAGATGCCGCAGTGCCGGCGCGCCCAAATATTTGCGGCAGTGTCCGGATCAGACCGGCGCGCGCTTGAACTCATAAGGCGTGCTGAACACCGGGCTCGATCCGCGTTTCGAGGCGACGACCGGAACGCTCATGCGGCCGACATGGTCGACTTCGATAGTGACGCGGTCGCCGTCCCGGATCGGGCCGACGCCCGCCGGCGTACCGGTGGCGATGAGATCGCCGGGATAGAGCGTCGATGCCGACGACGCGATGGCGATCATCTGCGCGATGTCGACGATCAGGTTTTTCGTCGTGGCTTCCTGCCGCTTTTCTCCGTTCACCCACAGGCGCATCTTGATATCGGCCGGATCGGGGATTTCGTCCGCGGTCGCGATCCAGGGGCCGACCGGCGTGAAGGTATCGAAGGATTTGCGCATGACGCGCTCCTCCTTACCGCGGATCGTGATGTCGAGCAGGCAGGAATAGCCGAACACGTATTCCATGGCACGCTCGGCCGGGATCTGGCGGCCCTGCTTGCCGATCACGAGCGCGATTTCGCATTCATGATGAACTTCGCGGCCGGGAATATCGGGCAATTCGATCGGGTCGTTGGGCCCCGACAGGGACGAATTCGCCTTGAGGAAATAGCCTTGGAGGTCGGCGCGCGTGGTCGAGGACATCTCGGCTGCGTGGTCGCGGTAATTGGTGGGATAGGCGATCACCTTGTTGGGCCACGGCACCGGCGTTTCCAGCCGGGCCTCGTCGAGCGGGATGGCCGGCGCCGCCTGCGCCGCCGCCGCGAGCTTGTCGCGCAGCGCCGCAAAATTCGCGATCAGTCGCACCGGCCCGACCGGCGGCCACTCCGCCGGATCGACGCCGGCGGCCGCGGTCACGTCACGGATGGTGTCGCCGGCCACGATGCCGATGCGCCCGCCATTGAACCTTGCGATCTTCATGAAATGCTCCTGGACGGTTTCGTGACGTTACCCCTCGCAACCGGCGGCTCGCCCAGCGGATTGGGCGGCCCGGTATTCGCCGCGCCCGGGCGCGCCTGCAGGCGCATCAACGACCATGGGCTCGGCATCGGTCCGACCTGCGCCTCGATGAGGATCGGCGCGCGGTCGCGAACCGCGCGGCCGAGCGCCTCCTGCAATTGCCCGGGCGACTGCGTGCGCGCGAACGGCACGTCGAACGCCGCGGCGAGCCGGCCGAAGTCGGGATTGTTGAGATCGACCTCGTAGGTATGGCCGAATATCTCCTCCTGGAACCGCTTCACGTTGCCGAAATGGCCGTCGGCAAACACCACGACCGCGACATTGAGGGCGTATTTGCGCAGCGTCGCCAGTTCCTGCATCGCCCAGCCGAAGCCGCCGTCGCCGTTGATGCTGACCACGGGACGGCCGGGATTGCCGGCGGCGACGCCGAGCGCGGTCGGAAAGCCATAGCCCAGCGTTCCCTGATAGCCGGGCGTGATGAAGGTGCCGGGCTGGTAGACCGGATACATGGAGCGGGCGAGATAGCCGACCTGGGTCAGCTCGTTGACCAGGATCCCGTCATCGGGAATGGCGGCGCGCAGCGCGCGGATGTAGGACATCTGCGGTTCGGCCACGTCGGCCTGCTCGCGCGCCCACGCGCGGACCTTGTCGAGATCGATGTCGCGCGCGGACCGGCGCCGCGGCAACGCCGCCGCCAGCGCTTCGAGGCCGAGCCTCGCATCGGCGGCGATGCCGATCTCCGCGCTGCGGGGCGGCTGCCATGCCGCGGGATCGACATTGAGCCAGACATATTTGATGCCTGCCGCCTGCCAGGACGGCACGCCGAAGGTGGTGTCGGCGAAGCGGCTTCCGACGATGAGCACCACATCGGCGTGGGCGAACACCGAGCGCCCGCCCAGCGAATTGAGCATGAGGGGATGGCGGTCCGACAGCGCGCCGCGGCCGTTCTCGCTCAGCACCACCGGCGCGCGCAGCTGCTCGGCAAGCTGCGCCAGCGCCGTGGAGGCGCCGGCGGCGAGCACCCCGCCGCCCGCATAGATGACCGGAAACCGGCTGCCCGCGATGAGCGCCGCCGCCTTTTCGATCAGCACCGGATCGGGCCGCAGCCGCGCCTCCTCGCCGGCCGGCGGATCGATGAGGGCCACGTCGGAGGTCGCCGCGAGCACGTCATGGGCGATCTCCAGCCCGACCGGCTGGGGACGGCCGCTGCGCAGCTGCTTCACGGCTTCGCGCACCAGCGCGGGGATTTGCGCAGGAGTCGTCGCCTGGGCCTGCCACTTGGTCACGCAGCCGAGAATGCCGGACTGGTTGCGCACCTCGTGGAGCAGCCCGAAGCCCTTGCCGATCCCAGGCGAAAAGATGTTGCCGACGATGGCGAGCACCGGGGAATTGCAGGCATAGGCGGTAGCGAGCCCGGCCATCGCATTGAGCAGGCCCGGCCCCGGAACCACCATGCAGGTGCCGATCCGGCCGGTGGTGCGGGCGTAGCCGTCGGCCATGAACGAGGCCGCCTGCTCATGGCGCGGCACCATATAGCGGATATGGTTGCCGACCTGGCGCAGGCCGTCGACCGCCCAGTCGAGCTGCACGCCGGGAATGCCGAACAGGTCGGTCACTCCCTCCAGAACGAGCTGGCGGGCCAGCGCCTGTCCTCCCGTCAATTGCATGAATGCGTCCCTGGGCGGTTTTGGAGCATGATCCCGAAAGTTGCAGACTTTGCGGACGAGATCATGCTTGAAATTAAGGAGTCCGGCGAGGCCGCACCATCGCACCGAAGCCCCGCGTTTTCCAGCCGCAGCGCCGCAGTTGCTTGCGCGGGCATCGCGCCTGAAATAGCGTGCCGCGCTCCATCGTTGCACGAAAAGGGCCGGATACATGGACCTCCAGCTTAACAACAAGACCGCCCTCGTCACCGGCGGCAGCGAGGGCATCGGCAAGGGCATAGCGCTCCAGTTGGCGCGGGAGGGCGTCGATGTCGCAATCTGCTCGCGCCGCAAGGATGCGCTGGAAGCCACCGCGGCCGAGATCGCCGGGCAAACCGGGCGTAAGATCGTCGCCATCCCCGCCGACCTCACCAAGGACGAAGATGCGAGGGGCTTCATCGAGAAAGGCCATGCCGCGCTCGGCCGTGTCGACATCATGATCAACAATGCCGGCTCGTCGCCCGGCGGCGTCATCGAGCACCTGTCGGAGGCCGATTGGGCGCAGTCGCTGCAATTGAAGTTCATGGGCTATGTCCGCTGCCTGCGCTACGTGCTGCCGATCATGGTCGCGCAGGGCGGCGGCCGCGTGGTGAACCTGATCGGCAATGACGGCGTCAAGCCGTCCTATTGGGAGATCGCGCCGGGCGCCGCCAATGCCGCCGGCCAGAACCTCACGCTGTCGCTCGCGGGACAATACGGCAGGCACGGCATCAGCTTCTGCGCGGTCAATCCCGGCCCGGTGCGCACCGAGCGCTGGGACGGGCTCGTCAAGGCGATGTCGCGCGACATGAAGATCAGCTACGACGAGGCGAACCAGCTGGCGCCGTCCTCGATCCCGATGGGTCGCATCGCCGAGGTCGAGGAAGTCGCCGCGCTGGTGACCATGCTGGCGTCCCCGCTCATGCACATGGTCAACGGCACCCAGATCGAAATCGACGGCGGCCAGGAAAAAGCGCTGATGGACCGCGTGCGCGATCGCAAGTGACGTGGCTCTCCCTCCCCGTTTTCGGGGAGGGCCGGGGTGGGGTCTTTTTTCACGACGCGACACTTTGCAAGGAAGACCCCACCCTGGCCCTCCCCGAAAACGGGGAGGGAAAAGGCGTAGTGCCTAAGTTTGAAATCGGCGTCTTGCGATTCCGGCTTGCCAGATCACGGATCGCCCCCATACTAGGACCATGGCGCCATGTCGTCCCGAGCGTCCCACCGAGCCCGATCGACTTGGCAAGCTCATTGTGGACGTTATCGTTGGTGACCAATTTTGGAGCACCCCATGAACTCCTGGCAAAAGTTCGTCCCGCTCGCCTGGCTCGCCGGCGCGGCACTGATCGCGCCCGCCGCCGCGCAGACCGTCAAGGTCGGTGAGCTCAACAGCTACAAGGCGGCGCCGGCCTTTCTCGAGCCCTACAAGAAGGGCATGGAGCTCGCGGTCGAGGAGATCAATGCCAAGGGCGGCGTGCTCGGCAAGAAGCTCGAAGTGGTTTCGCGCGACGACGGCGGCAATCCCGGCGATGCCGTGCGCGTCGCCGAGGAGCTGGTGACGCGGGAAGGCACCAACCTCATTGCCGGCACGTTCCTGTCCAATGTCGGGCTCGCGGTGACCGAGTTCGCCGGCAAGAAGCAGGTGTTCTTCCTCGCCGCCGAGCCGCTCACCGACAAGATCACCTGGCAGGACGGCAACAAATACACTTACCGGCTGCGGTCCTCGACCTACATGCAGGTCGCCATGCTGATGCCGCAGATCGTCGCTGCGAAGAAGAAGCGGTGGGCGATCGTCTATCCCAATTACGAATACGGCCAGTCCGCGGCGGAGCACTTCAAGGAAATGCTCAAGAAGGCGCAGCCCGACGCCGAGATCGTGACCGAGCAGGCGCCGCCGTTCGGCAAGGTCGACGCCGGCGTCATCGTCCAGGCGATCGACGACGCCAAGCCCGATGCCATCTTCAACGTGCTGTTCGGCGCCGATCTCGCGAAGTTCGTGCGCGAGGGCAACACCCGCGGCGTGTTCGAGAACCGCTTCGTCGCGAGCCTGTTGTCCGGCGAGCCCGAATACATCGATCCGCTCAAGGACGAGGCGCCGGTCGGCTGGCTGGTCACCGGCTATCCCTGGTACGCGATCAAGACGCCGGAGCATCAGGCCTTCCTCGACGCCTACCGCAAGAAGTTCAACGACTATCCGCGGCTCGGCTCGGTGGTCGGCTATGTCACCATCAAATCGCTGGCGGCGGGCATCGCCAAGGCCGGCTCGACCGACACCGCGAAAGTCGTCGATGCCTTCAGCGGCCTCAAGGTGGACAGCCCGTTCGGTCCGTTCGTCTACCGCGGCAGCGACCACCAGGCGACCATGGGCGCCTTCGTGGGCAAGCTCGCGCTCAAGGACGGCAAGCCGGTGATGGTCGATTTCAAGTATGTCGACGGCGCTTCGGTGCTGCCGTCCGACGCGGACGTAAAGAAGCTCCGCCCGGCGGAATGAGCGTCAAACCGGCTTCTCCCGGCACGAGGAGAGGCCGGCCATGACCCTCGACTCCGTCCTGTTCCAGGGGCTCAACGGGCTCGCCGGTGCATCGGGCCTGTTCCTGGTCGGCGCCGGCCTGTCGTTGATCTTCGGCGTCACCCGCATCATCAACATGGCCCACGGCTCGCTCTACATGGTGGGCATCTATCTCGCCTATACGATCGCGACCGCGGTCGGCGGCGGGCTGGGCTTCTGGGGCGGCATCCTCGCCGCTGCGCTCGGCGTCGCCGCGCTCGGCGCGGTGATCGAGATGGCGCTGCTGCGGCGCATCTATCACGTGCCCGAGTTGTTCCAGCTGCTCGCCACCTTCGCGCTCGTGCTTGTGATCAACGACGCGACGCTATGGTTGTGGGGCCCGGAAGACCTGCTGGGCCCGCGCGCGCCGGGCCTGCGCGGCGCGGTCGAGATATTCGGCCGCCGCTTCCCGAGCTACGACCTCATGCTGATCGCGGTCGGACCGGCCATCCTCGTCATTTTGCATGTCTTGCTTTCGCGCACCCGGTTCGGGCGGCTGGTGCGCGCGGCGACCCAGGACCGCGCGATGGTCGGCGCGCTCGGCGTCAACCAGGCGCTGCTGTTCACCGCGGTGTTCACCGCCGGCTCGTTCCTCGCCGGGCTCGGCGGCGCGCTGCAGCTCGCCCGCGAGCCCGCCAACCTGGCGATGGACCTGACCGTTCTCGGCGACGCTTTCGTCGTCGTCGTGGTCGGCGGCATGGGCTCGATCCCCGGCGCCTATCTCGCAGCCGTCCTCATCGCCGAGATCAAGGCGCTGTGCATCAGCATCGGCACCGTTCATTTCGGCGGCTTCGACGTCAATTTCACCAAGCTGACCCTGGTGGCCGAATTCGTCGTCATGGCGGTGGTGTTGATCGTGCGCCCGCACGGACTGCTCGGCGGCATCCCGGTGGCGCCCCACTCCGGCGGTGCGACGGAGGAGCCGATGCGCCCCGCGTCGGGCCTCCTCAAGGCCGGTGCCGCCGCGCTGCTGGTCGGTCTCGTGGGCGTCGCCGCGCTGGCCAAAGCCTCGCCCTATACGCTGGTGCTCGGGACCGACGTGCTGGTCGCCGTGATCTTTGCGGTGAGCCTGCATTTCATCATGGGGCCGGGCGGCATGCATTCGTTTGGGCACGCCGCCTATTTCGGGCTCGGCACCTATGGCGCGGCGCTGCTGGTGAAATTCCTGAATGCGCCGATGCTGCTCGCGCTTGCCGCGGCGCCGATCGCGGCCACTCTGGGCGCGCTGCTGTTCGGCTGGTTCGCGGTGCGCCTGTCCGGCATCTATCTCGCCATGCTCACCCTCGCCTTCGCCCAGATCGTGTGGTCGATCGTGTTCCAGTGGCAGGAGGTGACCGGCGGCTCCAACGGCGTGGTCGGCGTGTGGCCGACGCCTCCGTTCGACGCGGCGTGGAGCTATTACCTGCTGTGCGTCGCGCTCGCGGCGCTCATCGTCGTGATGCTGCGGACGATCCTGTTCTCGCCGTTCGGCTACGCCATGCGCGCCGGCCGCGATTCCCCGCTGCGCGCGGAGGCGATCGGCATCGACGTGAAGCGCGTGCATTGGCTCGCCTTCGCCATTGCCGGTGCCGCCGCGGGGGTCGCCGGCGGATTGTTCGCCTTCGCCAAGGGCTCGATCTCGCCGGAGACCATCAATGTCTCCCACTCCATCGACGCCATCGTCATGGTGCTGCTCGGCGGCATCGAATGGCTCAGCGGCCCGATCATCGGCGCCGGACTCTACACGGTGCTGCAGGACACCGTCATGCGCCAGACCGAATATTGGCGTGCGCTCCTCGGCGCCATCATCCTCGTGCTGGTGCTGGTGTTTCCCGGCGGCATCATCGGCGCGCTGTCGGCACGGCTCGCGCGCGGGCGCAAGCCATGAGCGTTCTTTCGGTCCGCGCGCTCACCAAATCGTTCGGCGGCGTCCGTGCCGTGGACGGCGTCAGCTTCGACATCGCGGCCGGCCAGTTCCTGGCGCTGATCGGTCCCAACGGCGCCGGCAAGTCGACCTGCTTCAACATCATCAACGGCCAGCTACGGCCGGACGGCGGCGATGTGCTGTTCGAAGGCCGCAGCATCGCCGGAAAGCACCCTCGCGACATCTGGCGGCTCGGCGTCGGCCGCACCTTCCAGGTGGCGGCGACGTTCGGCTCGATGACGGTGATCGAGAACGTGCAGATGGCGCTCACGAGCCACCACCGGGAGCTCTACCGGCTGTTCGCACCGCTCGCCGCCCAGCACCGCGAGCGCGCATACGCGCTGCTAGCGGAAGTCGGCATGGCCGAGGCCGCAGAGCGCGCCTGCTGCGAGCTCGCCTATGGCGACGTCAAGCGCGTCGAGTTCGCGGTCGCGCTCGCCAACGATCCGCGGCTCCTGCTGATGGACGAGCCGACCGCCGGCATGGCGCCGCGCGAGCGCCTCGACATGATCGCGCTGGTGAAGCAGCTGGTCACCGAGCGCGGCATCTCCGTGCTGTTCACCGAGCATTCCATGGACGTGGTATTCGCCTATGCCGACCGGATCATCGTGCTCGCCCGCGGCCGGCTGATCGCCGACGGCGACGCCGCCGAGATCCGCGATCATCCCGAGGTGCGTGAGGTCTATCTCGGCACCGGCAAGACCTTCGCGCGGGCACGGCCATGACGACTGCACCGGACGTTATGCTGGAGGTCGAAGGACTCGATGCCTGGTACGGCGCTGCGCGCATCCTGTTCGACCTCTCGCTGCAGGTCGGCCGCGGCGAAGTGGTCGCGCTGATGGGCCGCAACGGCGCCGGCAAGTCCACCACCATGAAGGCGCTGATGGCGCTGCTGCCCCGGCGCAGCGGTACCGTGCGCTTCTGCGGCGAGGACGTTTCGCGGCTGCGCCCCTACGAGATCGCGCGCCGCGGCATCGGCTTCGTGCCGGAAGACCGCCGCATCTTCTCCGCCCTCAGCGTCGCCGAGAACCTCGATGTCGGCCGCCAGCCGCCGCGCCGCTTCGCCGACGGCCGCCCGGCGCCGGTGTGGAGCGAGGACAGGCTCTACGCCTTATTCCCCAATCTCGGCGCCATGGTCGACCGCCGCGGCGCCGACATGAGCGGCGGCGAGCAGCAGATGCTCACCGTCGCCCGTACCCTGATGGGCAATCCGCTACTGGTGCTGCTCGACGAGCCGTCGGAAGGCGTCGCGCCGGTCATCGTCGAGCAGATGGCCGAGACCATCGTCGCGCTCAAGCAGGAAGGCCTGTCGGTGCTGTTGTCGGAGCAGAACATCCATTTCGCCGCGCTGGTGTCGGACCGCGTCTATGTCCTGGAAAAGGGCCAGGTCCGCTGGCAGGGCGCGATGGCGGAGCTGGCGCAGGACACTGCGGCGCAACGCGCGCTGCTGGCGATGTGACGAACCGGTCCGTCAGGGAGCGGCGGCGGTGCGCGGCACGTGCAGCGTCATGAGTATGATCGGGGCCCCGGTCGGGGTGATCTGGTGAGGCGTGTTTTGCGGTACGACGAGAAAATCGCCCTTGCTGATCGCCTGGGAGGTGCCGCCGGCGATGGTCGTGCCGGTCAGGTTGGCCGCGTTGGTCCGCTTTTCGTCCGTCAGCTTGCCGCCGGTGACGATGGTGCCCGCGCCCTCGATCACGTACATGACTTCCGCCTCGGTCTCATGCAGCGCCGCGGGCGCCATGGCCGTGCGGTATTCGAGGCTGGCGCGATAGGGCGCCAGTAGCAGGATCGGTTCGGCGATCAGCGGCTGATTTTCCTTGCGGTCGGCCTTCGCCTTGGCGATCAACCCCACGACGTCGCTGGAGGTGGCGAAGGTCTTTATGTTCGGGCCGGACTCGCCGACCACTTGCGCGAACGCGCAAGGTATTGTCGCGATGAGAATCGTCAAAGCCAGAAATTGCGAGCGCATGTATTCCTCCCATTGTCGATTTTGTCGTCTCTGCCGCAAGATAACAGCCCTGGTGGGACAGGCAAGCAGTGATCGGGAGGCGGCGACAAAAGAGACGATTGCCGGACTCCTGTTCCGATCTACCGGAGCCAACTGAACGCGAGCAGCATGAGAGCGTAAGCGGCGATCACCAGCGCCGCCCCGGCGACCTGCAGCCGCCGCACGTTCGGACCCTGCGGCGCAAGCCACCAAATGAACCATCTACTCGTCCACGGCACCAGATAGTTCAACAGCAGGATGCTCACGACGTTGCCGATGAACAGCGCGATCGCGAACGGCAAGCCGGCACGGCCGGTCAGGTACGGCGTTTGCACGAAGGTGCTGAACAGGAACGCCACCGGATAGAGCAAAAGCAGCACCAGCATGTTCTGCTTCCAGGCCGCGGCCCGGGAAGCACCCGCCTTGACGGGAAACCATTGGTCGAAGCCGGTTCGGGCGATACGGGCCGTGAACGCCTCGGTGAAGGCGTCCGCCTCCGGCAGGAGCTTTTGGCGTTCCGGCGAGTCGAGCCATCTCTGGAGGTTGGCTTCCGTGTCGAAGCGCACGATGGAGAGCCAATGGTCCTGCACACCCGGTATCGGCGGTTCGCAGCGGTGACCCTGGAAGCCGGGCGCCTTGGACTGAGCGGCGGCAATGCGCCGCTCCCAGGCGCGATGGGCGGCCTCGTGGCCGGGCTTGATGCGCGTCGACATGACCGCCGAAACCGGGCTCGGCAACACGCCGGCCTCACCGTCGGTGACGATGTGGACATCGTCGCGGCCGACCAGCATCGGGGCTACGTCTTGCAGCCGCTTCTGCCGCTGCTCAGAATAGAGCCACGCGACGGCCGCCTCGGTGCTGACGAACCGCTGCAGGATGACCCAGTCGACCTGCACCGGCGGCGACGGCGGCATCACCGTGCGTTCGATGAAGCCCGGAAACGTAGCGACGATCGCGCTGGTCTCGGCCTGCCACGCCGCAAAGGCGTCGGTGCTCTCCGGCCGCACCCGAGTTTGTATGACGATGGTGACGTTGCCTTTTCCGGCGGCGGTGCTCTCCATGCCGGTCATGCTAGCTGTCCCGTTTCGGAGAAGATACCGCCCGGGGGGAATGGGAGATGTGGAAACCGCATCCTGGCCGCGATTACGCCGGCCCGCGCCGCAAAATCTCCCGCAGCCGCTGCGGGGTCACCGGAAGCCGCGTCACCGCGCCGGGCATGCCGATGGCGGCGTCGATGGCGCTGGCGATGGCGGCGCCGACGGCGTTGACGCCGGCCTCGCCCGCGCCCTTCAGTCCCAGCGGATTGAGCGGGCTCGGCGCATCCTCGGTGATGACCACTTGCAGCGCGGGGACCTCGCGGGCTGTCGGCATGAGATAGTCGGCGAAAGTCACGGCCAGCGGCTCGCCGCGCTCGTCGTAACAGAATTCCTCCAGCAGCGCGCCGCCGAGACCCTGGGCGAACCCGCCGGCGATCTGGCCTTCGACCAGCATCGGATTGACCGCCTTGCCAATGTCGTAGGCGACGAGAAAGCGCTCGACCGCAACGCCGCCGGTGGCGCGATCGACCCGCACCACGGCGATGTGGACGCCATAGGGATAGTTCATGTGGTCGCAAAAGAACCAGCCGTCCGCGGCCAGCCCCGGTGCACGGGTGCCGCGCAGCTTCGAAGTCGGCGCCAGCGCCTGGGCGACCGCGCCGAGCGACACCGACGCGCCGACGGAGTCCCTTGCCACCACGGCGCCGTCGACGATGTCGAGCCGGTCCGCCGGCCGTTGCAGCATCTCGGCGGCGACGGCGAGCGCTTTCGCGCGCACCTCGCACGCGGCAATGCGGGTCGCCGATCCCGTCATCACGGTGACCCGGGAGGCGAATGCGCCCATGCCGAAATCGATCCGGTCGGTCTGGCCATGGGTGACGCGCACGCGCTTGTAGTCGACGCCGAGCGCGTCGGCGCAGATCTGCGCCACCGCGGTCTCGACGCCCTGCCCCACCGACGCCGCGCCGGTGACGACCTCGACGGCGCCGGAATGATCGACGACCACCCGCACGCCGTCGAACGGGCCGAGGCCGCTCTTCTCCACGAACAGCGCGAGACCGGCGCCGACCGCCTCGCCTTGCGCCCGTCGGCGGCGCAGGTCGGCTTGCAAGGTGTTCCAGTCCACCGCAAGCAGGGCCTTGTCGAGCAGTCCGGCGTAATCGCCGGAGTCTAGCACGATGTCGGCGCCCAGCGTCGCGAACGGCCGCGCGTACGGCATCTCGGACTTGTCGATCAGGTTGCGGCGGCGCAGCTCGATCGGATCGAGCCGCAGGCGCGCCGCAATGGCGTCCATCATGCGTTCGCGCGCAAACGTCGTCTCATAGCGGCCGGGCGCGCGGTAGGTACCGCCCGGCGTCTTGTTGGTGAGGCGGATGTGGCCGACGGCGCGATAGGCCGGCACACGATAGGGCCCCGGCAGCATCGCGGCCGCGAGGTCGGGCACAGTCGCCGCATGGGTGCGGACATAGCCGCCCTGGTCGTGGAAGAATTCGTCGTCGAGCGCGAGCAGGCGGCCTTGGGCGTCGACCGCGGCGCGCAGACGGTGATGCTGCTGGCGCGAATGGTTCGCCGCGATCAAATGCTCGCGCCGGTCCTCGATCCATTTCACCGGCACGCCGAGCCGCAGCGCGGCGAGGCACACCAGCACGTCCTCGGGATAGAGCTCGCCCCGGACGCCGAAGCCGCCGCCCACATGGCCCTCATGCAGGTGGACCGACGAAGGCGGGCGGCCCAGCATGCGCGCGATGGCGTCGCGGTTCGAATGCGGCACCTTCGCCGCGCCGTGCAGCTCGAGAATGTCGCGCGCCGCATCGTAACGGGCGATCGCGCCGCGGGTCTCCATGGGCACGCCGGAGTGACGGCCGATCTCGACGGCGAGTTCGACCACCGCGTGGGCGGAACGCAACGCGCCGTCGAGGTCGCCATAGGCCTTTTCGACGATCCCCGCCTCGGTGGAGCGGCCCGGCTCGAACGCCCCGACCGGGCCGCAGGCATCGAGCAAGGCCGGCAGCTCCTCGATCGCGACGGCGACCAGCTCGGCGGCATCCTCGGCGACATAGGGATCGGCCGCGAACAAGGCGGCCACGGGGTCGCCGACGTAACGCACGCGATCCGACGCCAGGATGGTCTGGCGATAGGCCGCGAGGCTCTCGATCCGCGACAGGCGAAAATCGATCGGCGGAATGTCGGCAACGTCGCGCCAGGTCCACACCGCCGCCACTTCCGGCACCGCCAGCGCCGCGGTCGTGTCGATCGCGACGATCCGGCCATGCGCTACCTGCGACCGCACCACGCGCATGTGGAGCTGATGCGGGAAGGCGATGTCGGCCGCAAACATGCCGCATCCAGTGACCAGCGGGCGGTCTTCCAGGCGCGGCACCGAACGTCCGACGAAGCCCATGGTGCCTACATCCGCTTCGCCCAGGCGCGCAGCGCGGCGCGGATGCGCTGCGGGGTCGCCGGGAATTCGTCGATGGAGACGCCGAACGGCGCCAGCGCATCGTTGACGGCATTGACGATGGCCGCGGGCGCCCCGATAGCGCCACCCTCGCCGAGGCCCTTGGCCTTGGTCACCGATGCCGAGGTCAGGGTCTCGCGATGATGGATATCGATGGCCGGCATCTCGTGCGCGGTGGGCAGCAGGTAGTCCGCAAGCGTCGCGGTGAGGATATTGCCGGTTTCGTCATAGATGATTTCTTCGAGCAGCGCATTGGCGAGGCCCTGGGCGACACCGCCGTGAATCTGGCCGTCGACGATCATCGGATTGATGAGGCGGCCGGCATCTTCCGCGACCACGAGTTTTTCGACGACGACTTTTCCGGTCTCGACATCGACCTCGACGATGGCGATGTGGCAGGCATTCGAAAACGTCCCCGGCGGATCATAGGTCGCGCTCTCGGTGAGCCCCGGCGTTAGCTCGCCGGCAAAGCGCGGGGTCTGGTGATAGGCCGCTCGCGCCAGCGCCGTGATCGCGATGGCGCGGTCGGTGCCGGTGACCCGCGCGCTGCCGTGCTCCAACACGATGTCGTCGGCCGCCGCTTCGAGGAGATGCCCGGCCATGACTCGCAGCTTGGCGCTGATCTTGCGCGCCGCCAACAGGCTGGCACCGCCGGCGATCACCAGCGAGCGGCTGGCGAAGGTCCCCCAGCCATAGGGCGTGCGATCGGTGTCGCCGTGGACGATCCTGACGCGGTCGGGGGTCACGCCGAGTTCGTCGGCGATGATCTGCGCCAAGGTGGTGCGCAGGCCCTGCCCATGTGGGGAGGCGCCGATGCGCGCTTCGACGAAGCCGGAAGGGTCCATGGCGAGGTCGACGGTCTCCCAGCCCGGCGTCACTTCCATGCCGCGCGCGGCAAAGGCCGGCGTGCCGTAGCCGGTACGCTCGGAAAAGGTCGAGATGCCGAGACCGAGATGGCACCCGGCGGCGCGCGCCTTGGCCTGCCGCGCCCGGAACGCGGGAATGTCGATGGCGTCGACGGCAGTATCCATGGTCTCGACATAGCTCGCGTCGTCGAACACGAGCCCGGTAACCGAAGTATAGGGAAATGTCCGGATCAGGTTGCGGCGGCGGATCGCGACGGGGTCGATCGCGAACGCGGCGGCGGCCGTGTCCATCAGCCGCTCCATGGCGAAGGTGATGGCCGGCCGCGACACCCCGCGATAGGGCGCCATCGGGCAGGTGTTGGTGGCGACACCGCGGGCGCGGCAGGCATATTCGCGCACGTCATAGGGGCCGGGTAATTCGGCCAGGGCCATCAGCGGCTCGACGCCGCAGGTGGTTGGATAGCAGGAATAGGCGCCGATATTGGCGACCACTTCGGCATCGAGCCCGACCAGCCGCGCCTGCGCGTCGAAGCTGCCTTCGAGCAGGATGTGCTGGTCGCGGCTGTGATAGCAGGCCGTGAGGTTCTCGCGGCGGTCCTCGGTCCAGGCGACGGTGCCGCGCAGCCGGCGCGCCAGCCACGTCACCAGCACGAATTCCGGGCCGAGCGACATTTTCTGGCCGAACCCGCCGCCCACGTCCGGGGCGATGACGCGAAGGCTGGATTCGGCAATCCCGATCGCATCGGCGATGGCGGTGCGCATAAGATGCGGCATCTGGGTCGCGCAGGTGAGCGTGATGCGGTCGTCTGCGGGATCGTAGGCGGCGTGCGCGGCGCGCGGCTCCAGCGGCGAGGCGTTCTGGCGGCGCGAGCGGATCGCGACCTTCACCCGGCGCGATGCCGCGGCCACCGCCGCATCGAAGCCGGGCGTCCGCACGCGGCCCTCGACGATCACATTGCCGTGGGGACCGCCATGGACCAGCGGCGCATGCTCCGCCAATGCCGCCAGCGCATCGACCACGGTCGGCGCCTCCTCGATCTCGACGGCGACCTGCTCGGCGATATCTTCCGCGGCTTCCCGTGACGGCGCCACCACGGCCGCGATCGGCTCGCCGACGAAGCGCACGGCGTCCTTGGCGAGGAGGGGCTGGGCGATCGGTACATAGTCGAACTTGTGCAGCATCGGCACGATCGGCGGCAACGCGGCGACATCGGCTGCGGTGATCACCACCGCACCGGCCGGCGAAGATATGCCCACGATCCGGCCGCAGGCGACCGGGCTGCGGACGAACCGCACCCAATGCGACGCCGCGAGATCCCCGGAGAAGCGTCCCCGCCCCGTGACCAGCGCGGGATCCTCGAACCGCGGGATCGGCCGCCCGACGAATCCGCCGCTCTTTTCGTGGGAGGTCATGACCGCAGGCCCCCTCCCCCTTCTTCAGG
>Ga0302324_100004952_pt1 | contig 29317 bp, 29 predicted proteins | sample Palsa_T0_1_FD_201949 | JGI IMG/M metagenome (GOLD analysis project Ga0302324, IMG submission 201949) | Peat permafrost microbial communities from Stordalen Mire near Abisko, Sweden - Palsa_T0_1 | ecosystem: Environmental > Terrestrial > Soil > Palsa > Peat permafrost | place: Sweden: Abisko...
CGACCAGTATACAACGCTCTGCGCCGTTAGTGACGCGCCGGTTTATGCCGTTGACAAGCTGGGATCTGGGCATAGAATCGCAGTTCCCAAGAGCCGAGTCAAGGAAGTGCTCTCAATGGACCCAAATGGGAGATCCGCGACAGTTGTCCTGGAGGGCCGTCTTCAATGGATTTCGATGAGGCAGTCATGGAAATTCTTCTTGGAAGCGCCGCTCGTAGCGCCTGATCTTTTGACGAGCGCTACCTTTCCGGCGCGATTTCGGAGGGGCGGCAGGTTGTTTATGACGAGGACGGCAAGTATTTTAGGGTTGCCGAGCGGACCCAATCACCTGATCTTGATAGCGTCTGGACCGTAAGCGCCAGAGGCCGCTTCGCCGACCCCCGCGGAGGCAAGTCGAAGTTAAGCACGTGCATGTGGCTCGCCGACTTGGCGCGGCCCTCCGGCGTTGCCTTCCGGTTCGACCTGCAGGCTGGAGTCGTCGCTCACGGCGACGGTGGATGCATTCCATTCCGCTGGTTGGCTAGATCGTGATTTCTTATGGCGGCGAGAAAAGTGCGATCATGCACGCTTGCGAGTCTCGGCGCGCGTCGCGATCGCAGCGATGGCGCGAAGCGCATCATTGACCGATTTCGAATCGGGAAACACCTCGGCCAATTCCGGGTCGATGAGCACGACATTGATTCCACGCCGGTACCTGTCGACGTACTTGCCGCGAACGCCGCCGGAGAAGTCGTACTCCGCTCTCATCTCAGGAGTGCGCCGCTTAGAGGGAGGTTTCTTCATAATTACGTCTTTCATGTTTGGTTGCGGGACGAGCGCTAATCAACCGGATCCGCTCTCCTCTAATAGTATGAACCACAATCAGCAGGCTTCGCGCACTGGACATCCCGACGATGACGAAGCGCTCTTCGCCAATGGTGTCGTCCAGGTCGGGAATTGTGACCGATAGCGGGTCATCGAATACAGTGGACGCCTCCGCAAATCCGACGCCGTGCTTCCGCTGGTTCGCCGAATCCTTTCTCCGGTCCCACTCAAAGGCGATTCCATACATCCCCCGTCGAGTTTAGCAGCCCGCGCGCTAGCCCGCCGTGCCGGACTTCCCCCGGCTCAGCCCCAGCGCGCGAATCCGCTTATGCAAATTCGTCCGCTCCATGCCAAGCGCGCGCGCGGCGCCGGACACGTTCCAATTGGCCTCCTCCAGCGCGCGCAGAATATGATCGCGCTCGGCCGATTCGCGCGCCTCTTGCACGCTGGAGCGCGGCGCCGGGTCGCGCTGCACGCGAATTTCCACGGGGATGGCGTCGCGCGTCAGCCGCTCGCCGGCCGTCAGGATGGCCATGCGTTCAATGGCGTTGCGCAGCTCGCGCGCATTGCCCGGCCAAGGGTAACTCTCCAACAGCGGGTAAACCGCATCGTCCAGCTTCTTCTGCTTGAAGTTGTTGCGCGCGCAGAAATCGTCGAGGAAATATTCGGCCAGCAGCTTGATATCCTGCGGGCGCTCGCGCAACGCCGGCACGCGGATGGGAACCACGCTGAGGCGGTAATACAAATCTTCGCGGAATTTGGACTGCAGCACCAGCGCGCTCAGGTCGCGATTGGTGGCCGAGATCACGCGCACGGCCACGCGAATCACTTGCTCGCCGCCTACGCGGTGGAACTCGCCTTCCTGCAGCACGCGCAGCAGCTTGGCTTGCGACGCAGCATGCAGATCGCCGACTTCATCCAGGAAAATCGTGCCACTATCGGCCAGCTCGAACTTGCCGCGGCGCGCGCCGGCCGCGCCGGTGAACGCGCCTTTCTCGTGGCCGAACAATTCGGTTTCGATTAATTCGGTGGGGATGGCGGCGCAATTCACTTTCACGAACGGCCCCGCGGCGAAGGGACTGTTCTGATGGATGTGCGCCGCGAGCAGCTCCTTGCCCGTGCCGGATTCACCGATCAGCAGCACGCGCGCATCCGAACGGGCCGCCATACTGGCCTGCTCCACGGCGCGCTGGAAGGCCGGGCTGGAGCCGATCATCTTGGGGCTGATGCCAACCAGCTCGCGCAGGCGCTCATTCTCCGCCCGCAGGCTGGAATGCTCGAGCGCGTTCTTGACTGCCAGCAGCACCTTGTCGCGGCTGAGCGGCTTTTCCAGAAAATCGAATGCGCCGGCGCGGGTTGCCTCGACCGCGTCCGCGATGGTGCCATGCCCGGAGATCATCACGGCGGGCGCGGGATTTCCGTTCTGACGCACCGAGCGCAGCAGGTCGATGCCGCTGCCATCCGGCAGGCGCACATCGAACAGGAACGCGTCGGCACGCTCCGCATCCGGGTGCGCGCGAAACTCGCGTATGGTGCGGCACACCGCGATGCCATAGCCTTCGCGCTCCAGAATCAGGCGCAGCGAACGGCCGATATTCTCTTCATCATCCACGATCAGAATGCGCTTGGATGCCATTGGACGCCACGGGCAGCAGCACGCGAAAAGCTGCGCCGCCCAGTTCTCCTTTCACCAGCACGATTTCGCCGCCCGTCAGCAGGGCGCCCTTGCGGGAGATGGAAAGCCCCAGCCCCATGCCACCCTTCTTGAACGAGATGGAAGGCTGAAACAAAGATTGCCGAATCTGTTCGCTCAGGCCTGGCCCCGAATCGTGCACTTCCACCAGCGCGCTGCCGTTGTGGAGCGACGTAATGCCCAGGATGCGCCCGCCCTCGCCGGCGGCTTCCGCGGCGTTTTCCAGCAGGTTAGTGAGGATGCCCTTCACCAGATCCTGATCGGCTAGCGCCGTGGGGTGGGTTTCGTCGAGGCGCAGATCGTAGGTCAACTCCGGGTGGCCACTCTTCAGGAATGCGATGCGTTCTTCCATCAGCGCGTTCAGATCCAGCGGCACGGGCAGCACGGGAGGCTCGGCGGCGAACTGCGAGAAGGCGCGCACGCGGCGTTCCAGGCTCTCCACCTCCTCCACCACGATCTGGGCTGCCTGCTCCATGAACGCGCGGTCGCGGTCGCCGTAGCGCACCAGCATTTCCTCCACCGTGAGCCGGATGGGGGTGAGCGAATTCTTCACCTCGTGGGCCATCTTGCGCGCCAAGGTCCGCCAGCTTGCCAGTTGCGTCAGGTACACCAAGCGCTCGGTGGAGCGCTGCAGGCGCTCGGCCATGTCGTTGAAGGCGCGCATGGCCCGGCCGATCTCGTCGTCGCGGCGGGCTTCCACCCGTGTGCCCAGATCCCCTGCCGCGAGCTGCGAAAGGCCGGCCGTGAGCTGCTGGATGGGCCGGCTGATGCGATGCGCCAGGTACACCAGCAACACCAGCGAAGCAAGCCATACGGAAGCCGCCAGCAGCACGTAGGTGTAGGTGAACCCGCGCAGCAGATCGCGCGATTGGCGCTTCTCCACGATTTCCCGGGCCGTGCGATATTCGCGCGAAAGCTCGTCCAGGCTCACGCCGCCCAAGCCCGTGGACCACTGCCAGACCTCATCGCCGCGGCGCGCCAAGTATTCGATACGGTCGCCATCGTGGCCGGATCTGACGAAACGCTCGGCATCGCCGCTGTCGAAGAAGGTCTGCACCGGCGCGGGCCACTGCGTTTGCCGGGCCGCGGCGTAACGCAGCGGCTCCAGACGGCCGCCCAGCGCATCGTTCTTCAGAGCTTCGCAGGCGCGCTGATACAACTCTTTGCCGGTCTTTTGCAGGGAGCGCGAGAGCCGGTCCAGCTCGCCGGTGGAGGCATAGCTGAGGCTGCGATCCAGCAGGGAAGTTGTAATCCAGAGGGTAGCCGCCAAGGGCGCCAGGGTGGCCGCCAGAAAAATTCCGATCAGCCTGTTGCGTAGCCGGTTCACAGCGCTCGCGCGGCGCGGCCCACCAGCCGCTTGAGGTCGCCCAAGCGCAACGGTCCGGCGTCGGCGGTCCACTGCGGCTGTTGGTCGCGCGGGCGGCGGCTGAAGATCTCGACGAGGCGCGTCAGGTTGAGGCCGGACTCGCCGATCACCGCGGCTTCGTCCTTGGGATCCGCCGCGCGCAAGTCGAACCGCAACCAGAATGGACGATCCGGGGGCAAGCCCGTGGAGCTGATGGCTACGTTGTCCAGACACCAGGCTTCCGCCGCCGTCGCCGACAGGTGCGAGGCGGTGCGCTGTCCCTCGCCCAGCTTCGTGACTGAGAACTTCTCTTCCCACAGGTCGTAGCTAAATATAAAACGCTCGGGTGTCCGGCGCAGACTGGTCGTAAAGTTGTCGGTGGTCAGGGTCAACTGCGTCAGGAACACCACCGCCGCGCCGTCTTTCAGGCGATCCAGCGGCTTGCCGGCCAGGAAATGCAGTTGCGGGGCGGCCACACGCAAATCGTCTCCATCCCAGGCAACGCTCAGGTGCTCGGCTGCTCCGAGGCAAGACAAGGGTATCGCCACACCGGCCAAAAGCCAGCGCCTGCGGCTGATCGTTACCGCTCCGCCCCCAGAGGGGACCCCGGGTCGCGGCTCAGTTTTTCGGGTTTTGGCTCGCGCCATTCAATAGTTCATGCCCACCATGAAAACCGGTTCAATGTGGCCTTCCTTGATCGGGAATGCCAACGCCGCGTACATTCCGTTTTGCCGTACTCCCACACCCACCGAATGCCGCAATACCGCCGTCTCTCCCTGATCCCATATTGCACCACTGTCGTAGAAAACGTCGAAGAGGCGGTACCGGTACTCCGCGGTGTTGGCCACCATGCGGCTCCCGCCCAGCGGATCCAGCTCAAATCTGTTCCACCCGCGGAGCATGGTGCTGTTACCTAGTATAAAGCGTTCAAAAAGCGGCGCGCGTCCGGTGATTTCGCCGCCCGTGAGGTCATCCACGAACTGGTTATGGCCCCAGGAGTAGACGTAATGCGCGTCTCCCTGGTGACGCGCGTAGGCTAAATCGCTGCCCAGAAGATTGGTGGCCGCGCGCAGGCTGTAACCTGCGTCCCATTCCTGCTGGTTGGCGCCGGAGCCCTCCACGCGCCGATGATAGCGCAGAGTAGTCACCATCGCGTTGGCGGACTCCGTTCGCGCGGCCGGAAACTGCGATTGAAAGCGTTCAAAGCTAGTGCCTACGGTGAGGTTCACAAACCCCGAACCGCTCCTCGAAAGCACGAAAGTCAGCAGCGGTTCGATATTCTGGCGGGTCCGGTAGATCCCGGAAGTGTCGCTTTCCGCGGCCGGCTGATCCAGGACATTCGCGGTGGCTTGGTCCCACTGCTCGCGGTAGCTCTCGAAATCCAGACGGAACCGTACGCGATCGCCGATCAGGCGTTTGTCCTCGTAGCGCGCGACGATGCCGGTGTAGCGCTCCGCCAGATTGTCGCCGTCGCTCACCCCGCCAAATGTAAACGCCTGCGATCCCACTGTGGCGGTGCCTTCCGCCAGTCCGGAAAAGCCCCCATCGGAACGGTAAACAAGCTTCGGTATTGAGGCATCGAATTTCGCGGGCGTCCCGCGCACGTCGAACACCACCCGCACGTGTTCGGGTATTTGCCCGCGCAGCAGGCGATGTGTGACCGCCCGCACGTGCAACTCCTGGCGGATGCGGGTTGCCAGATCGTCGAGCGCGGCCGGATTCAGTCTGGCGCCCACTAGCCGTTTCAGCTCACCGCGCAGGCCGGTGCTGATAGCGGAGGGATTATCGCCGGCGAGTTCCACGCTCTCCACCGTGTAGCGCGTGTTCACATTCACCTCCTGTTCCGGATTGCCGGCCAGGAGCAGGCTGCTCCACAATATTGAGGCGAGCCAGACGGATCTCATGGGCGGGGGCGATGCAAGTGGTAGGCCAAAAAGAAGTTGCTGCAATGGAACAACTTAGATGTGCCGGCGCTGTGACTGTGCTTCACAGGTGTGGGGACGAGCGATTCTGGAGGGCCCGTTTTGTGCTTCGGAGCCCCTTCTTTATAATGCCTTGGCCAACTCTGCGCCAAAAGCGGTCTTGGGAGGTGCGTCCTTGCCGCGCCGCGGCTTGCGACCGTTGCGCTGCTGCTGCTGCGGGGGACGCTCCATGGTCGTCGCCGGTTTGATGTCTTTGCCCTTGGAAGGCTGCGCCGGATTGGCCCGCAACAGCCGGTCTTCCAGAGGCGCACGGTCGAAGCGGCGGATGATTGCCTGCATCTCGTCGGCGGTAGGCGCTTCCACAAATGCGAAGCCCTTGGATTCTTGCGTTTCGTGGTTGCGGATGACTTTAACCGAATCCGAGACCAGGTTCTCGGCGGTCAGCCACCCCTTAATATCGTCGGCAGTGACCCACATGGGCAGGTTGCCTAGAAAAACAGTGAAATTCATTCAGTGATTCGTTATCTCCGTTGGTTCGATTTGCGGCACTTCAAGGGAAGGATTCCGTTCTTGCCACCTAGATGGTATCAGACCGGACCGGTAGAGCGCAAACCGATTTGCGTACTGAAAACACCTTAAGCGCTGCCGTCGGATAGATGTGGCCCGGTGCACAGGCTTCAGCGTGGCCGAACGCTGGGGCGCTTAATTTGCGGAAAAATCGAAGAAGCGCGACTCTGCAGCTAAGGCCGGCGTGTGCGTGCCGCTTTTGTTTATGCCCGCGCTTCAGCATGGCTCCGGTAACCAGGCGCTCGCGTGTTTGGCGGCGGGCTGCGTTGTACAAACGGCAGTTCGACCCCGTTGGAGAGACTCTCAAGCCATGCGCAACCGGGCCGAGCTGCGCACACTCACGAGACCAGGAGATGGCATGGCAAAGACGAAGAAGTGCACATCGATCCGCAAGTCGATGCGCAACCGGCCGGCGCAGCCACAATGTTCTCTTGGTCCATGATGCAGGCCATGTTCCCAAGGCTCAACGCCCGCGCGTTTACCGCGAGATCGTGGAGCGCCTGCGCGCCATCCCCGGCGTGTCGTCGGCCTCCAGTTCCGTGTTGACAAGCCATTCGACGTGAAACAACACTGTGCATTTCAATTGTGTTTCCCCCGGATACTTCGCGACGATGCGCACGCCGTTGTTGTTGGGCCGCGACTGGCGACTGAATCGCGGCATCTCCTTGGAGTTTCGCAACTTCGAGACGCAGGTGAGCGACCCGCTGCTGCAGCCCAGGACGATAGCTTTGCTATCGGCGTTCTTCGGAGGCTTGGCACTGCTGTTGGCCATGATCGGGCTGTGCGGCGCGACCGCCTACGAAGTGGCGCGGCGGCAGGCCGAGATCGGCATCCGCATGGCGCTCGGGGCGCAGCCGGGCTCGGCGATCTGGCTGGCGCCCCGCGGAGTGGCCGGGATGCCGGCTATCGGCACGGTGCTCGGTCTGGCGCAGCGCTGGCCGCTGGGCGGCTGGTGGCGAGCTTGCTGTATGGCGTGAAGCCGTACGGTGCGGCACCGCGCGGCTTAATCCCATGGCCGCGCTCCGCGAGGAATGAACTAGCCGCGCACCAGCGAGCTGCGTTCTTCCAGCACAGTGAGGCGATGATCGATAGACATGAGCACTTTCATTACCTCGTCGAAGCGCCGGTTCATATCATCGAAGCGCCGGTCTACGTCGCCAAAGCGTTGATCGACATCATCAAGGCGCCGATTGGTATCATCAAGCCGGTGGCTTATTTCCTCGATGCGCTTGTTACTGGACCAGACGGCGGTAAAGGCCGCAATCAAAATGGTAACCATCAGCGGCAATGCGACCTGGAAGAATGGCTGATTGATCATCGATCCCATTATGGCAGATCGGCACTAGTGTGTTTCGTATGCCGCCGCCGCCGCGCAGTCAGCATCAGCAGCGCATACAATACCGCAAAGAGCGCCACCGCTACGCCCACCAGATGCCATGTGTGCGCGCGTAGGAACTGCGCGGATCCCTCGCCGAGCATGACTCCCAGGTACGCTTCGCCAAAGTAACGGATACTCCGGCCCAGCACGATCACGAACACGAATGTCCGTAGAGGCGTGCCAAAGGTCGCGGCCGAGATGACAAATATCTTCAACGGAAGAGGGATAGGCAGCATGCACGGGATAAAGACGGTCAGCAAGCCGTAGCGCTTGAACCACTCGCGGAAGCGCCGCTTGTCTGCCGGCTGCGGCACTGCCTTTACGAATCGTCGCGCGCCAGCACGGGTGCCCAGGAACAGCACCACGTTGCCAATCAGCGATCCCAGCACTCCCATGGATGCGGCCAGCAGCGCGCGCGATGGCGCTTTCGCAGCCACCAGAATTACCAACATGTCCATGCCCGAAGCTACCGGAATACCGGCCGAATCGATGAATGCCAACACCAGGATGCCTAGGGGTCCATACGCGACGAGGGCGGCGGTCAGCTTGGCCAGCATGCGTCGGACTCAGATGATATCGGCGAACGACCGGCGCAGCTTATAGAACCACGCGTGCCCCAAGATGAAGACGGCCGCCGCGGCAATCCACAGCTTCCACAGCGATCCCCACACGGGCGCATGGCCTTCCAGAAAGATGGCGCGATAGCCGCGCACCAGCACGAACATGGGGTTCTTCGCCAGCAGGGGCAGCGCCGCCGCGGGCAACGACGCTTCGGGATAACAGATTGGGGTCAGGAAGAACCAGAGCGTCAGCAGGAAGCCGAGGACCTGTCCCAGGTCGCGCACGAACACGCCCAGCGCTGCGAGGAACCAGCAGACGCCCGCGGTGAAAAGCACCTGCGGCACGATCAACGCGGGCAGCCACACCACCGAAGCAGGCAGCGCGCCGCGCGCCAGGAACAAGCCGAGCGTGAAGAGCAGCACCGCGAAGATCTCGGTTACCAGACCCGATACAACCAGGTTGATGGGCAGGGTTTCCACGGCGAAGACCAGCTTCTTGACGAAATTGCGATGCTCGAGCATCACGGTGGGGGCGCGTCCGGCCGCCTCGCTGAAGGCCAGCCATGGCAGCATTCCGGCCAGAAAATATAGTGCGAACCGGGTGGGGCTGGGATCGGAGCCGAACTTCGTCTTCAGTACCACGCCGAATACGAAAAAGTAGGTCAGCATCAGCAGGAGCGGGTTCAGGATGGTCCAGAAGACGCCGCCAAAAGAGCCTCGGTAGCGGCCCAGAATGTCGCGCCGGACCATGGTGCGGATCAGGCTGCGGTTGCGCGCGATGGTCGAGATCGGCAAGGTGAAAGCCCGGCCAACGGCGCGCACCAGGTTTTCGCGGCGAATAGTGCGCAGCGTCACGACACGCACGCGTTCGAGGCGCGCGCGCCCGTCTTCGACAGTCGCTTCCACACGCAAGAAGGGCCACCCCAGCGTGTAGAACCAGCAGACGTTTTCGCGCATGGGCGAGATGAAAACGTCGTAGCGGCCGGGTTCGGGCGGCAGCGCGAAGCGCAGATCCACGGGGACGCAGCCGCCTGGCGCGACGTCGCCGGGCGGGGACTGGCGTTCGCCATCCACGACCAATGTTCCGGTTTCGGAATCGTAGATGTGGAAGCCGGCGGCGAATCCGTCTTCCCGGCGCCACGGATCGCCAGATGTGTTGCGCAGATTGAAGTGCGCTTCGACCTGCAGCTCGGCGGAGAGGTGCACGTCGGCGTCTTCGTACGCCGCATTCATGCGCGCGGCATTCATGCGTATAACCAGTCCGGAAACCGCTCGCGCACCGCGCCGGTCTTGCGTCCCACCACGTAGATATCGTCGCCGCGCAAATCCCGGGGCAGCCCGAACCGTTCGAGCAGATTCAGGACCCAACCCTCCTCCGGCCGCGGAGTTTGGCGGAACGGTCCGGTTTCGAGCAGCGTGACCGCGAAACCCGAGTTCAGCAAGAGCCGCTCGATCTCCTTCGGGGTGTATTCGCGGTTGTGCCGGGCTTCCACTTCGCCATCGGCACGCGGCCGGATGTAGGCCGTGAAGATGCCTGGATGATAGCCTTCCAGGATGGCTGCAATGCCGCGCAGGCTCCCGATGTTCGGCGTAGTCAGCACCAGGTGTCCGCTGGGCTTCAAGATGCGATTGACCTCACTCATCAGGTGCATGGGATCTTCCGTCAGATGCTCGATCAACTCACAGCAGAGCACCGTCGAAAAGTGCCCGTCCGGATACGGAAACAGATCCTTCTCGGCATTGAACAAGTCGATCTCGCACTCGAACGCTTCTCCTTCGGCCGAAATGGCGCTGCGGCGATCGGTTTTGCCGGCAGGCCCATAGTAGCAGCCGCGCACGCAACCGTAACCGAGATTGGAGCGCAGCGCCGGAGTAATTTGAAGATATGCGCCCATTTCCAGGATGCGGTCTTCCGGCCCTCCCGGCGGGGTGATTTCGAGTGTCTTCAGCAGCCGCGTCAGATGCGTGTCCACATAGTCGGCAGATTCAGAATTGGCGGCCCAACTCGCGACATACTCTGGTGTCGCTGGGCGCCGATCGCCCGTGGCTGGTGGTTGGTGGCTGGTGATTGGCGGCTTGGTTTCCCACTGGCTGCCCTCGACGACTGACTTCAGGAACGATGCATACAGGCAAGCTACGCGGTCCCAGTTGCACTCTTCCTTTACGTATCGCGCGGCGCGCTCGCCCAACGCGCGGGCAACGTCCGGGCGCGAAGCCAGCAGGTTGAGATATTCGAAGATGAGGTCTTCCTCGCCCGCTCCCACCGGCACTTTGAGGCAAACATCGTCGGGGAACTCGCGAAATGCGCCGATGCCGGAAACCAGCACAGCCTTGCCCAATCCGAGCGCGCGCAACAAGCTGCCGGAACTCTCCCCCACGGTCGGATAACGCAGATTCAGCACGATGTCGCAGGCGGCCATGTAGCCAGTGAAGTCGTCGATGGGCGTAAAGCCCATCACCCGCACCGCCGCCGAGAGCCCCAAACCGCGAATCAACGACTGCAACGGAAATTCCGGGTGCGGCTCGCCCACCAGAATCATCTTGGCCGCCGGCGTCACGCGCAGCAGGCGGCGAAAGGCGCGCAATGATTCGGCGATGCGCTTGTAGGGTTTCAGAAAACCGAAGATGCCGATGAGCGGCGTGGCTTCGTCGATACCCAAGCGGTAGCGCCATGCGTTGTGGCCGGCTTCCGGAATCCAGGCGCCATGCGGAATGCGCGCGATGGGTCCCGCAAAACCAGCCGCGTGCAATTCGTCCACCATGAACTGGCTGTGAACTACGGCGGCGCGGGCGGATTCGAGCACGCGCCGGGTCATGCGGAGGCCTTCGTAATCCGGGCCCACCTCGAGCGCGCGCACGCGGCGCGCATAGGCCAAGGCATCCGGGCCACCCTCGTATTCGCACGCGCGCAGGTAGGCATCCCAATCGTCGCGCCGGATGGTGATGTCCGCAATCAGGTGATGCAGGTTGGATTCATGCATCGCTACCACGCCCGGATGCCTGAGCGCAGCTTCGTAAACGAAACCGTGGTGCGTGTTGTTCCCCAGGTGATACAGCGCGATATCAAAGCGGGACGGATCGAAGGGCCGGTCCCCATCCGCGAACACCTCCACATCGGCCAGCGGCTTCAGATGTTCGACCAGGGTTTCGGAATAGTCGGCGATCCCGCTGCGGCAGGGCGGCAGCGGCGAGAAAAACGCCACCCGCATTCAGCGCACAAGCTCCATCGACAGCGTGCCGACAGACAGCGGCGCCTTAATAATCAAGGGCGTGCGGGCGGGGTCTCGTTCGAAGAAGATCTCGAGCTTCGAATCGGCGGCGGGTCCCCTCAGGTAGAGTATGATGTGATCGGCCTGGCGGCGCTTGCCTGCCACCGTCACCTCCTGCACGCCGGCGAATTGCATACGCACCGAGTAAGAGGCGCCGAAGAGCACGTCCTCCTGCTGGGGAACGCCATGCCCTTGCCCCAACTCGCTGCGCGCATAGAAAATGTAATCCAGGCCATCGTGCGCGCAGTTGTTAATATCGATGTCGGTGTGGCCGCCGCCCTCCACCAAAGTCTTCCGCGTGGCACTGCCTTCCTTGTAGTCGAAGACGGTTTTTTCGTGTGTGTGGCGCTGTCCGTGCGTGGATTCCTTCTCCAGCTCCAGCGAGCAGAAGTCGGCATTGGCGCGCGAATGATAATGATCCGAGAGGGCAAATCCGGGAATGGAGGCGTCCATCGAAAAATCGAATTGCCAGCCGCTGTCGCTCTTAGCGGCCCGCAGATGGGCCTCGCCCAGGCTGGCGCCGCCCGGCCAATCCAAGGAGTAATTGAGCGATTCGCCGGTATTTGGAAAGCCGGTTGGCTTGGGAGGTGCAGCCTCCTTCGCAGGCGTGGTCTCCTTAGCTGGGTTAACCGGCGCGGCCTTAGTGTCCGCAGGCGGATCCATGGGCTTCTGCCATGGGCTGGCGACCGCCGCCAGCAGCAACAATCCCAGCGCGACACACCCAAAAAGCGCACGCTTGCTCATCGATGCACGAATTCCCTGGCCGCGGCGCGATGGCGCTCGGCGACCTCGCGGTAAACTTCCAACGTCCGCTGCGCGGTAGCGCGCCAACTGAAACACGATGCCCGCTGCAACCCTAGACGTTCCATGCGCGCCCGCAGTTCCGCATCGCGCAGCAGGTCCGCCATGGCGCGCACCATCTCGTCCGCAGAGTAAGGATCGAACATGATGCCTGCGCCATCGGCCACTTCGGGGATGGACGAGGTGCGCGAACAGGCTACGGCGCGGCCGCAGGCCATGGCTTCCAGCACCGGTAAACCGAAGCCCTCGTAGAAAGACGGAAACACAAACAGGTCGCAGGCGTTATACAGTTGTAACAAATCTTCATCGGAAACGAAGCCGGCGAACCGGATACGGTCCGCCACCCCCGATTGGCGGGCTGCCTCCCGAACTTTCGGGCTGAACCAGGTATCCTTACCGGCCAGCACCAATCGGTGCGTCAACTGCGGATAAGCGCGTACCAACTCGGCGAATGCGGCGATCAGACCAATGTGGTTCTTGCGCGGCTGCAGGTCGCCGACCGAAAGAATGAACGGCGTCGCGATATGGAAACGCGCACGCACCGCGGCAGTGGCCCTCTTGCGCGAAATAGGGCGCAAACCGTTGGCCGCCGCGTTGGGCACGACCACGATTTTGCGCGCGCAGGACTCGCCATAAGCCGCGATAATGGAATCCCGGGAGAAGTCGCTCCCCGTCAGAATCCGCGTGGCGGAGCGAATGGTGCGCGCCACGGTCCAGCGCAGTTGCAACGCGCGCAGCCTGGGGAAATACTCGGGATGCACCAGGAAGCTGACGTCGTGTACGCTGACCACGACCGGCACAGGGCATCCCAGCGGGGCGGTGTACTGTACGTGCACCAAGTCGGGACGGTCCTGGCGAAGCTTCATGGCCAGTTCCACCCCCAGCCGAACGAACGGGTTCGGGGAGACTTGCCGGGCTTGAAACCGCTCGGCTGTCCACTGCCGGGCATCGTCCGCGGAGAAGTAAGTTACGAAGTCCGATTCGTGATCCAGGGCCGCAAAGCTGCCCAGGAGGCTGCGAACATACACTTCGTTTCCGGTGAGATGGCGGCCGATGGCGTGAGCATCAATCGCGAAGCGCATCAGATCTTTCCATGGTAGCAGGATCTAGGAATTGCAAGCACTTCCAGGCGGCTTCCCAAGTAAATTCACGTTCAAACAGGTACCGGCCCGCACGTCCGATGCGGTCCCGCAGCGCGGGACTTGCCAGCAGGCTGGAGACTGCATCCCGGAAGCCCGCCGCGCCGTCCGCCAGCAATAGATGCTCGCCCGCGCGCGCCGGAAGCCCTTCCGCGCCCAGCGGCGTCGAGACTACCGGCACTCCCGCGGCCCACGCCTCAATAATTTTAACGCGGGTACCGCTGCCGGCCAAAACCGGTACTATAGCCACCTTGGCGCGCGCCAGTTCCGGGATGGCATCCGCGACCGCTCCGCGCAGTTCGATGCGAGGATCGCCGCTAACGATTCCTGCCACAGCTTGCGGGTTCTTGCCTATTAGCCGCCACACTAATCCCGGCCAGCGCGCGCGCAGTTCCGGCCAAATCTCCTGCCGGAAGTAGCGCACGGCGGAGATATTCGGATGGTACTCGAGATTGCCGGAAAAAACGATCACATCCTCTTCCAGCCGGGGAGGCGCCGGCGCCAGCGGTATCGCATTCGGATAAACCAGTACATTCGAACCGGGCGAAATGGTACGCAAAGGTTCCGCATCCGATTCGGAAGCCGCCAGCAAATAAGTGAATCGCGGCAGCCATTTCTCTTCCAAATTGCGGCAAATATTTTGAAAGGCCCGATGTGCCAGGGCTGGGGAGCCGTTTCCGGCGGCCGCGCAGCGCGCATGCAACACGGATTCGATGTTGTGCAGGTCGAGGATGGTGGCGTCGCTTACGGCCGCGGCTCGCTCCCAATACGGCGCGCACCAGAAGTGCTCGATCACCGCGACTTCGTAGCGCTGCCCGCGAGTGGCTGCGGCGATTTGGCCGCCAAAGCCGGCGAAACGGTCCATGAGGGGAGGAACGCGCCGCACCAGGCGTCCGGCATTACGCGCGGCGCGGGCCAACGCATGGCGCGCGTGCGGCGGCAAGTCCACAACGTGAAGGTTGCGCACCAAGCCGGCGGGCAGGTGCTCTCGCGGATCCGGGGCGCGCGGTTCTCGGAATACGATCAAATCCACCGCATAGCGGCGTGCCAGGAAGTTGAGCAGCGAGGCGCTACGCAGTGCGCCTCCGCCCGCTAGGGGGTAGGGTGCTTCGGCGGAGATAAACAGCGCGCTACTCATGGCTCCGTGGCGCAGGCACTCGTGCCTGCCGCGACGGCACTCTTGCCGTCGCAAACTTGCTTATGAGACCTTCCCCCGACAGAAGCCACTCCCCTATATGTCCGAAACCCGCCGGCGCCTCCCGCACATCTATTTGGAAGGCAAGTGGCTCTTCGTAACCTGGCATCTGAACGGCAGCCTGCCGCAGGATCGGTATCCGCCGTCCGGACTTCGAGCCGGAGAGGCGTTTGTCTGGATGGATCGTTACCTGGATACCACCCGAACTGGCCCAATGTACCTGCGCCGGGAGGACATCGCCCGCATTGTCGTGAACTGTCTGCGATGCGGCGTGGAACTTGGCCATTACGAATTGCGGGCATGGGTGGTTATGGCCAACCATGTCCACGTGCTTTTGCTGCCCAAGGTTTCGCCACAGCGTTTGCTCGGTGGACTGAAAGGTTCCGCCGCGCATGAAGCCAACCAAATCCTGGGCCGCACAGGGCAAGCTTTTTGGCAAGCCGAATCCTATGATCACTGGGTCAGAGACGCCCGCGAGTTCGAGAAAATCGTGGCTTATATCGAAAACAATCCCGTCAAAGCCGGATTCGTGGCTCGCGCGGAGGACTACCGTTGGTCTAGCGCGGCAAAACCGGTCGCGCGCGACGGCAGGAGTGCCGTCGCGGCAGGCACGAGTGCCTGCGCCACGTCTAACGCCGGAGAGCTTCTTCATAAACCTCATGCGTGAGTCGCGCTGTGCGTGGCCATGAGAACTCGCCCGCCCGCCGCAACCCGCGCGCGCGCCACGGATCGGCCCGCTCGGGATGCGCCGCGATATCCAACATAGCCTGCACGAGTTCGGCGTGCGAGTCGGCTTCGAGAGCGGCGCCCGCCGCAACTTCCCCTATCCCCGGATCCCGCGAGGTGATGACGCAAGCCCCGCACTGCATGGCTTCCAGCACCGGCAGTCCGAAGCCCTCGTAGAACGACGGGTAGACGAACGCCAGCGTTCCCGCCAACAACTGCGCCAGCCGCTCATCAGATACCTCACCAATAATCTGCAACCCAGCTTCGGGCGAAAGTTGCGCGAAATCGGATCGGCGCCGCCCGGCCAGTACCAGATCCACGGTATGCAGGCGGCGCACTTCGCGCCAGGCGGCCAGCAGGCCTGCAATGTTCTTGCGCGGCTCCAGGGTCCCGGCATAGAGAAAGTAGGGCTTCACGGGGGGCGCCGCGGCACTATCTCTCGCGCTGCGCGGGCGAAAGCAGGCGGAGGCGGCGTGCGGGATGGCGCGGATACGGTCCGGATGAATCCGGAACCTCTCGATAGCCTGCTTCCGCACCGCTTCGCTGGGGGTCACGATCATAGTGGTCAGTCCCAATCCGATCAGCAGGGGCGTGCGTTTGCGTACCCTGTCTGCGTTAGAATGCCAAGCCGCATCCATCCACGGGGAAAGGTCGTGCAGCGTCATCACGCTTGGACGGCGCGCCAAATAGGGCACAGCAAAATCGGTGCCGTGGAACAATCCGGCTTCTAATCGCTGCAGTTCGCGGTCTAAACCCCACAGCCACCAGCGGCGCTCGGCCGGATTGCGGGGCCCGCCGCCGCGCCGCAGATTCAGAGGCGCCATGGGCGGCATGTCGAATTGCTGGTCGGAAACCAGAAAGAACTGGTCTTGCGGATAGCTCTCCGCCAGCGCTATGCTGAGTTCCTCCGTATAACGCCGCAGTCCCCCGCTGGAAAGCGTCAACGGGGTAGCGTCAATGGCCACGCGCATCGACCACCGTGCGCAGCTCGTCCCGCCGGTTTTCGTAATTACGCGCGTAGTAGCTGAGATACTCGCCGCTGCGCACGCGCGCCACCCAAGCCGTGTGGCGGCGGTACCAATCCACGGCGAGCGCCAGTCCTTCGTCGAACGCGACCCGCGGCGCCCACCCGGTTTCGCGCATAAGTTTTTCGCTGGAGAGCGCATACCGCCGATCGTGTCCCGGACGGTCCGTGACGTATTGGATCAGGCTGTCCGGTTTGCCGGTGGCCCGCAGGATGCGCCGCACGACTTCGAGGTTCGGCAAGGAGCAATTTCCGCCGATGTTGTAAATCTCCCCTTCCCGGCCGTGCTCCAAGACCGCGCGGATGCCGCGGCAATGATCTTCCACATAAAGCCAGTCGCGCACCTGCAGACCGTCGCCATAGACGGGCAGCGGCCGGTTTTCGAGCGCGTTGGTAATCATCAGCGGAATGAGTTTTTCCGGGAAGTGATACGGCCCGTAATTATTGGAGGCGCGCGTGACTAACACCGGCAATTTATAAGTGAGGAAGTAAGAGCGCGCCAGCAGGTCCGCGCCGGCTTTGGAAGCCGAGTACGGGCTGGCGGGATTCAGCGGGAAGTTTTCTTGGGCTTCGAGCGGCGGTTCCAGGCTGCCGTAAACCTCGTCTGTGGAGACTTGCAAGTAGCGCGCGATATGGTGGCTGCGGGCGGCCTCGAGCAAGGTGAACGTGCCGCGCAGGTTGGTTTCGAACACCGGGCTGGGCGCGAAAATGCTGCGGTCCACGTGCGACTCGGCGGCGAAATGCACGATGGCCTCCGGCTGCTCTTCGCCGAGAACGGCGTCCACCAGCGCCTCGTCGCAGACATCTCCGTGGACGAAGCGGTAACGCGGATCGTGCGCGATGGCCTCCAGATTCTCCAGGTTGCCCGCATAGGTGAGCTTGTCGAGATTGACCACGCGGACCGACGGATCTTCAGCCAGAGAAAGCCGGATGAACGCCGACCCGATGAAACCAGCGCCTCCGGTAACGAGGAGTTTGCTCATGCGCACCGTTACTTGTACTGCAGTTCCCAATCGTAGTGGATGGCCGGATGGTTGTAGGGAATGCGTCCTTCGTCTTTTGGATTGTAGAACCGGTCGGTGGTGTAGATCAACATGGCTGGCGCGCTGCCAATGACTTTGTAGCCGTGCCCGATTCCCGGCGGAATCAGGATCTGCCACGGCCGCAAGACGCCCGCGTAAATGGTATTCCGCGCGCCGAAAGTGCGGGAGCCCACACGCAGATCCACCAACGCCACCTGCAGCATTCCCATGGCAGGCGTCCAGCAGTCGGTCTGGTGCAGGTGATAGTGAAACGCCTTGATCGTACCGGGGTAATTGAAGGCAGTGGCGGTCTGCGTGCTTTCGGGCGGGAAGCCGGCCGCCAAGCCGCGGCCGATGCGCTGCACCTCCAGGAAATAGCCCCGATCGTCAGGCCAGAGCGCCAAGGGATCGATGCGCACGCCTTCGATCAGATCCGCGGCGGTGGGCGAACCAATCACCGATCCGATGCCTTTCGAGCACTCGGGATAGGCCAGTTCCAGCGAGCCGGATGAGGCGATAGGCTGCCGCTCACGCACCGGGGATCCCGTCATCGAGCGACTCCTTCAGCAGTGAGTTTGTCCGCCTCCACTTGCCGCCGCGCGGTCACCGATTGCGACACCAGATTCGCGGCCCGTAGCAGCGAGTCGAACGTGCCGGCATCGGTCCACCAGCCGTCCAGGAAATCGAACGTCATGAACCCTTCCTGGATGTAGGCATTGTTGACATCCGTGATTTCCAGTTCGCCGCGCTTGGACGGCACCAGCGTGCGGACCTTATCGAACACGGTGGCATCGTACATGTAGATGCCGGTGACGGCGTAGTTGGATTTGGGATCCCGCGGCTTCTCTTCTATATTGACGATACGATCGCCGGAGATCTCGGCCACGCCGAAGCGCTCGGCGTCGGTGACCTCCTTGAGCAGGATCTTGGCCCCTTGCGCCTGCTGGCGGAAATCGTCGGCGGCCTTGCGGATGCTGCCTTCGATCAGGTTGTCGCCCAGAATGACGCACAGTTTTTGGCCATCGACGAAGTGCTCGGCCAAGGCCAGCGCATCGGCGATGCCGCCCTCGCCCTCCTGGTAGGTGTAATCGATGTGGGTGAGCCCGAACTGCTTGCCATTGGCCAGAAGCCGCAGAAAGTCGCCCGCATTCTTGCCGCCGGTGACGATCAGGATATCCCGGATGCCCGCATCGACCATGGTTTCGATGGGGTAATAGATCATCGGCTTCTCGTAAATCGGCAGCAGATGCTTGTTAGTGATCTTGGTCAGCGGAAAGAGCCGGCTTCCCGTGCCGCCCGCCAGAACGACGCCCTTCATAAGGTCTCATGATACAATACGGCGCGATGCAGTATTACAACTGGAACCTGCTGGAGGAGGAGCCGCTCAATCCGTTGCTCGGCCGCAAGACCATCCACGGGCAAACCGTCACCGTCGCCCGCATCCGGTTAGGGAAGGGCGCCGTGGTCCCCATGCACAGCCATGCCAACGAGCAAATCAGCATGCTGGAGAGTGGCGCGGTGCGCTTCCTGATTGGCGGCGAGGAACGCATTCTACAGGCGGGCGATGCCCTGGTCATTCCGCCGGATGTGCCGCATATGGTGGAAGCGCTCGAAGACTCGCTCGCGGTGGACCTGTTCTCGCCGCGGCGCGAAGACTGGATTCGCGGCGACGACGCCTACTTGCGGGGCTAGTGGGGCGTTTTGAACCCAATTGGAGGGCGGCCAATCTTGGCCGCAGCCGGCTTTTAGCCGGCTCTGGCCGCCTGAAAAGGCGACTGTGGGGCAGGATTGCCCGCCCCACTGGAACGATAATGGACCCGACGATTATGGCTTGGCCTGGCAGGATGGCTCTCCCGCCGCATCCAATGCCACGTTGAACTTGTCGCCGCACGCCTTACGCATCTCCTCTTGCGCGGCCTTGGCAGCTTCTTGCGCCCGCTCGGCCCGCGTGGCCGCCGCGATGGCTTCAGCCTGCGTCCGCCAAAACCTGGCACGCATCTCAGCCGTAATCTGCGGCAGCTTGGGAGATTGCTTCGCGGCCGGGGCTTGCGCGAAGGCAGCCGCCGCCAGTAACGTCAACGCGATTAAATGTGAGTACATAGTCCGTTTGTCCATTGTGTGCAAGTGGTCGAAGTCACGCCCGCGGTACCGGACGCGCTATAGCCGGCGGAGTCGATCGCTCCATAGCCCGAAGCTCCGGCGGTAACCTTTACCAGGCCAGCCGATTCCCGCTGAAATCCAACGTCGGCAGTTCCCGAGAACACGCTATTGACGTTGTGCCAGACCATCAGCGCGTCGCTCGAGAGGCTGACGGTCTCGGTGTCCAGCGATATCTTATAATTCGTTCCGTCCCCTGTAGCATAACCGCCGTCCCAGTTGATAAACGCGACATTCGATCCGGCGTTGTTCTGCCACAGAATCGAACCCGCGCCGTTAGCCGCCTGGCTCGAGCTGTTCTTGATGACGATTTGGGTGTTGCCGCTGGCCGCGTTATTGTAGATCGTTCCGCCAGCCGAGTTGAGCGTGGTGCCGCCGAACGCCACCGCCGTGAGCCACGCGGGGCTGGCATAGGTCTGAGTCGAAGACAAAGCATTGGTAACCTGCGCCGCGGTATAGTCTCCGGACACCGCCACAATTGCGCCAGTGCGCCCGAATACCGAACTTACCGCGCCGCTCCCGCCCGATATCGTGATTGGCTGCCATTGTGAATTTGCGGCGCTCCACGCAAGGCTCTGGCCATCGCTCGGAGCCGTACTCGCTACCGCGCGATTTTGAATTTTAGCCACCGTGTTCGCGCCGATACCTCCTGTAACGTCTCCCGCTAAGCTTGTAGCGAGGGCTGTGCCATTGATCTCCAGGCCGCCGGCATCCAGGATGCCGTAGCCGCCCGCACCATTGGTGACCTTCAGGACTCCGCCAGCAGCCTCCCGTGCAAGTCCCGTATCCGCCACTCCCGAAAAGGCGTTGTTAACACTGTGCCACACGATCACGGAGTCGCTAGATAACGTTTCAGTGCTGGTATCCACGCTGATCTTATAATTCGTTCCGTCGCCCTCGGCGTAGCCTCCGTCCCAGTTGATGAAAGACATCGTGGCGCCGGCGTTGTTTTGCCAGAGAATCGACCCGGCGCCGTTGGCAGCTTGGCTTGAACTGTTCTTGATGACGATCTGCGTGTTGCCGGTAGTTGCAGGGTTATAAATCGTGCCGCCCGTGGCGCTCAGCGTTACAGGCAGGCTGATGGGTTGCCACTTGCCCGCCGCGGCAGACCATCCCAGATACTGCTGGTCCGCGGGCGCGGTGATCGAAATTGGACGCCCCTGCACAGCAACAACCGTAGTGGCTAACCCCGTGTTGCCTACGTCGCCGGCTAGAGCGGGCATCTGTGCGGCCGCCAGAGTGCCTGCGATTCCGCCAAGGTTCGACCATAGGAGGTTGAGTGAGCCATCGGTAGTCGCTACTTGTCCAAATGCGCCGCTGCCGGTCCACAGATTAAACTGCCCGTTAAAGCCGGACGACGGAGCGCAGATCCCCATGTCATGGACGCCGTTCGCATCCGATAGGTGCAGGCATCCGGGTACGGTACTGCCGCTGTTGGCATAAACATCGCCTGTGGCTGTCAGTGCGCCGCCTGTCGTCATATTACCGGCAGTTGTCAGGGAGGCGAAATCGCCGATAAGCGTTGCATTGGCAATAATGCCGGTCGTCACCACATCGCCGGGAAGCGCCGAATCCGGCAGAGTGCCGGCAATCTGCGCAAAATTGTAATCACCCGCTTGTGCCGTAACAGTGCCCGTCCGGCCGAAGATAGAAGTGATCGATCCCCCGCCACCGCCGCCGCCGCCTTCGAGCGTCCACGTATTTGCCACCGTGCAGCCAAACAGGTTCTGGCCCGCCGTAGCATCGGTCGCGAAGTACTGCTCACCGACGGTACAGGTCGCAGGCTTGCTCGCCCCGATTCCGGCCTTGGCCGGCAGAGTGTGACCGCCGCCGCTGAAATCCACTGTGCCTGTCACTCCGGCGATCCCGCCCGTGCTCAGCGACATCAGGTTGCCGGTCGCGCTATCGATCTTCCAGCGGTTCACCAGGCTATTCCACGTAGAGCCGGAAGCCCCGCCCGGCACCGTCCCGAAGATCACGTTTCCGCCGTTCGCAGTGCCGGTTCCGGGCCCGCCGGCGACGATTTGATCCTGCCCCGCCACATTCGTGCCGCTGGCCCCGGAGCTGGAAACCAGGACTCCCGCGGGAGCCGCCGCGGTCACCATCCCGTTGCCCAGCCAAATCTGCTGGACGGGCGACGCATCGCTGCCAACTACCATCTCATAAGACCCGTACACGGTGGCATACGCGCCCAGGGCGATGGACTTGCTCGGAGTGCTGCTTTCCTGCGCCCCTAAGCTAAGGTCCGCGGTGGTATCGACATAAGCCGTGGTGGTATTGTCGCCAATCGTACTCACGTAGTACCATTGCCGAGGAGCTTGGTTGGCAGTGATAACCGTACAGAGCGTCGTAGGGCATACGACAGTCCGATAGATCCTGCGCGCGGAAGCCGCGAATGGTCCGCTGTAAGTCGGAATCCCGGCGATCGTCACTTCTTTGTGCGCTGAGTCGGTAAGCACCCCGAGGTAGCTGTTGTTTGATAGCGCCGTTTCCTGTCCGTTAAGGACATATGACACTTTGTACCAATACCAGCCAACGGAAAGATTGGCAGTCGCGCTGGTCGGCGTCAGGGTCACCCCCGCCGATGTGTTCGGATAATACATGTCGGCATACGCCCCGAGGCCCGTCAGGTAATGGCCGCTGGTGACGCCGAACATTGCGTTGAAGCCTGTGCCGGTGTTGTCATATCCAGTGGTGAGCGACCACAGCGTGTTCATCCCCATGCAGTCGTTTTCGTACCCGGTCACGTTCCAGGCGCACGAATCGATACCGAAACCGCTGTTGCGGTACCCTGTGGTGTTGATCCCCACGCTGTCTATCCCGAATGCGGCATTGTTATAACCGGTTGTGTTTTGGTATAACGCACGTAATCCGAATGCATAGTTATCATAACCGGTGGTATTGTTCCCCAAAGCGTTCTCGCCAACCGCTGTGTTGTAACTACCCGTCGTGTTCGCGACCATCGCCAAACTGCCCACCGCGACATTTTGCTGTCCCGTGGTGTTGGCTGTGAGCGCAAGCTGCCCGATACCTACGTTTTCATTGCCTGTGGTCAGGCCTGTCAATGCTTCGTATCCGACTCCGACGTTGAAGCTGGCAAGTCCAGCCGATCCGCCGGCAGGAGTCATCGTGCGGTTGCCGGCGCCATTACCAAGAAACACATTGTGGCCCGTAGCAGTCGGATCGTGATAAGTGCTCAGCGTGCCATCCGTAAACAAGAGAGTGTCGGTATTCCACATGGCGCTGTTGGCGCCGTTTGCCACTAATACGGTATTCGCCGCTGGAGTTCCTCCGGGATTGACGACGGCATTTCCCGAGGTCGGCGTAACGGGCGCCCACATGCTTCCGGCCGCGTTCCAGGTCAAAACCTGGCCGTTGGTTGGCGTGGTGCTTGCCACTGCGCGGCTCTGTAACCCCATAACTGTGGTTGCCAATCCGGAATTGCCGATATCTCCCGTCAACAGAGGCATCTGAGAGGCTGGCAGTCGAGCGCTTCCATCAAGCGGCGCGTATCCACCCGCGGCGCCCTTGTTTGCCTGATTCTCGGGCGTGAAGCCCAGCGTGGCGGTAATGTCGGACGACACGGCAGCGCTGGGTGCGCCGGTTACAGTGGTAATCTTAAGGATCCCTGTCGGCAGGCTGGAGAGAGACACGCCGCCTAACTGGTTTGCATTGATCTGTCCGCCGGCAGTGTAGTTCAGAGTGCCGCTGATCGCCAGCGCATTGAAATTGTTTCCGGACCCCACTCCATTGAACGCGACACTGCCCACCGTGCCGCCTGTATCTCCGCACAAGAATCCGTGCGTCACCAGGCTGTAGTTCAGGTGGCTCCCGCCGAAGTCCGGGCAAGACGGGAGAGTGGTCCAGGTGCCGACCGCCGGAGCGGTCGTTAGTATCGTTTGGTCCGATGCGCTGTTACTGGGTACGCTGGTGCCGTTGATCGCTCCGATCGCCGGCAGATTCGCCGCGGGCACCAGCGCATTCGCGTCCAGCGGCGCATAGCCGCCCGCGGCGCCTTTATTCCCCATGTTCTCGGCAATATATCCGAGTTGGCCGACCGAGGTGGTGCAGGCGGGGGGCCAAGCTCCGGCGGCTTTTGGACCATATAGACAATCGCCGCTGGTATTGACATAGTAATCCCCATTTGCCCCAACCGTACTTAGCGGCGCGGTTGTACCATACCAAATAGTAGCGCCGGGCGGAATTCCCATGGGCGCCCCTCCGCCACCACCCACGATGATTTGCGCTGGCGCGGCGGTCGCGATCAAAGCACACACGAGTGCCGACAAAACGATGCTTCTCATATTGCAGTTAACCTCCCTAAATTCCTAACGAGCCGGACTACCGTTGGTAGAGCATGCCCGTTATCACCGCAGCGCCCGACACGCTGTCCACAGCGAACGCAGTGGGATTGAGCACATTGGAATCGCGCTCGTCTCCGACCACCACCGACTGGCCGGCCTGAAGCACCGCTATGACTCCCGCCCCGGTAGTCTTGTTCAGCCCTGTTAATCCGACAAAGACGGAATCGCTGGAGTTCGCGGTCTTGAAGGCCTGTATCAAAACCTTGTTGCAACGCAGAGGAAATCCGGACGGGGCCGGCACATTCGCCGTCAAAACCGTATCGCTTGCGGTAACAAAACCAAGAGGAATAATCTGTGCCACGTGAAGAGCTCCTTTTTCACTCACACTATAGCAGCCCGTTTTTTCCATTCGGGGATACCAGAGTGACTTTGCGGGGGCGGGATCGACGGATTCTGAGCGATGGCTTCCGCCTGCGCAAAGGGAGACAGAGTCGCTGTGGCAAGTGAAATGCCGGAAGGCTGGCGGCAGCCTAACTCTTTCTTGGAGCGTTAGTTAGTGAGCGTCGGGGAGGCCGCGGCCAGCAATCCCTATGGCAGGCGGCCATCCCTGTCAAGGCGCCCTGAAGAGCAGGTCTCCATACCCGCGGACCTGCTCTCTGAAAATTTTGGCGAGGCGTGTGACTGGCTGTTTGGGGCAGGCGGTTTCGCCCAATGTCACTTACGTTTCCCAAGACCTGGAATGCTGCATAATTCGTGGGGCAGCCCCCCTGGTCTGCGCGGGTCCCCCTGGACCCGCTCTTCGCCCGAAGAATCAGGTGCCTTGACGGTCGCGGCAAGCCGACGAGGGCGTCGGCCGCAATCCGGAGGACCGCCCCACAATCTAAGCAGGGTTGGCGGTTTCTCCTGCCTTCGCGGCCTACTGCACTGAATTCAAATACGCCACCAGGTCCGACATCTGCTGCGGATTGTTGAACCGCGGCCATGTCATCTTGGCTTGCCGCATGCGCGTGAACATCTGCGGCCCGTGCTTCCACAGCGCCGAGACGATCGTGATTTCCGAGTATCCCCGGCCTTGCCCCGGCAGCGGCGGCGCGCCGTGCTCCCCGCCCGCGTGGCAATCCGCGCAGCGCTTGGCAGCAAATACCTGCTTGCCGCGCGAAACGTCCCCCTTGGCATACACAAACTGCCGCATCCACAGGTAACTCAGTAGCTGGCGCATTTCGTCCTCGGAAAGCTGTGGCACTGGCTGAATCATCCGGGGCGCATGATTCCACATGTCCACCGCGATCTCGGTCAGCGCCAGATTATGCAGGCGGTCCTCCAGGGCCAGCTTGCCCACATGGCATTTCACGCAGCCCTTCGATTCGAAGATGGCTTGCCCGCCATCCCCGGAAGTAAACGAGAAGTGCACATCCACTCCGCGAGTCTCCGGCAGATTTCGTAGATAGGCCAGAATATCGCTCAAGTCCTGCGCCGTCAGTTCCTGCCACGCGATCTTCTTGCGCGCGAAGGCCTCCCGCATGCGGCTGCTGTGGTCCCACATCTGCTGCACCAGGACCATGGGCTGCCCCAACGATTCCCACTTGACCACCGGCGGCGCGCCCTCCGCCCGCGAATCCGTAATCCCGTGGCACTCCGCGCAGTGCCGGTCCGTGAACGCCTGTTTGCCGCGCGCGGCGTCGCCCGGCTTGTCGAAGAAGCGCGTCGAATACAAGTACGCGAACAGATCGGCCGCGTCCGACGGGCTCAATTTCGGCCGCTCGATCCCGGCCCCTTCCATGGCCGCCCACATTACCGGCGCATGGTTCCACATGGCGCTGGCCAATAGGGCGGGGGTAAAGCCGCGGTCCACCCGCGCGCTCAGATCCATGCCCATCTTGCCGCCCTTGCCATTCACGCTGTGGCACTGCACGCAGCGCTCGTTTTGAAACAGCGCGGCGCCTCGCTCGGAGTCGCCTGGGATCACGGGGGGCACAGCGGCCCTCGCGCTCCCAACCATCAAAACGCAAATGCACAACTCGCGCATGTTTCCTTTCAACTCTTACACTTCATTCTTCCTGAATCGCTCGATCAGACGATCGCATGCCCGCACCGTCAGCGCCATAAACGTCAGCGTGGGGTTCTGGCACGCCGACGACGGGTAACAGGCTCCGTCCATCACGAACAGATTCTTCACGTCGTGCGCCTGATTATAGGGGTCCAGAACAGACTTTTTCGGATCGGAGCCCATGCGCGCGGTGCCTGTCTCGTGGATCGCCATACCGGGCATCGCCAGATCCGCGCTGACTTTGATGTTCTTCGCGCCGGCCGCCTCCAGCATCTCGGCGGCGGAAGCGGCGGCGTCTTCCATCATAGCCTTCTCATTATCGCCATGTGTCATATGGATTCGCAGCGCCGGAATGCCCCAAACGTCCCGCATCTCCGAATCGATATCGCAATAATTATCGAAGCGCGGCAGCGATTCCCCGAACGCTCCCAGATCGATGCCGTACGATCCCGCCAGCACGGCTTTCTTGTAGCTTGCGCCGAATCCCTGCGCGCCGAAGTTGAAGCCGGCGCTGGCGCCGCCCTGAAATCCGTAGCCGCGAATAAAGCGCGGATGCCGCGGTCCGTTCGCAATATTGCGAAAGCGAATCACATAGATGCCATTGGCGCGGTGCGGCCCGCTCGGCGACGCGGGTGTGGCATCGAAGCCCGGTAAATCGCCCGCCGCGCCCCCGCCTACCGCGTGATCCATCAGGTAATGCCCCAACGCGCCGCTCGAATTGGCCAGCCCCTTGTCATACACGCGCGTGGATGAGTTCAACAGGATACGCGTGGATTCCAAGGCCTGCGCGCATAGAATCACGCTCCTGGCGCGCGTCTGGTACGTCTTGTGCGAGATCCGGTCGATATACGTCACGCCGGTGGCGCGGTTGTTGGCGCTATCCATATCCACGCTGCGCACCACAGCGTTCGTGATCAGCGTGCAATTCTTCGTCTTCAGCGCGTCCGCCACCGTGGTGAACGGGCTGCTGAAATACGAGAACGTCACGCAGCCGCGCTCGCAAGGCCCGCAATAGTGGCACGCGGCGCGCCCGTTGTGATTCTGCGTGAGTATGGCCGTGCGCCCGATGGTGACGGTGCGGCCGAACTGCGCCTGTACGCGCTCGCGCAACCGCACTTCGCCGCAGGTCATTTTCATGGGCGGCAGGAAATGGCTATCCGGCAGCGTGGGATTGCCTTCCGCCGCGCCGCTGATGCCTACGTAGCGCTCTACGATCTCGTAGTAAGGCTCCATGTCCTGGTACGAAAGGGGCCAGTCTTCGCCATAGCCATCGTGGCTGGCGGCCTTGAAATCCAGATCGCTCATGCGGTAGCTCTGGCGTCCCCATACCAGCGTGCGGCCGCCCACGATCCGCAGCCGTTGCCAGGTGAACGGCTTGTCCGCCGGAGTGCTGTAAGGGTTCTGCAGGTCGTCTACAAACCAGTCGTAGTTGTACTCCATGCAGGCGTAGCACTGCTTCTGCACGGGCCGCGTGCGCGCGATTTCCGGCGACATGTCGCGGTATTTCAGCTTGTACGCCGGCATGTGCTCGGTGAATTCCTTGGGCGAGATGTTGCGCCCCGCCTCCAGCAGCGCAACCTTGAGGCCGGCTTCCGCCAGCCGCTTGGCCGCCCAACCGCCGGTGGCGCCGGAGCCTACTACAATGGCGTCGTATGTTTCGGAAGCTTGTGCCGATTGCATCGTTAAAGGTATTATAGTTCCGCGGATGAATCGCCGGGATCTATTTCGTCAAGCCTTCTTGGGAGCGACTGCCGCGGCCTTGCCGGGTGGCGTAGCCGTGGCCCGCGAATTTCCGTCCGATCACGACGCCTCGAAGGAACTGGCGCGCGCCGATTGGAAGCCGCTGTTCCTGGACGATCACCAAAACCAGACGCTCGTCGTCTTTAGCGATATCCTGATCCCAGCCACCGATACACCGGGCGCAAAAGCGGCGTTGGTCAACCGCTTCGTCGATGCAGTGCTGGCCGTCGAAACACACGACACGCAGCGCAGTTTCCTGGACAGCCTTGCATACCTGGATGGGGAATCCTTCACGCGCTACCGCGCGGCGTTCGTATATCTCACGCCCGAGCAGCAGACGGAGCTGGTCACCTACATGGCCTACCCGCACACGCTCGAGACCTGGGACGAGAACGCGCCCGGCAGCTATCGCGGCCATGCGCATTTCGGCAATTTGAAAGACTGGATATCGAGGGTGTATTACAGTTCCCCGGTTGGCATGCAGGCGCTGGGTTATACGGGAGTGCCTAGCGGAGTTTTTGAAGGTTGCAAGTAACATGTCCGGGTGCGCATTGGCACGATCCCGAGGCCCAATACCTGGCGGAAAGGCTGTCATTGCCAGACTCCCGGCAGCCAACAATGGCATCCCAATGCTTGGTGGTCAGCCGTAAGAACGGGCCCCTCGTCTGGTTCCCTGGGCGCTACGGGCAGGCGGCAGCAATGTAGCCTCCGAAATTTGCTATCGCCTTCGCCTCCTCGGTGCCTGGCTGCCTGTTCCTGGTGTCGCGTCGGGCCGGGGCGGTAGAACTATGGTCGCCACGATCTAGCGGGTTCGCGGACGCGATATACTAACAGAGGGCGATCCGCGCATGAACGAAAACAACGTTTTTATTAGCTATGCTCGCGAAGATAAGCAATGGGCAGAATGGCTTGGAGAGCGGCTCGTAAAACATGGATTTCGAATCTGGACGGACGCCACGTCGGTTCCAATAGGGGAGTCCTTCATTGCCGAGCTCAACAGGACAATTGAAAAATCCGATGTAGTATCGGCACTCCTATCGCCCAACTATTTCCAGTCCACGTGGTGTCAGCAGGAAACCGCGGCTGCCGCTGCGAGTAAGGTACCGATCATTCCCGTGCTGGTTGAGCCTTGTGAGGTTCAGGGCTTTCTCCGGTATTACAACTGGGCGGACTTGACGTCTGACCAGGACAGTGGCGTACGTGCGGTCATTCAGGCTGTCGAACACTTGCGGACGCACCAGTCGGTATGAGCGATTTACCGGGAACGCCACGACGCGATATCGATCCAGCGGTCATTCAGGATCAGCTTGAAAAACTGACGGCCCAGGTTTCGCGCCTAATGGAGTCCCAGCAAGCAACCGAAAAAGCGCCACAACTGGCCAACCGGTACCCCAAGTGCTTTATCATTATGCCGTTTGGCATTCAGGACCTCGAAGATCTTTACAATGAGTTCATACTACCGGTGCTAGAAGCTGCAAGCTAGAATGTGCGCGCGGCGACGATATCTTCGGTTCAAATGTGGTGATGGAGGATGTAAAAGGCGGCGATCGCGCTTGCTGACTTAGTAATCGCCGATCTCAGCGGACAGAATCCCAACGTGTTTTACGAGGTTGGCATCGCGCAC
>Ga0302324_100004953_pt1 | contig 29317 bp, 20 predicted proteins | sample Palsa_T0_1_FD_201949 | JGI IMG/M metagenome (GOLD analysis project Ga0302324, IMG submission 201949) | Peat permafrost microbial communities from Stordalen Mire near Abisko, Sweden - Palsa_T0_1 | ecosystem: Environmental > Terrestrial > Soil > Palsa > Peat permafrost | place: Sweden: Abisko...
ATTGGTTCGCCGCTTCTCTTGTTGTGAGCACATAAACCTTTGGTTTCAGAAAGGAATGTCCGGACGAACCCAATGCTCGTGAGGCGGGACATAAATCTTTACTCTGCCCTGTCTTCTACCTCAAGCATCTGCAGACACAGCGGTCGCTCCAGCATGCAGTCCATCCTGGCAATCGAGGCGAGCGCCTGCTCAATCGTCGAGGTTAGGCAAGGCTCCGTCGTCACCACAAACGGCAGTCGATGCTTTGAATAGCCGCGTCGTTGCAGGAGCGAATCGATGTTAGCGCCAACCTTCGTCAGCGCACCTGAGATCGCAGAGACAATCCCTGGCTTATCGTCGACGACAAAACGAAGATAATGCGGCGCCAGAAAATCTCCCGTCACCTCACGCCTCCGCACCGGCAGGTGCACGGACCCACAGCCCTGCGCGACGGCCAGCAAGTCTGACACAACCGCCACTGCCGTCGGCTCTCCACCCGCACCATGACCGGAGAAGACGACGTCGCCGCCAAACCTTCCGCTAACGACGACCATGTTCTGCGTGCCATGTGACCACGCCATCGGCGAAGTCAGCGGAACCAACATGGGCGCCACTCGCGCGTGCACCAGCTTGCCATCAAGCTCTGCACGAGAGACCTGCCGAATCGTGCAGTTCAACTCCTTCGCATACGAAAAGTCCAAGGCCTCAATGGTCGAGATCGTCTGCGTCGCCACGGCATCCGGGTCCAGCTCAGCATGCATTGCAATGCGTGACAAAATGCACAGCTTCGCACGTGCATCATATCCATCGACATCGGCCGAGGGGTCCGACTCCGCATACCCAAGCTGCTGCGCATCCGCGAGGACAGTAGCGTAGTCCGCACCAGCCTCCATGCGACTGAGGATGTAATTACAGGTGCCGTTGACGATGCCGCTCAACCGTGTCACCTGGTCGCCGGCCAGCCCCTGCAGCATGCCTGGAATCACAGGAACCCCGCCAGCGACGGCTGCACCGTGCACCAGATGAACATTGTGCTGTGCTGCAAGTTTGGCCAAACTCGTGCCACGATACGCGATGAGCTGCTTGTTCGCCGTCACTACGGACTTGCCCCCTGCCAATGCCTTGCGCAGCCAGCCTTCCGCTGGAGTAAGGCCTCCCATCAGCTCCACCACTACATCCACATCGGAGCGCAAAATATCGTCGACGCTCTCCGTCCACACCACTGATGCCGGTACCACCTTCGCGGCGTCAGAGTTGCGCTTTCGCTCCACGTTGCGATTGAAGATATGCGTCAGCTGCAGCCCGGGAAACTTCCCCGCCGCGAGCACGCGCGCTACCGAGCTGCCAACCGTTCCGAAGCCAAGAATCGCTACTTTGACCACTGGTTGCGCCGTGGTCGTCTTCACTGCTGGCTTCTTCTTCCGCTTCGTTGCCATGTTTTAATAATCGATTCTGCTGGCGTGAGCCTGCCATGCCTGAAAGCTTGAGATCGCCCGATCCGGCAGTAGATTCACCGCAGGGATTGTGCGTTGATCCATCGGCCGGTTCATTTGCTCATAAAGAAACGCATCGTCAAAGCCCGCCGCCGCCGCATCGGCAGCACAGCTACCATAGAAGATCGCAGCGCAGCGTGCCCAATAAATTGCGGCGAGACACATAGGGCAAGGCTCGCAGCTGGTGTAGATATGACAGCCACTCAACTGAAAGCTGGCCAGCGCCGCGCATGCGTTACGAATGGCCACAACCTCGGCGTGCGCAGTCGGATCGTTGGTCGCCGTCACCAGGTTCGCACCTGTCGCAACAATCTCTCCGTCGCGCACAATCACCGCGCCAAACGGTCCTCCACCTCCGGACGTGACGTTTTCCGTCGCCAGGGCGATTGCTTTTTCCATAAAGATTGGGTTGCCCTGCATTTGTCTCGGTATCCTTATCGCACGCTGTACGCGAGAGAGAGTCACGGAATAATCAAATTATGGCACATGCTTTCCTATCCAACCGCGTTATGACCCCGCAAGGCGTACAGCCGGCGGCGCTCCTCGTTGATGAAGGCAAGATACGCGCCATCTGCCGCGCCTCTGAGCTCCCCGTTGACATTATCCTCCACGAATACGGTGACGACGCCATCATGCCCGGCCTCGTCGACACGCACGTCCACATCAACCAGCCCGGCCGCACCGAATGGGAGGGCTTCCGCACAGCCACGCGCGCGGCCGCAGCCGGTGGCTACACCACCTTGGTCGACATGCCGCTAAATTGTCTGCCCGAGACCACCACAATGGCCGCGCTGCAAGCCAAACGTAACGCTGCGCGTGGCGAGTGCTTCGTCGACTGGGGCGCCTGGGGTGGCGCCGTCGCCGACAACCGCCAGCACATCCTACCGCTCGCCCGCGCAGGCGTCCTCGGCTTCAAATGCTTCCTCATCTACCCCGGCTGCGATGGCTTCACCATGATCGACCAGCAGCAGTTGGAAGCCACCTTGCCCAGCATCGCCGAATCAGGACTGCCGCTCCTCGTACACGCAGAGCTCGCCGGTCCCATAGACCTCGCAACCGACAAACTACGCAACGCCGATTGGCGAAGCTACGCCACCTACCTCGCCTCCCGTCCCGACGAAGCCGAACTCGAAGCCATCCGCCTGATGATCCGTCTCTGTCGTCAGTACGCCTTCCGCCTCCACATCGTCCATCTCTCCAGTGCGCTCGCATTAGACGATCTCCGAACCGCGCGCGCCGCAGGCCTCCCCATCACCGTAGAGACCTGCCCGCACTACCTCCACTTCGCCGCAGAAGACATAGCTGACGGTGCAACCCTGCTGAAGTGCGCCCCTCCTATCCGCAGCAAAGCCAATCAAGACGCTCTCTGGCAGGGCCTTCGTGACGGCACCATCGACATGGTGGTGACGGACCACTCGGCCTGCCCACCCGCGATGAAATGCGCCGAGACAGGCCGCTTCGACCACGCCTGGGGCGGCATCGCCAGCCTCTCCGTCGCGTTGTCCGCAATGTACACGGAGTGCCGCAAACGCGGATTCACACTCAATCATCTTGTCCGCTGGATGAGCACCAAGCCAGCAACTCTCGCTGGAATCAGCGATCAGGCCGGCGCACTCGAGGTCGGACGCGAAGCAAACTTCATCGTCTTCGACACCGAGGCTACCCACACCGTGGCCTCCGACAAACTTCACTATCGCCACGCGATCTCACCCTACATGGGAGAGACTCTGCGTGGTGTGGTCAAAGCAACTTATCTCCGCGGCGAGCCGGTCTATCGTGCAGGCAGCTTCGTGACAACGCCATCCGGACGCGAGCTCGCGCTATCCTAGTCCAACGCTTATGAACAAGGTGCTCGCCCGATGGAACTCGCTCGACGCCGCCGATGCAGCCCGCGAGGCTCTGCCCTGCTGCGGCTCCCGCGCGTGGGCCATCGCTCTCGCTACCCAGCGGCCCATCGTAAACGAGGCGTCGCTCGTAGAAGCATCGACAGCGATCTGGTGGGCATTGCCGGAGCAGGCGTGGCGTGAAGCATTCGCCAGCCATCCGCGCATCGGACAACATCACGCTGCATCGCACGCGACAAAAGAATCTCTGCACTGGTCCACGAAGGAGCAGCAGAATGCAAGCACAGACAACGCAGCCAGGCTCGCACTCGAAGAAGCAAACCAACGCTACGAAGATAGATTTGGACGAATCTTTATCGTCTGCGCCGCGGGTAAGACCTCCGCAGAGATTCTCACGCTCATTGAATCACGCATGCAGAATAATGAAGCGGCCGAGCTTCGCGAAGCCGCCGAACAACAACGCCAGATCACACAACTTCGCCTGAACAAATGGCTGAACGGGAGCTAACCATGGGCATCTCAACACACATCCTCGACACGGCCAGCGGCCGCCCCGCTGCTGGTGTTCCCGTCACGCTCGCCCGCCTTACTAAAGGCGCCTGGTCTCTTCTCAACGACGACCACACCGACGTCGACGGCCGCTGCAAACATCTGCTTCCGCCCACCCATCAACTTCAGGCGGGCCTCTATCGCATTCACTTTACGACCGCCGTCTACTACGAGCAGCAGCAGCTTCAGGGCCTCTATCCCTTCATCGAAGTTGCTTTTGCCGTCGACGACAGCGAGCAGCACTATCACATCCCGCTTCTGCTAACGGCTAACGGCTATACGACATACCGAGGAAGCTGAACCGAGGAATCTTTACCCATGATTGAACTCGCTGGGAATCGCTACGGAAAATCCCGCATTCGCCTCATGAAGGTCACCCGCCAACCCCACGGCCACGATCTGCGTGAGTGGACCGTCCAGGTGCTGCTCAAAGGCGACTTTAGCTCCGCCCATCTCGATGGCGACAACAGCAAAATTCTTGCCACCGACACGATGAAGAACACCGTCTACTCCATCGCGCGCACCTCCACGGCAACTTCAATGGAGGACTACGCAAAGGAGCTGGCCGACTTTCTCCTCAAGCGCAATCGTCAGGCCGAGTCTGCTTCCATCCGCGTCGAAAGCACCCTATGGAAGCACCTCACCGTCGCTGACGAACCACACCCCAGCGCGTTCATGCGCGGCAGCGATGAACGCCAGACCACCATCGTCGAACGCGCACAGGGGGGTAGCTTTAAGATCCTCTCCGGCCTCGACGACCTTGTTCTCCTCAAGACCGCGAACTCGGGCTTCGAAGGCTACATCAAGGACTCGCTCACCACGCTGCCGGAGACCAAAGATCGCCTCTTCGGTACAGCCGTGCGCGCAGAGTGGCACTATCTCTCCAACGATCTTGACTTCGACGCTTTCCGCACAACCATCCGCGAGACGATGCTTCGAACCTTCGCCAACCACGAAAGCAAGTCCGGCCAGCAGACGCTCTACGCGATGGCCCAAAGCGCGCTAGAAGACACGCCTCAGATCGATGAGATTGAGCTCGTCATGCCCAATAAACACTGCCTTCTGGTCGATCTCTCGCGCTTCGGCCAGGACAACCCGAACGAGATCTTCGTTCCCACCGACGAGCCGCACGGCTACATCGAAGCACGAGTCCGCCGAAAGGTTAACCTCTAAATAAGTAACGATGAAAAGCACAAATACAGATCGTACGGAATGCATCATCGCCCGGTGTCGACAGCTTGCCGCCTGCACCGAGGTGCCGGGCGAAACAACGCGCCTTTTTTTGTCCCCGCCGATGCACGATGTACATGCACTCTTGAAAGGCTGGATGGAGGCAGCGGGAATGATGGTTCGCGTGGATGCCGTGGGCAATCTGCGCGGCATCCGACCTGGCCCCACAGCAGACTGCCCGCGCCTTTTCATCGGCTCCCACCTCGACACCGCCCCCAACGGCGGCGCGTTCGATGGCATCCTTGGCGTTGTCCTCGGTATCGCGGTGATCGAGCAGCTGCGTGGTCAGCATCTTCCCTTCGCCATCGAAGTCATCGGCTTCTCCGAAGAAGAAGGCGTGCGCTTCAATAAACCGTTCTTAGGCAGCCTTGCTCTCATCGGAAAGCTCGATGCACAGACGCTCGCGCTTACGGATCGAAGTGGCATCACGATCGCCGAAGCGATCCGCAACTACGGCCTCGACCCTGCAAATCTTCCCGATGCAGTTATGCCTTACGAGGCCTTCGCGTATCTTGAGTTCCATATCGAACAGGGCCCGATCCTTGAAAGCGAAGGAGCTTCGTTGGGCATCGTCGAAGCTCTCGTCGGTCAGACTCGCCTGCAACTCACCTTCGCGGGCCAGGCGAATCATGCAGGGACTACCCCGATGCATCTGCGGCACGATGCCGTGGCCGCCGCCGCGGACTGGATCGTCGCAGTCGAAGCCTACGCTAAAGCCACCATTGGCCTCGTCGCCACCGTCGGCAAGGTGGAGACGTGGCCCGGGGCAGGCAATGTCATAGCGGGACAAGTCAACGCCTCGCTTGACGTGCGTGATGCCAGCGATCAGGCTCGTCAGACCGCCGTATCTTCGTTGATCGAGTACGCCAACACGGCTGCGGCAAAGCGTGGCGTACACGTTAGCGCACAGACCCAGATGGAGCAGCCGGCCGTTCCAATGGATCTACGCCTCACCCAACTCCTGCAAGCGGCCGCCGAGAGGGCAGGCTACCCCATTCGCAGGATGACTAGCGGTGCAGGCCACGACGCCATGATCGTCGCCCAACGCCTCCCATCTGCCATGCTCTTTCTCCGTAGCCCCGGCGGCCTCAGCCACCATCCCGACGAGTCCGTCCTGCCCCAGGATATAGAAGCCGCGCTCGCAACAGCGATGGAGTTCCTCACCCACTTGCGCGATGATAGAGCGGACACAGCGAACCTCAAGGAACCCCATGCATAGGCTCGGACAAACCCGCAGCACCAACCAACGCGATCATCTCCTCCACACCCCGGACACCTTCGTCCGCACCGTACTCCCCGGCATGCAGCGCGCTACTGCCGTTGTGCACATCTCGGCCGCCGGTGGCGCAGCCTTCACGCAATACACCGCAGAGCTCGAACCCGGCGGCACGCTCGGCTCAACCTCAGCCCAGCGCTTCCTCTACGTCCTCGAAGGCGCGGCGGATCTCGCCACCGACAACACATTCCAAACCCTTACTCCCGGCAGCTACGCCTATCTTCCCGAAGACGCGATACACACCCTCACTGCGCAGCAGACCACGCGCATCGCCGTCATCGAAAAGCCCTACGAATCCCTCGTCGGCACTGCACCCCCTGAGGTTCTCATTGGCCACGAAGACAGGACCCTTTCTATCCCACTCAACGACGACCCAGACCTTCAGGTCCGCGGTCTTCTGCCCAACTCCCAAGCCTTCGACTTCGCCGTTAACACCATGACCTACCAGCCCGGAGCCGCACTCAGTATGGTCGAAGTCCACGTCATGGAGCATGGTCTGCTTATGCTCGAAGGTGGTGGCATATACCGTCTTGGCGACCAGTGGTACCCCGTGACGGCAGGCGACTTCATCTGGATGGGCCCCTTTTGCCCGCAGTGGTTCGGCGCCATTGGCAAGCGACCTGCAAAGTACCTCATCTACAAAGATTGGAACCGCAGCCCGCTGGTCTAAAATCTCTTCGGAAGTCGCTGAAGTCCACCGAGCGCAAGTAGGAGTTTCGCACCATGCAGATCCAGATCGACGAAGACCGTTTGCTCGATGAACTCCGGACCCTCGCCACATTCACGCGTGCGGAGCCATCCGAGGAGGGCACCGCGGTGACGCGCATCGTCTTCTCACCCGACGATCTCCGCGCCCGTGCGTGGTTGAAGGACCTCGCCAGCAGCGAAGGCCTGCAGGTCCGCGAGGACGGCGTGGGCAACACCTTCATGCGCTGGCCCGGTGCTCAGCCTGACCTCCCAGCCGTCGCCACCGGCTCCCACACGGACGCTATCCCTCACGCCGGTATGTACGACGGCACAGTCGGCGTCCTCGGCAGCCTGGAGGCGATACGTGCCCTGAAACGCAGTGGTCTGCAGCCGCCTCGCTCCATCGAACTCATCATGTTTACCGCAGAGGAGCCAACCCGCTTCGGCATCGGCTGCCTCGGCAGCCGTCTCCTCTCCGGCACCCTCGATGCTGACCACGCGGACGCCCTCATCGACAAGCAGGAGGCCACGCTTGCCACCGTCCGCACCGCGGCAGGTTTTTCTGGAGGGCTCGCAACGGTAAAGCTTCCGCCCGACCACTACCACGCGTGGCTCGAACTCCACATCGAGCAGGGCCCTCTGCTCGAACGCGAAGCCATTCCCATCGGCATCGTCACCAGCATCGCCGCCCCTGCCGGCTACCGCTTCACCATCACCGGCTTCGGCGGCCATGCCGGGGCACTCCTGATGCCCGACCGCAGGGACGCCCTCTGCGCCGCAGCCGAACTCATCCTCTCTATCGAAAAGCACGCGCTCGCCACCGGAGTCATCGATACCGTCGCCACCGTCGGCACCTGCGACGTCCATCCCGGAGCGGTCAACAGCGTCCCCAGCCGCGTCACACTGCAGCTGGATATCCGCGATACCGACCCCAAACGCCGCGAGGCCGTCATGCAGGCCATCCGCCGCGACTGCGACGACCTCCGCCATCGCCGTAGCGTCACCATCACTGAAGACCTTGTCAACGCCGACGCTCCCGCGCAATCTTCCTCGCACATTGTCCAGCTACTCGAAGAAACTTGCGCCGAAGCTGGCATTCCTTATAAAAAGATGGTCAGCCGCGCTTACCACGACTCTCTCTTCATGGCCCGCATCGCGCCAGTCGCCATGATCTTCATTCCCTGTCGTAACGGTGTCAGCCACCGCCCCGACGAATACGCCGCTCCCGTTGATATCGTTCGTGGTACACACGTACTTGCCTCAGTCCTTGCTAAGCTAGCATCAGAGTAGTTGCTCCACCGTACACTCACGCATCCATGGCCATTGAATCCATCAATCCCGCGACAGGCAAACTCCTCCGTAGCTTCGAAGCGCTTACCGACGAAGCTGCACGCCAAAAGATCACCCTCGCCGCTGAAGCCTTCCGCACCCACGCAGCCGTTCCACTCGATCATCGCGCCCTCTGCATGCGCAAGCTCGCCTTCATCCTCGAGCACGAGATCGAAGACCTCGCCCTCCTCATCACGCAGGAGATGGGCAAACCACTCAGCGCCTCTCGACAAGAGCTGCTCAAGTGCGCCGACACCTGTCGCTACTTCGCCGACCACGCCGCCCGCATCCTCTCCTCCGAGTCCATCCCCACCGAAGACAATCACAGCTACGTCCGCTGGGATCCGCTTGGCGTCATTCTCGCCGTCATGCCGTGGAACTTCCCCTTCTGGCAGGTCTTCCGCTTCCTCGCCCCGGCTCTGATGGCGGGCAACGTCGGCCTGCTGAAACACGCGCCCAACGTCCCGCAGTGTGCCCTGGCCATCGAGTCCCTCGTCCGTCGCGCAGGTTTTCCTCGCGGCTCCTTCCAGGCGCTCCTCATCGAAGCCAATCAGGTGGAGGCGGTTCTCGGCGACGAGCGCATCGCCGCCGTCACCGTCACCGGCAGCGAGACCGCAGGCCGTGCTGTCGCCGCACAGGCAGGCTGGCTCATCAAAAAATCCGTCCTCGAACTCGGCGGCAGCGACCCCTTTATCGTCATGCCCTCTGCCGACCTCGATCTCGCCATCGAGACCGGCGTCCGAGCTCGCTGTGCCAACGGTGGCCAGTCCTGCATCGCCGCCAAACGCTTCATCGTCGCGGACAGCATCTATGAAGAGTTTGAATCCCGCTTCGTGGCCGGTATGGAAGCCATGCGTGTCGGCGATCCCATGAAGGACACCACCGACATCGGTCCGCTCTCCACCGCCCGTGCCGTCGATACGCTGGAGGCGCAGGTCAACGCAGCAAAGACCGCAGGCGCCCGTATCCTCTCCGGCGGCGAGCGCATGGTTGGAGAAGGCAACTACTTCGAACCCACTGTCCTGGTCGATGTGCCGCGCACCGCCCCGGTCTATAGTGAAGAGCTCTTCGGGCCCGTCGCCATGCTCTTTCGCGTCAAAGACCTCGATGAAGCCATCGAGGTCGCCAACGACACCCCCTTCGGCCTCAGCGCTTCGGCCTGGACACGCGACCCCGCTGAACAACAGCGCTTCGTCTCCGAGCTGCAGTGCGGCGGCGTCTTCCTTAACACCATGGTCGCCAGCGATCCGCGCCTTCCCTTCGGCGGCATCAAACGCTCCGGCTACGGCCGCGAACTCTCCGCCGCCGGCATGCGCGAGTTCCTCAACGCCAAGACCGTGGTCATCGCCTCCGCCGGCTCCGCCAGTGACGTTACCAGCAAGCCCGCCCCGCCCATCGTAACCGACCCTCCTCTCATCCGCTAAATTCCCTCTCGACACGAAACCCTGCTTTTCGGTTAAGCTACGGTGTCCTCGCGAAGCGCCTCTGGGCCGCAGCCAACCCTCGCGAGCACCGTCGTATCGTCAGAGAGGATTTACATGCCCGATCTCAAGTTCTTCACCGGCTTCGGCAACGAACACGCCACCGAGGCCGTTCCCGGCACCCTTCCCATCGGCCAGAACGCCCCCCAAAGAGCCCCGCTCGGCCTCTACACCGAGCAGCTCAGCGGCAGCCCTTTCACTGCGCCGCGCCTGCTCAACCGCCGCACCTGGACCTACCGCATCCGCCCCTCCGTCATGCACAAGCCTTACGAGCGCATCGCCAACGGCCTGGTTCGCTCCTCCCCCTTTAACGAGGTTGAGACCACCCCCAGCCAGCTCCGCTGGGACCCCTTGCCACTCCCCACCGCTCCAAAAGACGTGGATTTTATCGACGGCCTCACTACACTGGCAGGCAACGGCGACCTTACCATGCACTCCGGCCTCGCCATCCACATCTACGTCGCTAACAGGAGCATGACGGACCGCTTCTTCTACACCGCCGACGGCGAGCTTCTCTTCGTCCCCCAACTTGGCAAGCTCGTCCTCCACACCGAACTAGGCATCCTTGACCTCGCCCCCGGCGAAATCGCGCTCATCCCTCGCGGCATCAAGTTCCGCGTCGAACTACTGGACAAGGAAGCCCGCGGCTACCTCCTCGAAAACTACGGCCAGATCTTCCGCCTCCCCGAACTTGGAGCCATCGGAGCCAACGGCCTCGCCAACAGCCGCGACTTCCTCACCCCCCACGCCGCATATGATGACCGCGACAACGCCACCTTCCAGGTCGTAGCCAAGTTCCAGGGAAACCTCTGGGCCACCGACTTCGACCACTCGCCCCTCGACGTCGTCGCCTGGCACGGCAACTACGCCCCTTGCAAGTACGATCTCGCCCGCTTCAACTGCATCAACTCCGTAAGCTTCGACCACCCCGACCCCTCCATCTACACCGTACTCACCTCGCCCAGCGAGATCTCCGGCACCGCGAACGTCGACTTCGCCATCTTCCCGCCGCGCTGGATCGTGGCCGAGCACACCTTCCGTCCGCCCTGGTTCCATCGCAACTTCATGAACGAGTTCATGGGGCTCGTCACGGGCGAGTACGACGCCAAGGCCGAAGGCTTCGTTCCCGGAGGAGCCAGCCTGCACAACTGCATGTCTGGCCACGGTCCCGACGCCGAGACCTTCGCCCGAGCCTGCACCGCCGAGCTGAAGCCCGTCAAACTCGACGGCACCCTCGCCTTCATGTTCGAGACCCGCTTCGTCTGCCGCCCAACCCAATTCGCTATGGACACCGCCGCCCGCCAGCACGAGTACTACACCTGCTGGCAGACTCTGAAAAAAAACTTCAAACCCAGCCCATAGCATTGCGACAAAAAATCCGGGAAGTGCCACGCAGCTAAAGTGCCCGGAGAAACAAAACGGCGCAACCGCAGAAGTGGTTGCGCCGTCTACCTTCACCCACGGTTTAGAACGTAAAAGAGGTCTGCAGTGAAATCTGCCGGATGCCGGAGGGCCCGGTAAACGGTCTTCCAGCAAGCTGAGTTGAGACGCCAAACTGCTGCGACGTCAGTGTTCCGTTAGGCGTAGAGAGATTTGCATCGTTGAAGAGGTTGAGGGCCTGGACGCCAAACGCAAGATTGTAGCGCCGTCCAGTGTTGGAGCCGCCAAAGCCGCCCGGTCCACCTGGCCCACCACGTCCTCCGCCGCCAGGGCCGCCGCCGCGAGGGCCGCCGCCAGGTCCGCCTTGTCCCTGGGTTGCCGCTCCGGTCTTCGGCCCAAAGCCAAAGGTCTTGGTAAGCCGAAGGTTCATGGTGAACTGAGTCGGGCCCGTGCACAGGTTGATCGGAGCGATGTTCGAGTTAACCGCAGATGGCGCAATGAAGCTGCCGCAGCCTGCGATCGTCTGTGCTCCAGGCGTATTGGAGGATACTAGCGCTGGTCTGGAGTTGGTCTGGCCCGATCCGTTTACATCGCCGATCGTAATATTGTAAGGTGTACCACCCGACAGAATGATGATCGGATTGGCTGAGATCCCGTGCGGAAGATTGAGCGATCCGTAAAGGAACATCCGGAACCGGGTGTCGAAGGTGGCCCGGCCATAGTCCTCTCCGATGTTGTAAAAATTGGTTGCTGGAAACGACGTGATTCCATTCGTATCGGACTTGGCATCGTTCACTACAAAATAACCGCCGACAGAGAAGAGACGGCTTGTACGGATGTTCACGTTGGCCACCAGTTGATTCTGGTGAAAGACGCCTCCAGACTTGTACGTGTCAAGAACCAGTGGATGAGCGCTGCCGACAGGCGGGATGGGATAGATGGGGTTGCCATTAACGTCAAAGCCAGTCGGAGAGTTTGCATTGAAGCTGTAGAACTGGTGCACACCGTCGGCACGAATGTAATTCACCGACAACGTCGCTCCACGAAAGAGCTGCTGATCAACCCCGACGGCATAGTGCAACGTGTAGGGGCTGCGAAGGTCCGGAGATGCCGAATATGTCTTATTTCCGCCGACCGCGCTGACCGTGCAGGCGGCGATATCTTGCGGCGTGCAGGCGGCGCTCGGATTCGTAACCTGCGTCTGTATTTGGTTCAGCCCATTGGATTCCAGAGTATTCACGACGTTGGCCAGCATGTAGCGGTCATAAAAGATGCCAAATCCGGTATTGAGTACCGTCTTCGGAGAGCTCGAATGACCCAGGCCATACCGCAGTGACACACGCGGCGCAAAGTCGTGGTGGTCGGCAAGATGGTTCTGCGTCTCATAGCGGACGCCGTAGCTGATCGAAAGGTTCGGACGCGCCTTCCAGTCATCCTCTGCGTAAAGGCCGAGGTCAACCATCGTGGCAGTCACAGGATGAAGGATCTGCGTGATGGTGAACTGGCTGGCCTGCATATTTTGATACGACGCGATCGAATTGTTGCAGAGCGAATTCAGCAGGCAGTCATAGGTAAAGGTGCCATTCGTTCCCGCCGTGGTGCTGTTTGCGTCACGGGTGGACCGTAACCGGCCGCCCAGTCGAATGAAGTTCTTCGCCAACTGGATCGAGGTATAGTTCTGCGCCTCGAGATGAACCTCGTGGTCCGACTCTCCGCCAGTAGGGGCACCGCCGCCGGTGAAGTTTCCCTGTACCTGGATCGTCGGCGCCGTACTGTTCGCGGTTTCTGTCGTGTTGTCGCGCTGGTACTCGAACCTAGTCTCGTTGATGACCTTGGGGCTCACAATCTGGGTATCGCTGATCTGCAGCGTCTCCTCGGACGCGCTCGAATAATACCCTGTGGTGGGGAGGTTAAGGGCGCCGACACCCTCGTTGTTCTGATCATTCACTTCATACTCGAAGCGGGTCACCAGCGTATTCTTCTCGCCCAGTTGCAGGTCGACGCGAGGGCTGACGTCGGTTCGGGATTGCGGCGCTGGATTGTCGATGGAATAGTTGCAGGAGATCTGACCCGCCGGGCAGGTCAGGCTCGGGTCGAAGGCCGGCTGGTTCAGAATCGTTGCGCTGACCAGATCGTTATTCTGAATCGCACGATGTGAACCGGACAACGTAAAGGAAGCGTTCGATGTAAGCGGCCCTGACAGGTTTCCCAGTACAAAGATCGTGTGATACGGCGGCTGCGTCTGAAGAGGCTGTCCTGGGGTGTTGAACGCATTCAGCAGAGGGTTACCCGTGTTCAATGCATTGTCGAGTCCCTGCAGATTGAACTGCCCGTGAAACTTGTCTGTACCGGGCTTGGTAAACACCTCGACTCGCCCATAGCCCAGCTTGTCGTACTGCGCAGAAAACGGATTCTGATTGATGCGTATCTCGCGAATCGACGACTTCGGCGGAAGCTGTCCACCGGTAAAACCGTCCACGTAGATCTGGCCGCCGTTTGGCCCTGCTGCAGGTCCTGCCAACGCGGTCAGCTCCGACGAAAGCTCGTCGGGATCGTCCGAAAGTGCATCAAGGTCCTTCCCCTTAATCGTTGTGGAACTCGCATTATTATCCGGATCGACACCAACCTGGGCCGATGACGCGGTAACTTGCACCGTCTGCGACTGCTCCTGAATCGCCATCTTCGCATCCTGCGTAAGGATCTGTCCGGCAGTAATCTTTACTCCTAGCTTTACAAACGTTGCAAAGCCCTGCATCGTGACCGTTACGGAATAGTTCCCTGCGGGCACACCGTGCAGAACGTACGATCCATCCCCCTGAGACTGCGTGCTCAGAGCCTTACCGGACGCCGGTGTCAGCGTCACTGTCGCCCCCGGAATAACAGCACTGTCAGGGTCTGCTACCAACCCGCGCACCGTAGCTCCAACCTGCTGAGCTCTCGCAACCATCGGCATGAAAACGACCAGAAACAACAAAAAAAGCTGCAAGGTTTTACGAAGTGACATTCCTGCTCCTCAAAGAAATCCATCGTTGCAATTGAAAGTTCAACCTATTGACCGCCACCATCGGGCGAAGCTCCGCCCACGTTCCATGGAGACAAGGTCATCGCCGGGGTCCCGCTTGGCGTAGCCGCCAGAATCGGCTCGACCCCAGACAACAGTGTTACGGCTGTGACTGTGGCGCTACCCGGATCTGCCTGGGATGCCACAATCATCACCGCATCGCCCACCTTTAAATCACTAACCGCTCCGGCAGGAAGTCTGCTCACCATTTGAGACAGATCACCACCTGCAGGCCGGCCCGCACCCCCACCAGGGCTACCCATACCACCCGAGCCGTGATCAGATGCCGCTCCACCTCCCGACGCGACCTGACCTCCGCCTGCGGTTCCAGCTCCGCCGCGTGCACGCGCCGCAAACCTTGCAGCGGCCTCTGGGGGCAGCGCGCGTACGCTGGAGTTAGCTGTTACTTTTACCGTCATCACCTTTTTTGTCGCAAGGTCTTTCAGGGTCAGCATTCCGTCTGTAACATTCAGTGTTGCGATCACTCCAGCCAGATTCTTGAAAGAACCGCTGACCACCTCTTCGGCCTGAACAGACAAGCCATCCTCAGACTTCACCCCGCGCACGCGCAGTTGATCTCCAGGCTGTATCTGCGCCAGCGTACTCGGGACGGCATCTTCAAACTTCACGGAGTCACCAACATAGTGCCGGAATCTTGTGCTGCTGGAGGTGTTCACCTGGATCTTCTTCACTCCGACCGAGACAGTCAGCACGCCAGTCCCTGCATCGATGGCGCTAACAATGCCGCCAGATCCACGTTTTTGCCAGTCCGCCTGCTCCAGCTCGTGCTTCTGCGCAATATCTCCCGACTTCATCAGGATGACGCGGGATGCCGCAAAGGTCCCCACATCCTCCCCGGCCTTGCCTGTCACCAGCACGCGGTCGCCAGCCGCAATATCTGCCAGCGTAATCGCCTGTGCCGTCTTCAAATCTGTGCTGCCTGGCGCAAGCTGAAGGATTCGTGCCGCATCGGCCACGCTGATGACTACCTGCTGCCCAGCATCGGTCGTCAACGTCATACTCGCTCCGGAGATCGCCTTCACGGTTCCGATCTGGCGCGCCATTGAAGGTGCCGCGCTCGGGGCTTGTGCCAGCGCAACCACATTGTCGAGTAGCACTCCTGTCATAAGCGAGGTCAGGCCCACTCCCAGGACGAACATTCGAAATATTCCAGAAAGTTTAACCATCGTTCCTATCCTCAATATCGGCCGCGTCGTTTGCGCATGACGCTTTAGATGCGAAAGTCGCCAGCTTGTAAGGGAGACGAACCAGAATCCCAAAAGTTTCCGCCAGAAGCCACACTCTCGCAACGAAAATGGGCGAAAGGGAAGCAACAACAAAGTCTTTGCCGGTCGTTCTAGTTTACGCGTTGCAAATCGACGGAGCAGAGCCACATAACCGAGACTTCGCTTCCAAATCGAAGACAGATGTGGAAATACTCTCAGCTAAACGCGATCCGCAGAAAGTATCGCCAGAGTATTGGGCGGCAATACAATCTTGTCTTCAACCCACTCAACATCATTGTGCGATACAAGCAACAGAGGAACCCGCTTTGGATTACCGCACTCGACAAACGCATTTCCAAGATTGCAAAACATCTTCACCAATCCGCGTTCCATCGTCAGCCAACGCTTCTTCTCGTCAAATTGCACGTTTACGTGTCCCATATCTCCGTCATTCAATGAGGCTGAGTTGCGCCGCAAATGAATTAGCTTGCGGTACCACTCCAGCATCTCTGCATGCCGCCCCTCATGGATCTCGTCCCACTTCAGCTTCGACCGCTCGAAGGTCTCCTTCTTGCCAGGGTCGGGAATATCGTCTGGATTCCACCCAAATGCGGCGAACTCTCCCTGCCGTCCATTCTTCACAGACTTGGCCATCTCCGGATCTTCATGGTCAGCGAAGTACTGGAACGGCGACGACGCAGCAAACTCCTCCCCCTGGAAGATCATTGGAACAAACGGAGCCATCAGCACGATCCCTGCGGCGACCTTCGCTCGGTCGATCCCGACGATCTGCTCCAACCGATCTCCGACCGCCCGATTTCCTACCTGGTCATGAGTCTGGATATATCCCAGAAAGTGATGCGCAGACAGTTGCTCGACGGGTCGTCCGTGATTACGCATACGATAATGCGAGTAAGCACCGTCGTACACGAATGCCTTCGTCAGCGATTTTGCCAAATCTTCGAAAGAACCAAAATCGACGTAGTACCCTTTTTCCTCACCGCCGTCATGTAAGACCGCAAACAGAGCATGATGAAAGTCGTCGCTCCACTGCGCATCCGTGCCGTAACCACCGTCTTCGCGCGGCGTCACGATCCTCGGGTCGTTCAAATCACTCTCGGCGATCAGCACCAGCCTGCGCCCCAGGGAGTTAGACAACTCCTCGACCTCTTCTGAGAGCTGTTCCAGAAAGTGCACCGCCGACCGGTCGACAAACTCATGCACCGCATCCAGTCTCAGACCGTCCAGGTGGTAGTCCCGCATCCACATCAGCGCGTTGTCGCAGAAGAAGCGCCGCACCTCGTCGCTTCTTCCATCCTCAAAGTTCACAGCATCACCCCAGGGAGTGCGATGTTTACTGGTCATGTATGGCCCGAACATGCCGCTATAGTTCCCTACTGGACCGAAGTGGTTATAGACCACATCCAGAAGCACGGCCAGTCCGCGGGCATGGCAGGCATCGACGAGGCGCTTCAGCCCATCCGAGCCACCGTACAAATCAGTCACAGCAAACAGTGACGCCCCATCGTAGCCCCACCCATAACCCCCGGGGAATGCGGCAATCGGCATTATCTCGACATGCGTCACACCGAGCTCGAACAGATAATCCAGCCGTTCAATCGCCGCGTCAAATGTTCCCACAGTTGTAAACGTTCCTACATGAAGCTCATAGATCACAGCTTGCTTTAACGGTGGCGCATTCCATTGCTTATCGCTCCACTCGAACGCGGCTTGGTCGTACAGCCTTGATGCGCCGTGAACTCCCTCCGGCTGCCACTGCGAACGCGGATCGGGGTAATGTTTTGGATCGTCGTTGAGCACGAACGCATAGTCCGTACCATGACCGGCTCCCTCGACGGATACTTTCCAGTAACCCTTCTCATTGGGTCCGCTCATCGGATAGTGCGCATCGCCAATCGCTACCGCTATCTTCTTCGCCTTTGGTGCCCATACCGTAAACTCATGCATCACTACGACCATTCGCCGCGCCGTCTCGTACCAGCAGCGCCACCGGAAAATCCTTCAACAAACTCTTCACTGAGATCGTCCCCCCCTCTACGTTCACCCCTGTGAGGCGATTCCTCCATCTACCTTCTGGAAGCATCACTACCGTGTCCCTCCACGCACCGCCAAGCATCAGCACCAGCCTCGGTACAATCGTCGCCACAGCATCACCCCGCAGATACGCAATCACATGGTCATGCTTTGCCCCGTCAACCTCTATCGGTACATACTCAGCCTCTGCGCCAAACCACTCGGGCCTCTCCCTGCGCAGTTGAAGCGCCTTATGGATCGTCCACATCTTGGGCAAGCCCTCCTCGGCGCGAATCAGCACCCGCGCCGCCACGCCCTCTCCGTTCATCTGCTTCAACTCGCGCAAGAGCCGCTGCCGCAGCGCATAATCCACCGGACGGCGGTTATCAGGATCGACAAGACTCAGATCCCATAGCTCCGTTCCCTGGTAGAGATCAGGCACTCCAGGCACCGTGTACTTCAGCAGGGTCTGCGCCAGCGAATTTACCCGGCCGGCATCCAATATTCTTCCGACAAACTGCTGAAGCTCTTTCACAAACGGCGCGTAGTTCAACGTGTATTCGATGAACATGCTCAGCGCATCTTCAAATTCCTTGTTGTTCGCCACCCAAGTAGTCTGCTGCTTCGCCTCGCGGACAGCCTTCAGCATATAGGCTTGCGCGCGTTCAATCGAGAGCGGCCACGCACCGATCAGCGTCTGGTAGTACAGATACTCTGTGTTCCGATCCGGCATAGCGCCTGCGCCAGTCCTTCGCGTCCGAAATGCATTATTCATCCGCGACCACCGTTGCACCACCGACCCAAACCGTCCCGGCAGCTCCGACAGCACTGCAAGCCGCGCTCTCACGTCATCACTACGCTTGGTGTCATGGGTCGAAAGCGTCGTCATAGTGGATGGGTGGGTCGCATGCATCTTTTCGCAATAAGTATGAAACTCGGCAACACTCAGACCATTGCGGCCCGGGTCGCTTCCAACCTCGTTCATTCCCGTCAGTCGGTCGTAGCAGTAGAAGGCAGTGTCCTCCACGCCCTTCGCCATCACGGGGCCGGTGAACTGCTGAAAACGAAGCAGAAACTCGCTCTCCTTTCTACCCTTCGCCACCATCGTCAATACGTCTCCTAGAAAGTCGAAGAGTCCTCCGTCGATGTCTTGTCGATGCTCCTTCGAGCATTCAATCGCCTGCAGAATGTAGCCTCGATCCTCCTCCGTAATCTCTTCCCTCTCTGGCACCACATATGTCCGATAGATCGCAAAACAAGCCGCCACCTCGCGAATCGCCCGTCTCACCTCGGTCTGCGTATAGTCCCGCCGATCACGATTGGCCTCGCATATCTCCACAAACAAAGACGTCAGCCGATTGACATCGCTCGCCAGCGCCTCCTGCGTGACGTTGATCTTCTTCTCATGCGCAATGGAATGGAAGTCCGTGATCTGATCGGTAAAATCACCATAAACAGAGGTCAACTCCGCCATTCCTTCGGGAGCCACCAGCACCCCCGCCACTACATTCAAAAAGTCATATCCGGTCGTTCCCTGGATCGGCCAGTTCTCACGCAAAAACTCACCCGGCTCCAGAATCTTCTCGCCCACCACCCATGCATCGGGTGCTCTCTCACGCAGCCGTTTCAAATACTCCAGCGGATCGCGCAGGCCGTCCGGATGATCGATTCGCACTCCATCCAGTACACCTCGCTTCAGCCAATCAAGCACCAGAGCGTGCGTCTCTTCGAACACATGCTCCCGCTCCACGCGCAGGCCGATCAGCGTGTTCACATCGAAGAACCGCCGATAGCTCAACTGCTGGTCTGCGGACTTCCAGTAAGCCAACCGGTAGTTCTGTTGATTCAGAAAATCATCCACCACATCCAGATTCCCACTCAACTCAGTGACAGCGTGATCCATCGCTTCAAGGATTCCAGGCTCCTCCGCGCACAGCCGCTCCAGCAGTGTAAACAGAACGACCTTATCGCGATGCCGCGCCAGAATCGTCCTCCGGTCGGCATACTCAGGCGCAGGCAGCCGGCCAAACGAAGCCGCAAGAAAACTCAGCGTGTCCGACTTCGCATACTCCGCAGCCCGCGAAAGAATCACCGGAAGCGACGGTGGCGACACCGGAAGGGTTTGCCCCGCGCACTCGACCTGAAACTTGATTCCCCGCCGCACCACCTTGATGCCACCCGACTGCAGCACTCGCCCATACTGATCGCCCAATATCGGCACCAGCACTTTATCCCTCAGACGCTCCTCCTGCGGCTGCCAGTCGATATCGAAAAACGAGGCATACCGGCTTGACGTTCCATTCTCGAGGACATCCCACCAATAGCGGTTCTCTTTGCCGAGCGACATATGGTTCGGCACAATATCCAGCACCTGCCCCAGCCCTACCTCACCCAGTCTGGTGCAAAACCGCTGATGTGCAGCCGCTCCACCCAGCTCCTTATTCACGGTCTGATGATCAACCACATCGTAACCATGCGTACTTCCCGGAGCCGCCTGCAAGTAAGGCGAGCAGTAGACATGCGAAACCCCAAGCTCGTGCAGATACTCCGCAATGCCTGCGGCGTCATCGAACGTAAAGTCTTTATGCAGTTGCAGTCGGTAGGTAGAACCCGGAATACGTATCATCTTCAACCGTTCACGAAAACATGCTTACGAGAGCCAAGGCAAGGGGAATAAATGTATGCAGAATAATTGATTAGAGGCACATAGCGCCGTGTTGGTTGCACTTCCGCGTAACCCGCTTCAAACGGACTTGCCCTTCGCGGAGACTGGATGCCACAAGCCTGATATCGCGAACGCCGAGTGAATCAAAGCAATGTGCGATAGCGCCTGTGGGAAGTTACCTACCATGCGCTTTCCTATCGGATCATATTCCTCCGACAACAGGCCCACATCATTCCTCAGTGCAAGCAGACGTTCGAACATAGCCTTTGCGTCAGCTTCTCTCCCAATCAACCATAGACTTGTCACCATCCAAAAACTGCAAGCGAGAAACGCTCCTTCAGTACCGCTCAACCCATCCTTCGTCTTCTTCGTGTCGTACCGCTCTACAAATCCGTTCTTCATCAGCCGCTTCTCAATTGCTTCGACTGTTCCAATTACTCTGGGGTCATCCGGCGGTAAAAATCCGACCAGCCCAATCCGCAGACACGATGCATCGAGTTGCTTCGACCCATACGACTGCACAAAAGAGTTCAGCTTCTTGTCGAAGCCCTTCTCGCAAACCTCGCGATGAATCATGTCGCGATTCTTCTTCCATCGCTTCACGTCTCCCCCGCCGTCGTACTGTTCATGGTGTTTGATCGCCCGGTCGAGCGCCACCCACGCCATCACCTTCGAATGCGTAAATTGCTTTGCTCCTCCACGCGTCTCCCATATACCCTCATCCGGCTCAGGCCACACCTGGCACAAGTGGTTGACTAGCGCGGCCTGCAGCGAACTAGCAGAGACACGAATATCATCCTCAGCCTGTGGCGTCCTCGATAAAGCAGACGCAACCTCGCCAAAGACATCCAGTTGAAACTGGTCCACGGCAGCGTTGCCGATCCGCACCGGCCGGGAGTTTTTATATCCGGGCAACCAGCCGGCCTCCCACTCGACAAGCTGTCGCTCACCGCAGATACCGTAGATCGTCTGCACCTGGTCCGGCGCTCCTGCGATCGCCCGCAGCAGCCATCTCCGCCATGCGACCGCCTCTTCCAGGTAACCTGCTTGCATCAGTATGAGGAGTGTGAACGACGTATCACGCAGCCAGCAATAGCGGTAGTCCCAATTGCGTGGCCCTCCAATCTTCTCCGGCAACGATGTCGTCACCGCCGCCACAATACCGCCCGACGGTTTGTACGTCATAGCCTTTAAAGTGATCAACGACCGTTCGACTGCCTCTACATAAGGACCGGTATATTTGCTCTTCCTGCTCCACTGCTTCCAGAACTTCTGTGTCCTGGAGAGCGCCTCTTCTACCGAAAGCACCGGCGGCGCCTTGTCGAGCGATGAAGAGTTGGTGAGAGTAAAGCTCACTGTCTCACCTTCGCGCACGATAAATTCGCTGCGCGTGGTCATTCCCTCACCATGCAGCGGGACAGTCGTCCGCAGCGTCACCATGTCGCCACCTGCGATCGCTCGAAGCTCATGATCCGTGCTCGTCACCCATGGGACCGTCCTCCCATAGTCGAAGCGGATGGCAAGATCCATCTGCATCGCCACCCTGCCGCGAACCCCGCGCACGACCCGAACGACATGAGAGTGCCTCTCGCGAGGAGGCATAAAATCGATCAGGCATACCTTACCCTGTTTTGTCTCAAAGGTGGTCTCCACCACCAGCGTATGCGCCTCATACTGCCGCCGGATCGACTTCACTTTGCCCACTGGTGATATCTGCCAGAACCCGTGGTCACGTGTACCCAGCAATGCAGCAAAGCACGCTGCCGACGCAAAGTTGGGCCAGCAAAGCCAATCGATGGAGCCCTCGCGTGACACGAGTGCCGCAGTCTCGCAGTCTCCGATCAGGCAGTAGTCTTCAATCCGTGCGCCATGCAGCGGCTCTGCGCTTTTTTTCTTCACTTCTCCCACTTATCCTCGCCCCTGTATCTCACTGATTACATTCCCTTAGCAACCGTGTGCGCCAATGCACGCATCTGTCTATATGGGAAATGCGATGTAAAACAGTAGGATGCAAACAACAGCCATTTGGCAGGAATGGAATGCAAAACGTTGAAATATGATCGCGAAAGCTGGATCGAACGGAATATGCGGCTTATTCCGACCACCCTTGCGCATCCGTCTCAAGATTGCAACTGCTTCATTTAGTCTTTCTTGGGCTTTGTATCAGCGTTAGGCTCGGCATCCTCAGCAAGTAAATTCGGCAGTCGCTAACTATAGTCCAGGAAATGATGGCCTCTATCCAGACCAACACCGACATCACCTCGGCAACAGCCGCGTCCACAGGCGGCCCGCTTGTCAGCCTCGCACCTCTGTCCCCCGAGGCGCTTGAGGCAACTCTTGCCAACCTCGCCCTCGCCTTTGCTGATCAGGCCGTCCTCGTCGCCACTCCAGAAGCAGCCCCGCCTGACATAGCGGGCAGCTCGATCCGTCTCCTGCCGTACACCCCAACCACCGTATCCTCCAGTCCCTGGGTCCTCACTGCGGCTGACTATCTCAACGCACTCAGGCTTGTGCAAGAAAACCAGTCCAGTGCCTGTCTGCTTTTAGGAGCGGAATCTCAGACGCTGCAACCCGAGGTCGTTCGCGCGCTCGCAACAGCGGCTACTACCTCCGATCTCACCGTAGCCCGCTACAACCTCGGTCCGCGAGAAGGCCTCGTCAACTCCGCAATTCTTTACCCCGTCACTCGAGCCCTCTTCGCCGCTCGTCCCCGCTTTCCTCTCGCCATCGACCTTGGCCTCTCGCGGCGCATGGTCGAGCGGCTCGCAGCCGAAGCGCAAAAAATCAACGCCGGCGGCCAGAGCGACGCTCTTATCTGGCCCGTCGCTGTGGCCGCATCCGCCAACTTCACCATCACAGAGGTTGACGCCGGCACCCGCATCCTTCCCCAGCCTGTAGCATCCGATCTCAACAGTCTGCTGGCCCGGATCGCCGGATCTCTCTTCAGCGACGTCGACGCCCGGGCTACCTTCTGGCAGCGGGCCCGCACCTCTCAAGCCGCACGGCCCATCACGCAAACGAACCAGCCCATGGAAAGTCCATCCGACGTCTCGTCGATGCTCGATGCCTTCCAGATTGCCTATACGAACCTCCACGAGATCTGGTCGCTCGTCCTACCGCCTAACTCGCTACTTGGCCTCAAACGACTCGCTGCCATGCCATCCGCCAGCTTTCGTATGCCCGATAGTCTATGGGCTCGCATCGTCTACGATTTCATCCTTGCCTACCGTCTTCGCACCATTAATCGTGGCCACCTTCTAGGCGCGCTCACGCCACTCTACCTCGCCTGGGCCGCCTCTCATCTCCTTCTCATAAGCAGCGGCACGCCCCCGGAGAAACACATCGAGGATCTGGCTGCAGTCTTCGAGGCCGACAAACCCTACCTCGTTTCACGCTGGCGCTGGCCCGACCGCTTCAACCCATAGCATCCGCAAACCAGGCAGTAACGGTAAAGCACGAAGACGGTTAGCAACCATGTTAGGAGACTTCACATGTGGCAACAAGTCGAACTCGCACTAAGCCAGTCCGCACACCGAGTGCTCTTCAAACTCGCAAGCTTTCTCCCCGCTCTGCTAGCTCTCTTTCTGGCTGTCCTTGTGCTCACCGCAATCGGCATCGGGATATCTGCGCTTTTGCGCCGCATCCTCACCTCTATACGGTTCGACGAGCGCGTTAGCCGGAACCAGAGCGGCAGCGTCAGCGATTGGGCACCCTCCCACAGCCCCACCGCTCTCGTTGCTCGCACCGTCTTCTGGGCCTGTGTCGTTCTGGGACTCTTCATCGGCATCTCGGCCTTTGACGCTGCCTATCCAGGCGAGGCTCCGATCTCCCTCGTTGTCCTTCCTTATCTCACTCACTCCGTCGGCGCCATCATCCTGCTCATCGCCGGCACGGTCATCGCCCGCTTTCTCGCACGCTCCGTCCTGATCGGCGCCGTCAACGCCAAGCTCCAATACGCCCGATTTCTTTCGCTCGGCGTCAAATGGCTCGTCCTTGTGCTCACTGCTGCCATGGTGCTCGATCACCTTCAGATCGGCGGCGTTGTCGTCGAGCTGGCCTTTGGAATACTCTTCGGCGGAATTGTTCTCACCCTCGCCCTCGCCGTTGGTCTAGGCTCCCGCGACATCGTCAGCCGATCCCTCGAACGCAACACCGATCTCGCGCCCGATTCCATCCCCAGTGATGCCGACCCCAAATCGCCATCGATGGCGGAGACCTTGCGCCACTTCTAACCCTGCTTCACTTCTAACTCAGTCCGGCGCATAGTAGTCTTGTGCGCTGGACGAGTGCAAAAACAATTCGCCGATCTCACCGGTAGAACAAAGCTCGCGACTCACCTCTCAGGACTCATCCCCAGATTCGGAGGACCCCATGACAACGAAAAAGAAATCCACTCCCCACTTTTCAGTTGCGCCCCGCCACGTCCTGCCGGGCAGCGATAGAGCCCCGTTCGTCGAGACAACAGGTGAGAGACCCGCACCTTTAGCCGCAAAACTCACGGTCTCTGTCATCGTCAAACGCAAGACTCCTCTTAAGGCCGCCAATCGTCTCGGCAAGCAGCGCCTCACCCGCACGCAATACCGTCAGCAACACGGGTCCGACCCCGCTGCCACTAAGCTCGTCCGCGCCTTCGCCAATGAGTTTGGCCTCACCGTCGCGCCGGATACTCCCGGCCCCGAGTGCCGCACCATCAAGCTCACCGGCACCGTCGCTGCCATGCAGAAGGCCTTTGGAGTCAACTTGATTCACAAGACCATTGAGGGCACCACCTACCGCGTCCGCGAAGGCAGTATTACTCTCCCTACCCAGCTTATCGGCCTCGTCGAAGCGGTCCTCGGCCTCGACAATCGCCCGCAAGCAAAGCCCCACTTTCGCGTCTTCGGCGAAGTCGGCGATCTAAGCGCAAAGACAGCCCAGGGCGGAGGCTTTGCTCATCCCCACGCCAGCGCAGCTAATATCTCCTACACGCCCGTTCAGGTTGCTGAACTTTATCAGTTCCCCGCAGGCGCAACCGCCGCCGGCCAGACCATCGGCATCATCGAGCTTGGCGGTGGCTACAAAACGGCTGACCTGGCAACCTACTTCAAATCTCTCGGACAAAAAACTCCAAAGGTGACCACAGTTTCGGTTGATGGCGGCAAAAACAGCCCCAGCAACGCTAACAGCGCAGATGGCGAGGTCATGCTCGATATAGAGGTCTCCGCCGCCGTCGCACCCGGCGCAAACATCGTTGTCTACTTCACGCCCAACACCGATCAAGGCTTTATCGACGCCATCTCCACCGCCGTCCACGACACAACGAATAACCCCAGCGTCATCTCCATCAGTTGGGGCGGCCCCGAGTCCTCCTGGACCACGCAAGCCGTCAACGCACTCGACTCCGCCTGTCAGGCCGCTGCAGCTCTCGGCATCACCATCACCGTCGCCGCCGGCGACAGTGGCTCAACCGACGGCGTCACCGACGGCGCCAATCACGTCGACTTCCCTGCCTCCAGCCCGCACGTCCTCGCCTGCGGCGGCACCAAGCTCATCGGCAGCGTATCTACCATCACCTCCGAGGTCGCCTGGAACGAGCTCGCCATTAACGAGGGCGCAACCGGCGGTGGCATCAGCAACGTCTTTCCACTACCCACCTGGCAGGCCAACGTTAACGTACCCGCGCCCACCGTCTCCGGCGGAGGCCGTGGTGTTCCAGATGTATGCGGAGACGCCGACCCATCAAGCGGCTACGTCGTCCGCGTCGACGGCAGCAATATGGTCATTGGTGGCACCAGCGCGGTCGCGCCTCTCTGGGCTGGCCTTATCGCCCTTGCCAACGCGCAGAACGGTAAGTCCGCCGGCTTCATTCAACCGTCCATCTACGCTGCCAGGGGCAGATCCGCCTTCAATGACATCACCTCCGGAACCAACTACTCCGGCACACCCGTTGGCTTCAAGGCCGGCCCTGGCTGGGACGCCTGTACTGGCCTGGGCTCCCCCATCGGCGCGAAGCTGATCGCCATCGTCAACCCATCCGGCTCAACCGGCAGCTCAAAGAAGACGGGCAAAAAGAAACCGGCGCCAAAATCAACAACGAAGCCACCAAAGAAAGCCCCCGCAACAAAAAAGAGCGCATCCAGATAACTCTCAGGCGATCCGTCGGCAGCAGTCACCAAAAGTTAGACACATCCGCACGCAAACCACGTCACCTACAACTAACCTGCGAGCCATCCAGCGCCCTCCGATTTGCCGCGTTGACGTGACAATCGAAATCGCCAACCTGCGCCGCAGCGCGGTGAGCGTTCTGCCAATTCAGGCCGCAGCCCAAAATCAGCTTCGCTCCAGACCGCTTTCGTTCTATCCTTGTCCACACCTTATGCCCAACCCTCCTCATATCGTTGGCAGCTCGCCCATTCGCAAAGAGGGCAAAGCCAAGGTTGTGGGTCGCGCTCAGTACGTCGACGACATCTCCCTTCCCGGCATGTGGTACGGCGCCACCGTCCGCAGCTCCATCCCCCGCGGTCGCATCACCTCCATCGCCTTCGACCCCGTCATCCCCTGGTCCGAGTTCACCATCGTCTCCGCCGCAGACATCCCGGGCGAAAACACCATCGTCCACCTCACCAAAGACCATCCCTGCCTCGCCTCCACCCACGTCAACCACGCCGAAGAACCCATCCTCCTGCTCGCCCACCCAAACCGCTCCGTCCTTCCCGCCGCCATCGCCGCCATCCACATCACCTACGACCTCATGCCCGCCATCTACACCATCGAAGAGTCCGAGCGGGCCGACATACTCATCTGGGGCAACAGTGCAACGCCCAACACTTTCAAGACCTACCTCATGCAGAAGAACCAGACTTCCATCCCCGACGAGGTCTGGCAGCAGGCCGACTTCATCGTCGAAGGCGAGTACCGCACAGGGGCCCAGGAGCAGCTCTACATAGAAAACAACGGCGTCATCGCAGAGTACTCCGAGACCGAAGGTGTTACCGTTCGCGGCTCGATGCAATGCCCTTTCTATCTCGTCCACGCACTCGAACTCGTCTTCAACCTACCCACCGAAAAGTGTCGCGTCATTCAGACCGAAACCGGCGGAGCCTTCGGCGGCAAAGAAGACTTTCCATCCGTCATCGGCAGCCATGCAGGGCTCCTCGCCATGAAGTCGGGCCACCCCGTAAAACTCTGCTATGACCGCGCCGAAGACATGGCCGCCACCACCAAACGTCATCCCAGCCGCACCCGCCACCGCACTGCCGTCAGCAAAGAAGGAAAGCTCCTTGCCGGCGAGATCGATTTCGCCATCGATGGCGGAGCTTACGCCACACTCTCTCCCGTCGTCCTCTCCCGTGGCACCATTCACGCCCCTGGCCCCTACCACTGGCCCTACGTTACCGTCCGCGCCAAGGCCATGGCGACCAACATTCCACCCCACGGAGCCTTTCGCGGCTTCGGCGCTCCACAGAGCATCTTCGCCCTCGAGCGCCACATGGACAAGATCGCCCGAGTCGTCGGCCTCACCCCGGAAGAACTCCGCCGACGCAACTTTCTCTCTACCGGCGACCGCACCGCCACCGGCCAGCTCCTCATCGACCCCGTCGACATGCAACACTTATTGACCCGCGCCCTCGAAGAGTCCAACTACCACGCCAAACGCGAGCAGTTCGACCGCGAAAACCCGCACTCCAGCATCAAGCGTGGCATCGGCTTCGCCACCTTCTTCCACGGCGCAGGCTTTACCGGCTCCGGCGAACGCCGCCTCAACTCTGAAGTCGCAATCGACATTGATTTACAGACAGGACGTCCGCTGATCCTCGTCTCGTCCACCGAATTCGGTCAGGGCACCAACACCATCCTGTGTCAGGTCGCTGCACAAACTCTTGGGCTCCCCTACGAAGAGATTGGCATCGCTCAACCCGACACTCGCCTCGTCCCTAACTCAGGACCTACAGTGGCCAGCCGCACCGCCATGGTTGTCGGCAAGCTGGTCGAGCGCGCATCCACCCGGATACTCGAAAAACTTTGCGATAGTGCAAGGCTTCCAACTCCGCATACTCCAGCTGACTTCAAAAAAGCTGCCATTCGGTACGGAAAAGAGTTAGGCAATCTCGAGGTCTGCGTCCGTTATGAATCCCCCGGAGACATCTTCTGGGATGATGAAACCTACAGCGGCGAAGCCTACCCCGCCTATGCCTGGGCCGTCTACGTGGCCGAGGTAGCCGTAGACACCACAACCTACTCCGCGCAGGTCACCAACTTCCACGCCATCCAGGAGGTAGGGAAAGTCCTCCATCCCATCCTCGCCGCCGGTCAGATAGAAGGCGGCGTCGCGCAAGGCATTGGCTACGCCCTCTACGAAAAATGCCTCTGGCAAAACGGCCACCTCGCCAACAACCAGATGACGAACTACATCATGCCCACCAGCGCGGACATCCCGCCCATCCACGTCATCTTCGAAGAGATCCCGTGTCCTCATGGAGCCTTCGGCGCCAAAGGCATCGGCGAGCTACCCATGGACGGTCCTGCCCCCGCTATCCTCAACGCCATCGAGCACGCCACCAACATCGCCTTCACCCAGATCCCCCTGCTGCCCGAAGACATCTTCGAACGCATGACGGTAAATAGCAACTCCGGTACCGAAGCGCTCAACCCTGCCATCGCCGGGCCCATCTTCAGCGAGGCTACGGCATGAACTTCAGACTTGGAACTCGATGATTCCCACAAAGTTAACTGTGAACGGTGTTAAATTCACCATCGACGCCCCACCCATGAAGCGTCTTCTCGACGTCCTCCGCGAAGACCTGCACCTCACGGGAGCCAAAGAGGGCTGCGGCGAAGGCGAGTGCGGCTCTTGCTCCGTTCTGATGAACGGCGACCTAGTCAACTCCTGCCTCGTCCCCATCCTGCAAGCCATGGACTCACAGATCACCACCATCGAAGGCCTCGCCATCGACGAAAAACTTCACCCCATCCAGCATTGCTTCCTCGAAGCCGGCGGAGCTCAGTGCGGCATCTGCACCCCCGGTATGATCCTCGCCACCCATCACCTCCTCGAAAAGTATCCGCAACCAACGCTGTTACAAATCCAGGAAGGCCTCTCCGGC
>Ga0302324_100004956_pt1 | contig 29306 bp, 34 predicted proteins | sample Palsa_T0_1_FD_201949 | JGI IMG/M metagenome (GOLD analysis project Ga0302324, IMG submission 201949) | Peat permafrost microbial communities from Stordalen Mire near Abisko, Sweden - Palsa_T0_1 | ecosystem: Environmental > Terrestrial > Soil > Palsa > Peat permafrost | place: Sweden: Abisko...
CCTCGGTGAACACCCTCTGGGTGACGACGAGGTACATCCGGTTGAAGCAGGCCAACCCGTCGGTGATCGGAAGCGCGGCGGAGATGTCTTTCATCCGGGCCATCGCCTGTTCGACCGAGGAGACCGGCCCGGACGGCAGGGCGGGGAGTGGTTGGGCGGCGCTCATACGTATCGCACCGTAATCCTGCGGACCCCTAGCTCTCTCCACCCCACCGTCACCAGGACTTTTCCGGCTCGATGCCGCATCGTGTTGACCCGGCGATCGCCCTCATTCTTCGACTGTCCCCTTACGACCCGATAGGAGTACTTTGATGGACGTCGGCACACCTGTCGGCATCGTTCCGGGCGGGAACCCAGACGGCCGGAGCCTTAAGGACTCTCGAGTCACGGGTGAACTACTCATGGACCAGATCTCGGTTTTCGGTCGCAGCAATGAGGTAGCAGCGATCGGCCATTTCCTCGATGCGATCCACGGGGGTGCCCGATGCCTCCTACTGGAAGGTGAGGCGGGGATCGGCAAGACGACGCTCTTGCGGTGGGGAAGCGCGGAAGCCGAACGTCGCGGCAACCTCATTTTGACGGCGAGCCCGATCGAGCAAGAGGTCCCCTGGGAGTTCGCGGCTCTGGCGGACCTGCTCGAACCGGTTCCTCCCTCGGCTCTGGAGACGCTTCGGCCGGCGCAACGTCGGGCGATTGAGGCGGGGGTCCTGCGGTGCGATGAGTCCGACATGCCGGTCGATCCCCGCACCATCGCGGTGGCCGTCCTGGCCTTGCTCGGCGACCTCGCGTCGACGACGCCCATCGCGCTGGTGATCGACGATCTCCAGTGGCTCGACGTACCATCGGCCGAGGTGCTCTCCTTCGTGCTCCGCAGGCTCGGGAGGACGCCGATCGGCCTGGTGGCCGCGGTCCGCACCGGGTGGTCCGGAGATCCATCGCCACTGGTCACCGATGCGGTCGGAGAGGACCGGATTGAGCACATTGAGGTCGGCCCGCTGCCGATTTCGACGACGCGCGAACTACTCGCGAGCCGAGTGGCGCGGAGCCTGGACCGACCGAGCCTGCTCCGGCTTCAGGAGATTTCACAGGGAAACCCGTACTTTCTTCTCGAGCTGGCCACCAGCACGGATCTCGACCCATCCCGCGAATTCAACGGCCCGAGGGACATTCCGCTCTCCTTGCAGCGCCTGGTTCTCGGTCGACTGGATGCGCTGCCGGCGACGGCGCGGGACATACTGCTGGTGTGCGCCCTCGCCGGAGACCCCGAAGAGTCGGTGGCCCTGGCAGCTGCAGCGGACCCCAGCACCGCTCCGGATGGCCTGGACCTCTTGCTCCGCGCCGGGATAGTCCGGCGGTCCGGTGACAGGATTGCCATCTCACATCCGCTGATCCGCTCCGTGCTGACCGGTGACACGCCGCCCAAGTTGCGCCGGGCCACCCACGCTCGGCTCGCTGCCGTGGTCAGCCTCCGCGAGGACAGGGCTCGGCACGAAGCCTTGGCCGCCGCTGGTCCGGATGAAGCAACGGCCAGTGAGCTGGACTACGCGGCGAAGGTTGCCGGCGAACGCGGTGCGCATCACACCGCCGCCATGCTGGCCGGGCTGTCGCTCAGGCTGACACCCCCCAAGCGGGTGGAGGATCGGCAAAGGAGAACGGCGATCGAAGCCGGGTTCTCCTTTGAAGCACAGGATCCGGCCCGAGCAGCCACCCTTCTCGAGTCGATTGTCGATTCCGTGCCCTCGGGGTCCGAGAGAGGGGAGCTCCTGCGTCGCCTGGCCCGGGCCCTCGCGTTTCGCGGCGATCCTTTGTCGAGCTGGATCGGCAGGCTGACGACGGCGCTCGAGGAGTCGAGCGACGACCCCGCACTCAAAGTGGCGATCCTCATCGACCTGGCCGTCGCGGTCGGCAACATCGGAGATCTGGACGGGGCGAGGCACTACTGCGCGTTGGCGTTGGAACTGGTCGAAGACGTGGGCGACAAGGCCAGTGAGGCACAGCTCTGCGCCGGAATGGCATTTGCGACGTTCTGCGGCGGAGGCGGAGTTCGCGACGACCTGGTCGAACGGGCGCTGTCCGGGGCCCTTCAACCACCACTGCTCAGCGTGGATCTTCGCCCCAACGTCGTGGTCGGACACCTCCTCCTCCTGAGCGACGACCTCGACGGCGCCCGAACCCTCTACGAGGAGGAGTACCAACGGACGCTGAGCGAGGGCGTGGTGACCGGCCTGCCGCTGATGCTCTGGGGGTCTGCCCTTACCGAGGCATGGGCGGGGAACTGGGTCCGCGCCGAAGAGCTGGTGGCCGAGGGATTCGATCTGGCGGGCGATGCGGGTTGTTGGCCGTCCATCTCCGCCATGTCGGGAGTCAGCGGGTTGATGCACGTCTACCGCGGCCGGATCGCCGAAGGCAGACGCGACTGCGAGCGTGCGCTGGCGGTGGCCAACCAGATCGGGATGCCCCTGTTCGGATTTCTCAGTGCCGGCGCCCGCGGATTGGCCGAGCTCTCTATCGGTGATGCAGCCGCGGCGCACCAGCACCTGGACCCGTTGGCCCAGTTGGTTCGGGACGGAGGCGTGACGGAGCCGGGGATCCTTCGATTCCTCCCCGACGAGATAGAGGCACTCATTCGCCTCGGAGAGTTCGGCGCAGCCGAGGTGCTGCTCACCCCGTTCGAGACGCGTTCGAAAGAACTGGGCCGTCTTTGGGGGATGACGGCATCTGGTCGATGCCGGGGCCTGCTACTCGCCGGACTGGGAGACCTGCCGGCCGCCGAGTCCGCGCTCGAAGTCGCCTTGGAGCAACACGGCGGCCTGCCGATGCCCTTCGAGCGCGCCCGTACCTTGGTCGTGGCCGGTGAGATCTATCGGCGCTCACGGAAGAAGGCCCGGTCCCGCCTGGCCCTCGAGGCGGCCGTGGCCATCTTCGGGGACCTGGGTGCACCGCTGTGGGAGCAGCGAGCTCGTGACGAGCTCAGACGCCTGGGCATCCGGGGGCCGCGCGATCCCTTCCCCAGCTCTGACCTGACATCCGTCGAGCGCCAGGTGGCCAATCTCGCCGGCAGTGGTCTGACGAACACCGAGGTGGCGGCCCAACTGTTCATGGCACAGCGAACCGTGGAGGCGCACCTCTCCCGGATCTACCGCAAGCTTGGCATCAGGTCCCGGACCCAGTTGCCACGCACCGCGTCACCGACCTGACGCGGTAGCCCGACGTCATGGGCTCAGTTCTTGTCACGGACTCAATTCATGCGGTCTCCACGGATTCATCGCCGAGCCGCCGTACGTAGCATCCAATGCATGAGGCAGATCGAAGTTCCGGGCCACGCGGTGCGGCCAGAGGTGAGACCGTCGGGTGCGATATTCCATTCCCGACCGAGGCCGGGAAGGCCCGCCCGTCATGCGGGACACCTGACCCTCGTCCGGCCGGGACTGCACACCTACCTCTACGCTCCGACCGAGGGAGACAGCGAAGCGGCTCCGCATCCCGGCCAGACCGGGCATCCCAGCCAAATGGGAAGCGGTTCGCCGAGCAACGATCCCGGCAGGCCGGCCGAGGCGATGCCGGACCGGCCACGAGACGGTGATGGCCACTGTTGGGACGGTCACCCTTGCGACCACCCGAACCACAGTGACTACCGCTCCGGTTGCGGCATCATCCACCTCTTCCGCTGATCTCGATTCTCGACACGCCGTTAAAGGAGAGGGAAATCCCGCCAGTTCAGCGAGGACGTAGGGCGAAACGGCGTCTAGCCGTGACCGTTTGGCATACCGGTCACGGAAGCGGGAACCGCGGGATCGGTCGGCCTCCCTGGGCCGGCCGATCCCGCGCATTCTTCAGTCGTCGGGTGTTCACGTCCCCTTGAGGTTGACCACCTGGTGCAGCTCGTGGACGACCTCGACCAGGTCGGCCTGGTCGGCCATGACCTGAGCGATCGGCTTGTAGGCGTCGGAGTCCTCGTCGACCAGCTGCTCGGCCATGGCGTCGTCCGTTGCCCGCCCGGTCATTGCCTCTCGCAGCGATTCGGTGGTGGGCTGGCGGAATGCCGTCTTGCGGCCAAGCCGGTGGCCGGCTCCGAGGGAACGCGCGACGACATATGGACGTGACCGCCGACAGCCTCAAGCGAGGCGGCATAATTCGAACCTGATCGGGTGGACGTTTTGTGCTGCCCTATCTCCTATCCCCGAGGAGTACCAGTTCAGGCCATCGGGGCAGTCAGGGCCGCACCGCCACGAGCAGCGCCCAGGCGTTGATCAACCCGAACAAGATCGCCACCAGGATGCTAGGCACCAGCCAGTACAACCCACCTCCACTCCGTGCGAGCAGCGTTGCGCCCGCCACCGCCAGGCAGGCATAGCTCACAGCCGCGGGGACAAGTGCACTCACAGATCCTGCTAGGTGACCGACCAAGGGTAACGGGGTGTCCTTCTCCGAGAGGCTGGCTCGTCGATGGATTGCCACCCGTAAGCCGCCGAAGACAACAGCAAGGCCGATGAGCTCCCATGCGAGGACCGTGCCGGATTGACCGGGAACAAGCACCAACAACCCAACGAGCAAGGGAGTCAAGAGCAAGCCCAGTGTCTGCCAGGCGCGGACCGGCAGGCTTGGGTGTCCGAGGATTCGATTGAGATTGATCGAAACTGCCACAAACACGAGTCCAGAGAGCGTTGCGCCGGCCGCGGCGGAGGTGGCGGCGTAGACAGCCCACCGGGTGGCGGTGTAGGCGGTTGTCACGGTGCGCGACCGCCCTGTGTGATCGGGGCACGGGGAAGCGGGGAAGGTCGCCGGATGGCCGGAGGCACCATCGCAAAGTTAGCCGTCACGTTGACGACGGAGCGTCCTTGCCATTGCCGCTTCGACTGGCACCCCCGCCGAGGTGCACGTCGACGGCGATGGCGTGCCCGATTGGCCGGCCCTCATCGGTGCCCACTCCGCTGGTCTGGGACCACCCCACGGCTGCCAAGTTGACCTTGGGCATTTCGAGGCGAAACACTTGGCCCGAGCCCCCAAAACAGCGGTGTCAACCTGAGTATAAGCTGGGTTCAGCTCGGAACCGGGCTGCGGGTCACGGGCTGCGGGTCACGTCGTATGTTTTGGCGACTCTCGGGTCAGCCGCCAGCGTACGTTGGGGTTATGGCCGGTTGACATAACAAGGAAGGGCACTCATGCCGGAAGCAACCGGATCCACCGAAGAAACCAAAAACGCTAAGGGAGCTGCGAGTACGCCGACGAAGCAACCCCGTTTGCACGTCTCTTCGATTCGCAGTACCGGACATGACCCGTTTGTGCTGCCTGTACTGCATCTCTCCGTTCCTGAGGCCGCCATCAACCTCGGGTTCTGGGGAGCGCTCGTCGGCGCGGCGGCACTCGGCACGATCGAGCTCCCTGTGGTTGCGTTGATCGGAGCGGGGGTACTTGTGGCGCGCCACAACCGCTCGCGTTGAATCACCCTGACGCGGATCCTTCGAGCGCCGAGCCACTCCTCACTGCCCAAGGCTCCCTCCCGAGCGTGCTGAGGGGCAACAGGGAGGGTTCACCAACAGTTCATGCGGCCGACGCGATTCGACCGCGGTCCGTTCATCTGGTGTCCCTAGTCTCTTTTGAGGCAGCGCACCTTGTCGGAGGTGCGGGCCGACTGGAGGTTCAATGGAGACATTCCTCGAGCGTCTGTTGCTTGAAGTGGCGGCACTCGCGGTCCAGTTGGCCATCATGCGGATCGTCGCCTGGGTCCGTGACCGTTCGTCTCCGGCCACTACCTCCGCCAGGATCGTGGCCGCCTGAGTCAGACCGGGCGCCGTCGGCGCCGCCCACAGTCGACCGAGGGGTCTTCTCGCCGTTTTGGTCAGACCCCCGAGCCGAGGGGCGAGGCCGGTTGGCTCGTCTTTCGGCTTCGGCCGCAGGGATGGCGTGCTGAGTCCCCGGCAGGCATTATCGGGCGTAGTCTCGATCCCCCGCACGGTCGGCGAGGTGGCCGGCGATGCTCTCGGGCGACTGAACCCTGGGCGCTGGCGGCGCCGCACGTGGGTGGGCGACGGTCGCGCCCATATCGAAGTTCGCGGCGTGCACCGGCCGGGTTACGAGCAACTGGTGAAGGACGTCGAAGCTGCCTTGTGCGCCATCGACGGAGTGCACTGGGCCCAGGTCAACACCGTGTTGGGACGAGTGGCCGTCGTCTTTGACTCCGAGGGCACCTCGGTCGGCGATCTGGTGAATGAGATCGAATCAATCGAAGAGTCGCATGAGGTCGGTGACGAGCGGTTCCCCCACGAGCGACCCGAGCACCCCGCCGACGTCGAGCCGTTCCGTCGCGATGTCATCGCCCTCGGCGCCGACGTTGTAGGACTTGGGGCCAGCGTCTTCGGTCAGATGATGCGGCTCACACCGTTTCCCCTCGAGCTGGCTTCGCTGATCTCCCTGGTCGACAACGAGCCGCGACTGAAAGGCTTCTTCGAGCAGCATCTGGGTACTCCGGCAACCGACCTTGGGCTCGGACTCTCCAATGCCGTCATTCAGGCGCTTTCCCAGGGTCCGCTCGGCCTCGCCGTTGATATTGGACACCGGGCCAACCTGGCACACGAGTCGCGGGAGCGCCGACGTAGCTGGGAGCGCCTCGAGCTTGGGCTACACGCGGCCCCGCTGGACGAGCCGCTACCGGCAGGGGCGCCCGTGCCCCGTCCGGTCCAGTTGCCCGCCGGCCCCCTCGAGCGCTACGCCGATCGGGCCGCAATCGCCTCGCTGGGCCTCTCCTGCGCTGTTCTGGTCATCACCAGAAGTCCACGCAGAGCGGCGAGTTTCGTCGTGGCCGGCCTTCCCAAGGCGGGGCGGATGGGCCGCGAGGCCTTCGCCGCCTCCTTCGCTCGTCAGCTGGCCAGTCGAGACGTGGTCGTCCTCGATCGCGCCGCCATACGGCGGCTCGACCGGGTCGACTCGGTTCTGCTCGACGCCGATGTCGTCGTCGGGCGCTCGGTGCTCGGCCCAATCGAATCAATAGGGCCTCCCTCGACTGACCTGAGCGCCGTTGCGTTGGATCTTTTTGATGAGACCGCGCCCGGGCGAACATGCCGACGAGGCCTTTGGACCCTCGGTCCGCTCGACGCCCTCCTGGCTGCGGGGGACCGTTTTCCGATCGACGCCACGCCGAACGTGTTGGCTCGCAGTCGAACGGGAGAGGCGGTGATCGGCCTCTCGCACCACGGTGTCGTGGTCGCCCTGACAATTGCCTACGTCGAGCTGGATCCACTGGCCGAGGCGCTCGTTGGCGCGGCCCGGCGCGGCGGCCTGAACGTTGCCGTTGCCGGTGGAGAAGGCGACCTTGCCCAGCGCCTGGGAACCGAGGGCCCCTTGCCCGGCGGCCGGGAACTGGCCTCCACGGTGCGGACTCTCCAGCTCGAAGGGCACGTGGTGCTCCTCGTCTCCGGGTCCGACGAGGGCCTGGGGGCCGCCGACTGCGGCGTCGGGATCACCGACCAGGCAGTGCCGTGGGCGGCGGACCTGTTGAGCACGGGTGGACTGTCCGACGCGCATCTCGTCGTCGAGGCGGTGGCCGCAGCTCGAGCGGTGTCGACGCGCAGCGCCATCCTCGCCCTGGCGGGCACGACGATCGGAGGCGTGTGGTCGCTGGTTGGACCGGCGGGTAGCGCTGGGCGCCGGGCCGCCCTCCCGGTCAACACGGCGGCACTGCTGGCCCAAGCTCAGGCCATGGCCTCAGCGGCAACGCTGCGGCACCGACCGGACCCGGTGCCGCAGCGGGAGACGGCCTGGCACACCATGGACGGAGCGGCGGTGCTGGTCGAACTCGGCACCACGCTCGATGGACTGAGCTCCGCGGCCGCCGCGGCCCGCAGAGTAAGCCACCCGAGCAACCTCTCACCGGCATTGCGGTTGCCCAAGGCCATCGCCGCCGAACTGGTCAACCCCCTCACCCCCATCCTTGGTGTTGGTGCAGGGTTGGCGGCCGCCGTGGGCTCGGTCACCGATGCCGGGCTCGTGGCCGGGGTCCTGGGGGTGAACGCGGTGATCGGGGGTGTACAGCGGGTCCGGGCCGAGGTTTCGATCGAGCGCTTGATGGAAGTGTCGAACAGCTTGGTGGCCGTGCGCCGGGCCTCCGTGCCGATGGCCCTAAAGCGCGAGGAACTCGTGCCTGGCGACCTGATCGAGCTGGCGGCGGGCGAGGTGGTGCCGGCTGACTGCCGCATCCTTGAGGCCCATGCCTGCGAGGTCGACGAGTCCGTGCTGACCGGCGAATCGCTCCCAGTGATCAAGCAGGCGTCCCCAGTACACGGGGCGGCGGTGGCGGTTGCCGACCGGCGTTGCATGCTTTATGAGGGGACGACCGTGTCAACCGGTTCGGTGGTGGCCGTTGTGGTGGCCGCCGGGTCCGAAACCGAGGTGGGCCGGAGTCTGGCAGAGGCCCCCGATCCGCCGCCGAGCGGGGTCGAGGCTCGCCTCCGCTCTCTCACTGCGGTGACCGTTCCGGCCACGGTTGCCAGCGGTTTTGCGGTAGGGGCCATAAGTCTCCTGCATGGCCGAAGCCCCCGGCGAGCGATCACCTCGGGGGTGAGCCTCATGGTGGCTGCCGTACCTGAGGGCCTGCCGATGGTGGCCTCAGTGGCCCAGCTCGCAGCGGCTCGGCGACTCGCCGAACACGGTGCCCTCGTCCGTAACCCTCGCAGCATCGAGGCACTCGGCCGGGTAGACACACTGTGCTTCGACAAGACGGGAACGCTCACCCTGGGAGAGATCAGCCTGCAGCGGGTGTCGGACGGCGTGGGCGACGAGCCCGTCGGCGAGCTGGGCCCGAGATCCCGAGTGGTGTTGGCCGCGGGGCTGCGGGCCAGCCCCAGTGTGAGCAGCCAGGACCTCGTTCTCCTGCCCCGCGCCACCGACCGGGCGGTATTGACCGGTGCGCAGGCAGCCGGCGTGTCGGCGGCTGACGGCCTGGGCGGCTGGGACGTACTCGGCGAACTGGCCTTCGACTCGGCGCGGGGTTTCCACGCCGTCGTCGGCACCAGCCCCGCCGGAGCTCGTGTCTCGGTAAAGGGAGCTCCCGAAGTGATCGTCCCGCGATGCACCTCCTGGGTCGGCCCAAATGGCCCGGTGCCGCTTGACCGCTCCGTCCGTTCGGAGCTCGAGGCCGAAGTGGAACGGCTGGCGGCGCGGGGACTACGCGTCCTGGCGGTGGCCGAACGGCCCGCTTCGGATCGCTCGCACGTGGCCGATGAACGGGTCAGCGCCATGGAGCTCTTGGGCTTCTTGGGCTTGGCCGATTCGGTGCGCCCGACGGCGGCTGCCGCGGTGGCCGACCTGCGGACAGCGGGGGTCGAAGTGGTCATGATCACCGGTGATCACCCGGGCACCGCGCGGGCCATCGGGGCTGAGCTCGGCATCGTGAACGGGCATCGCGTGATCACGGGCCCTGAGGTGGATGCCATGTCCGATGATCGTCTTGAGGCGGTGCTCAACGAGATCTCGGTCTTCGCCCGCGTCACCCCTACCAACAAGGTCCGTATCGTGCGCGCCTACCAACGTCTCGGCCGGGTGGTGGCAATGACCGGCGACGGAGCCAACGACGCGCCGGCCATCCGGCTGGCCCATGCCGGCATCGCGTTGGGCGATCGTTGCTCGCCGGCGGCCCGTGAGGCGGCCGATTTGGTTGTGGTTGACGACCGCATCGAGACCATCCTGGCTGCCATCGTCGAGGGCCGAGCCCTGTGGTCTTCAGTGCGCGACGCGCTGGCCATCCTGATCGGTGGCAACCTCGGCGAGGTCGGATTTACCCTTGCCGCAACCGCGCTGGTGGGCAACTCGCCCTTGGGCGCACGCCAACTGCTGCTGGTCAACCTGCTCACCGACATGTTGCCGGCCATGACCATCGCCATGCGGCCACCTGCCACCCGCACTCCTGAGATGCTTCTGCATGAAGGTCCGGACGTCTCGCTCGGGTCGGCGCTGGTGGGCCAAATCGGACTTCGGGCCACGACCACGGCCGGAGGGACCCTTGCCGCTTGGATGCTGGCTCGAGGAACCGGGACCCGGCGCCGGGCCAGTACGGTCGCCCTCGTCGCCTTGGTTGGCACGCAACTCGGTCAGACGGCAGTCGTCGGAGGCACCAGCCCCGTGGTGCTGCTCTCCACCGTGGCTTCGGCGGCAGTCCTGGCGGGTATCGTCCAGACGCCAGTCGTCAGTCAGTTCTTTGGCTGTACTCCGCTCGGCCCATTTGGCTGGGGCATCGGTCTCGGCGCCGCGGCAGCTTCCACCGGGGCTTCCGTCGCCGCTCCCTGGGCCCTCAGAAGGTTCGTGGCCCCGTTTGGCGTCGAAGACAGGGTGGTTCTCGCCCTCGACGCACTTCGGTCGAGTCTCCACCGACCGGCGCCTCGGAGGGGCGCCGATAGCTGCGGTTAGACCCCTTCGAGCGCCTCGCCCAGCTGGTGTAGTGCTGGTCGGTTGGTGGCGTCCATGAGGAGGTGACCAGTCATGAGGAGGAGGGCCAGCGGCCATTCGATGATTTCGATTGCAGCCAGCGCGCCGAGACCGAGGTAGTACACCATGTGCTCAACCGGCGGGGTTTCGACCTTCGTACGGTCCACCGTGAGCACGACTCGGTGTCCCGCCCGCTCCGTTGCTATTGCCACATTGAGATCGACCATGTGCCATTCCTCCTGGGTGCGCGCAGCGCAGCGGACGTCCCCCATGGTGGGCGGTTTCCGAGACAGACATTGTGCCACATCGGTCGTGGTCCGAGGCACGCCGCACCTTCGAACGGACCCCTTTGAGCACCTAGACCTCCCGGACCAACGGAGATCCGTCAGCTGGATTGAGCCTCGAGCTCAGGCTGCCAGGCGGCGGACAGATTTCGTCCTCGCTCCCGGGCGATCTGCTCGGCCTTGGACCGCAGCTCGACCGCCATGTCCTTGAACTCGTCGAGGGCCGGATTGACTCCAACCAAGGTGAACTCCTGTTCCACCAGCTTGAGGTTGAACTTCCACACCTCGGCCAGGATGCGCTGCATCCAGCCAGTGGCGTAGTCCCTCGCGCGGGGAGCCCGTGCCGTAGAACCCTCCCCGCACCACCGCCAGCACCGCCGGAGTGCCGGCCGTCGCTGGTGTCTCGCCCGCCATGCGGGGATCGGTGATCACAAGATCGACCCAGGCTTTGAAGTGCTGGGACACTCCGAAGTTATAGAGCGGTACGGCGAACAGGGCGACATCGGCTGACAGGAGCTGGTCGGTTTCATGGGCGGCCAGCGCCACGGCTTCGAGCTGCTCGGGCGTGCGCTCCACTTCCGGCGGGGCCATCAGGGCCTGTGCGGCCAGAGGCCACGCGGTGGAGGGTATGGGTTCGATTCCTACCTGACGACGGATCACAGCGTCGTTGTGGTGTCCCGCGGTCCATTCCTGCTCGACAATGTCGGCCAGGGCACGGCTGTGGGAACCCTCGACGCGAATGCTGGCGTCCAAGCGGATACGGGAATGGTCGACAGCCCATCGGGACCTCCAGAAACTGGGGTACTGGCACGAAGGTGTTTCGGGTGCTGCCTCACTTGGCCTCCGGCTTGGCATGTACGACACTGTGGATGTGATGGCGCAGGAGAATGGATAGAGGAGGGTTGACGTTGTGACCGCACGGCCGCAAATGGTCCCGCTCCCATGAGCAAAGGTGTGCGTGCGGTTACGTTGTACCGGTTTCGGGTAACCTTCCGGCGCCGATGGCCGGGTCTCCTGGCCATTGTTCTCCTGCTTGGCCTCGTGGGTGGCCTGGCCATGGGCTCGATCGCTGGTGCTCGGCGCACTCAGTCCTCTTTTCCGACCTTCCTGGTCAGCACCAACCCGTCCAACCTCAGTGTCGGCACGGCACTTTACAACCCAGCGATCGGGTTCAACACTGGCTACAACGCCAAACTCGTCCACACCATCGCCCAATTACCGCGCGTGAAGCGAGCGGAGAGCTACGTCTCCGTCGATGCCTCACCCTTAGGTGGAAACGGCCGCCCTACTCCGGCAGGCGAGAACGCCAACCTCAACGTGCTCGGCAGCGCCAACGGTCTTTTCTTCAATCAAGACAAGGTTACCGTCACCGAGGGGCGGATGGCCGATCCGACAAAAGCCAACCAAATCGTTATGACCAAAGGCGCGGCTGGTGAACTGGGTCTCCGTGTCGGGCAGAGCGTCCCATGGGGCATCTTCTCCAACGCGGCGAACCCCCTGACAGCGACACCGCTGGTCCACATGAAGTTGAACCTCGTGGGAACGGTCGTCCTCGACAACGCCGTAGTCCAAGACGATGTTGACGCCGACGCAGCGCAGACGGTGATCCTCACGCCGGCGCTCACGAGTCGGCTCACGGCGTGCTGCTCGGATTTCACGTTTACCTACCTTCAGCTCGATCACGGAAGTAGCGCTGTGCCGACGGTCGAGGGCGAGGTTGAACAGGTCATACCACCGGTCCTTCCCTACGATTTCTACGACACGTCCATCGACGTGACCAAGGCTCAGAACGCAATCAAGCCGGAAGCCATCGCCCTTGTCGTCTTCGGTGGCATCGCCGCATTGGCTGCGATACTCATCGCCATTCAGTTGATTGGCCGTCAGCTGCGCTCCATGGCCGAAGAGGAACGCATCCTGCGGTCGATTGGAGCCGACCCAAAAATGACCATGAGCGATGGGATTGCCGGGATTATCGCCGCGGTGGTGATCGGTGCCCTCGTGGCCGGGGCAGTGGCAGTGGCTCTGTCACCGTTGCCTCCACTCGGTCCGGTCCGCCCGTTCTATCCCTATCCGGGGATCGCGTTCGACTGGACCGTGCTCGGATTCGGAATGCTGGTACTCGTGGTGGTGCTGAGTACCGTGGCCGTCACGCTCGCTGTGCGGGTGGCACCCCACCGCGCCGGAGGGAACCTCCAGAGGGTCCGTCGAGAATCGAGAGTGGCCACGTTGGCATCATCGTCTGGGCTACCCGTGGCAGCAGTGACCGGAATTCGCTTCGCCCTCGAACCAGACGCCGAAGCCTCCGCGACACCGGTCCGCTCTGCGATCCTCGGTGCGACTCTCGCCATGGTCGTGGTCATTGCGACCGTCATATTCGCCTCCAGCATCGACGCCTTGGTGTCGCACCCGGCCCTCTACGGATGGAACTGGACCCACGAACTGGACGGCGGGGGCGGGCCGGGCGACATTCCCGCGCACCAATCCGACGTCCTCCTGCAGCATGACACGCAGGTGGCAGCGTGGTCCGGATACTACTTTGGCAACCTCGAGATCGACGGAATCACCGTTCCCGTCCTCGGTGGTACCCCGCGGGCGCCGGTCGCACCTCCCATCTTGTCTGGGCACGGGTTCGACGGCACCGGCCAGATCGTCCTCGGTCCGGGCACCTTGGCACTACTCCACAAGGCCGTCGGCGACGAGGTCACCGTGAGCTATGGATCAACGGGGAAAAGGCGGCTCCAGATCGTCGGCACCGCCACCATGCCGGCGACTGGGGTCGGGGGCGTGACCGGTCACCCGTCGATGGGGACAGGGGCACTCGTGTCGTACAAGCTTCTTCCCGCCCCTGTGCGCAACCAGTTCGGCAACACGCCGACAGGACCCAACGCCATTTTTCTGCGGCTGCGGAGCGGTGCAGACCCTGATGCCTCGCGCCTCTCGCTGGACCGCATCGTAAAGGCCTTGACTCTGCCGACGAACTATGGAGTGACCGTCTTGGGCGTCCAGCGACCGGCGGAGATCGTGAACTATCGTTCCACGGGCTCGACGCCGGCCTACCTCAGTTTGGGACTGGCCGTAGGCGCAGTAACCGCGCTCGGGCTCACTCTCGTCGCTTCAATTCGCCGTCGGCGACGTGACCTGGCCCTGCTGAAGACCTTTGGCTTCACGCGCCGTCAACTCGCGGCCACGGTGGCCTGGCAATCGAGTATTGCCGTCCTCATCGGCGCAGTGATTGGTGTCCCCCTCGGGATTGTCGCCGGCCGCCTCGCCTGGGATCTCTTTGCTCGCGCGATTTATGCCGTACCCCACCCGAGCGTGCCAGCGCTCACAATTGTTCTCATCGCCGTCGGCGCCCTCATACTCGCCAATCTCGTCGCCGCGGTTCCCGGGCGGATCGCGGCACGGACCCCGACGGCACTCGTTCTGCGAGCCGAGTAGAGGTCCACCCTTCTTCAGGCTGCCGAAGAACCGCCTGAGTAGCCCAGTTCGAGTCGGGCATGACTGCTCAGGCGCCGGTGTTTTCGTACTCCTCGACCCGCGCCTGCATCAGCGCCTTCAGAAGCTCGACCGGCAGCTCGCGGTCGTAGGGGAGCTTGATGAAGCCCTCACCGGCTCCGTAACCGGCGGCCTCAACCGCGACCTTCTGGGTGGCGAAGAACGGTGGCGAGAACCGCAGCGAGCAGTGATTTTTGAAGTTCTGAAGCATCCATAGGTTCGTATTCTCGCCTCGGACGTACACCGGTAGGTTCCACTTCAGTTCCTCCCGCGCCTCCAAGTCGGCGTCAATGCTCAACGCCCTGAGCGTCTCGAGGTGCGGCCGCTGGACATCGTTCAGTTGTGCGAAGTAGTCATCGACGCTTTCCCGCTTGGGCATCGGCACACCGTCAGCGTACCCCTTTACCAGGCACGCTCGGCAAAAATCGTGGGTGACCGGGTTCCTCGATTCGAGCACGAGCAGTAGGTCGAATTCGGCGATTCGGTAAATCCCGGCAACCGCCTCCTTCGTAGGTCTCTCTGAGCGCTCACTTGACCACCCTGCTCGTAACCCCCGAAGGCTCAAAGGAGTCAGCCCATGCAAGTAGAATCGATGACGCACCCGTCCGCACCGCGCCTGAAGAGCTTCGTACTCAGCGATGACACCCAGACGAAGATCCCGCTTCTCGTCCTCGGTGCTGGTCTTGCGCTGGCCGTTGCGGTGATCCATCTGCAAGACCAGGGCGGTCTGTTAGGAGATCAGTCGCCCACATGGTTGAAGTACGGCTACTACATGATTGAGATCAGCAGCACGATAAGCGCTGCACTCATCATTCGCGGAAAGATTTTGGGCTGGCCGCTTGGACTGGCGTCGACCATCGGACCCATGGCCGGCTACATCCTGTCGCGCACTGTGGGCGTGCCCGGTGACCCAGGTGACATTGGTAATTGGGGCTACCTCCTCGGAACCGTCAGCCTCATCGTGGAAGGAAGCTTCATCGTCCTAGCCGTAACCTGCCTCACGAGGATATGGAATGCTCGGCAGCCCGATCGGTGGAACGAAGAGCGTCCATCGCGCGCCCTCCAGCTCAGCCGATCAGATTGACTGTCACGTCGGCATCAGCGAGAAGCTCTACCATCACAACGTGCCGCTACCTCGGTACGACGAGCAGAGAGCGGAGGTTCTTCTTTATCGTTGCAATAGTGCCAACACCACCTACTCGCCGAGAGGCACCCTCCTAGCCATGGTATTCACCGTCGTATCAAATTGGAACCATGGCGAGTAGACACGATTGGGTGAAAATGCGGCGGCCGTGGACCACCGCGACCGCGGTCCTGACTGCGGCGCATCACGGATTCGAGTTGTCCAGTGGGGTTGGACTCGTTCTGCAGCCTGAGCTCGGGCTCGGGTTTGCAGGCGCACTCTGGGGAACGGTCATCCCGGCGTGGGTCCGCCTCGCTACGAAACGTGACGACACGAGGTGGGACCCCCTCCTCGCGGCCTGGTCCGGGGCGTCCCTGGCAGGCGTGGTCGTCCATTTCAGCCTTTGGCCCTGGCGGCACAACAAGCTGGGAATACCAGTTCTCACCGAGGCGGAGGGACTTTCATCCTCAAGTCTTCCCGCTTACAACGCGCTGCTCTATACCTGGGCCGCGGCCTCCGCCCTTTCGATCATGCGCGAAGTTCGTCCTGGAGCCCGGCGTTGGGCCCTGGCCGGGCTCGCCACTGGGCCGTTGTTGCGGGGGTCGGCCCAACACCATTTCTCGTGGCTGAAACAGGAGGCCCTCACGAATCCGGCGTGGTGGAACCGCGGCGCATCCTGAGTCAAAACATGGCGACGACCTCGTCGTCATGGCGGTCACCCATCCGGAATCTCCGGGGCAGGCGCGAGAATGGGATTTCAGCGCCACACCGCCATCGGCGGCGGGTGCCCGCATGTTGGTCGGCGAATGAACGGAGCGGTACCATGGCTGAACCAGAACCGGTGACCAAGCTGAGTGCCTTCAGCAGTCCGAATGCGACACCGACCGAGTGGTCCCAGGCGCGAGATGAATTGGGGGGCGCTGAGGTGTATTGGCTTTCGACGGTTCGACCTGACGGCCGCCCACATGTCACGCCTCTGTTGGCTATCTGGCTCAAGGGTGCCCTGTACTTCTGCACTGGTCCGGACGAACGAAAAGCGAAGAACCTGTCAGAAAACCATCATTGCGTCCTCACGACGGGGCATAGCACCCTCGACGGCCTCGATCTCGTGATCGAAGGAACCGCCGAAATCGTGACCGGCCATGCTGAGCTTGGACATGTCGCCAACACCTACGAGTCGAAATACGGATCGCATTTCGCCGCACCAGATGGAACGTGGTCCGGCCTGGGGGACGCGATCCGACGAGCAGAGGTTCTGGTCTATCGAGTAGCACCCGAGACAGGCTTCGGATTTGGCAAAGGAGGGATGTTCAGCCAAACACGTTGGAGCTTTTCCTAGTCCCCCTGCCCACTTCGTTGCCGGACTCGGGTGCAGCCATGCGAGCATCATGGGGACGGTCTCAGAGGTTCGGAGGCAGCCCCAACCACCCCCACTCCCACTCGTCAGTTTCGGCGAAATATGGTAAGCTCGCACCGAGACCCGTTGGGAGCAGTACCCAATCGACAAGAGACGATGTGACGACCGCTGCTGACTCCAATGACATTTCCTCACTTCCCCAGGCTGACCAAGATGCCATCGGTGCAACCCTGATCTCGCTCATGACCGGATTCCGGGAGCGGGACGCGGACAAGCTCGTCGGTATTTACACATTGGATGCCGATTGGGTGAACGCCTTTGGCTCCGTGAAAAAGGGCGGGGAGGACATCGTGCGGTATCTCCGCGGCCTCTTCTCAGATGACAATTTCAATGCTGGAACACTGAAGGCTCCTCCTGAGACTGCCATTCGGGTGCTCACGCCCGATGTGGTGCTCGTGTCCGCCCATTTGCAGGTGGAAGGGCAGAAGCTCGTCGGAGGTGGGGAAATCGAGGTGCGGGATAACCACTCACTGCGGGTACTCCAACGGCAGAACGACGGGTCATGGCTGATCGTCTCGGAAATGTACAACGATGCCAATCGGGAACAGACCTACGAAGGGCACGCCTAACCGGAGCCTTGTTCCTGGCACGCCTGCACATACCAAGATCCGCCCTTTTGTAGCGCGTCACACACCCCTCGCCTCTAACCTATTTCAGTAAGGAGGCGACTATGGAAGACGTGACCGAGCTGATCGCCAAGGTAAGTCAGGAGCTAGGTTCCGATGCCTCGGATGAGGAGATCAGCCAGAAGGTGCTCGAGAGCATCGAGGCACTGCCGGATTCGGATCGAGCGCAGGTACTGGAACAACTGGTCAAGGGGGTGAGTTCGGGCCAGCTTCACCATCTCGACGCGGAAGTGGATCCTGACCGCCAAGCAGACGGCGGTACGAGCACGCCCCATTCCGAATCCGCTCCATAATCAGTCGTCGGCGGTCTGGATACGTGTGGTTGGCAGTGCCGCGGCGCCGCCGTCGCATCGCACACGGTTTGGCAAGACCTCAGCGGATGGGACCGCCAAAGCGGACCACGTTGCCGTCAGGGTCGGTGGCGGAGCCCTCCCGCTTCCCATAGTCCTCATTCCGCGGGCCGTCCACCTCTACACCCGCCTGTCGCCACTCCTCGGCGACCCGGTCGGCGTCAGTGCAGTGGATGTAGAGAACACCGTGACCCGGAAGTTCGTCTCCGGCCGCTTGGGCAAGGTGGATGGTGAGGTCCCGATCCCGGCGAGCGAAGGCATAGGTGTCATCGTGAACCGACACGGCGAAGCCCAGACGCTCGAACCACGCGACCGAGCGAGCCACATCGGCGACCTTGAAGATTGGCTCGAACGACGTGACCAACCACTTCCCCGTCATGAGCTGCAGTTGGCCGTCTCGCTGTCCATTCAGCCCGGCGAGGCAGTTGTGGCAGATTGGCAGGTCGGGATGCGAGCGCAATCTGACCCACCAATCCACTGGCGTCGAACAGCAAGCGCACACTACGGCCATGGCGGTAATGGTAGACGGACGGATGGCCAATCAATGTTGTGATGCCCCCATGGATGGTCATCGCGAACACGCCGGGACCCACTCGAAGAGGGGTGTGAGGGGTGTTGGTTGCGGTTACAGCGCTAGCATGAATGTGTCGTGAGACCCAGACTTCTGACCACGAGGGGTTTCCGCCACTGCGTGTTCCCCTTGACTCTGATGCTTCTCCTGATCCAACCTACTCTGGCGTATGCAACGCAGAGAAACGTGTTGGGATCGTCTCGTAATCCGACATGGAAGTCCTACTTCTATCCGGGCCGGATGGGCAGAACCTGTCAGGAAACCCTTGATTCGGATGGAATGACCGGGACCGAGACGCTGCGAGTGTCAGACGTAACGACCACCCCAAGGGGAACACAGATCACCATCGATGAGGGTAGTGACACACAGGTCGATGGGAAGAACATCCCGACCAATGCCGCTCTTCACTACACAATTACCAGGAGCGGCGATCTCGTGAGCAGTCCGTCGAGTGAATTGATCGGCGGTATGGCGGCCCAGCTCGTCGGAAACACCGTCTTGCCCAGTGTGAGGCATCTCAGTTCTGGTGGGGTGTTCTCCTCCACGCTGCATCTGCTCGTGCCCCTGTCGGAGTCGGACCTCAGCCAACTGAGCGGCTCACTGCAGCCGGGTCAGACGTCACTTCAGATTGCAATTTCCATTCGGGAAAAAGGGACTGTGGTCCCCACGTTGACGGTTCCTCTCGGCACATTCCACGATGTCCTTGAGGTGACGAGTTCACTCGGTCAAGTCGAGGTCACTAACGCTGCGAAGGGTGCCGGCGGTGCGTTCGCCTCTGCTTTGTACCCGGAGCTTCAAAAAGGAGCTCGGGAACCAGAGATGGTATGCCAAAAACAACGGGCCAGTTCAATTCGAACTGTCGGGCCTGGTGGCACATTTGACTTCGTGCACTGGTTGAAGATCCCCTGCTCCAGTTAGCTGCACTGTGGCCCACCTCCGGATCTCTCAGGAGGAGAGGGCTGAGCCGAAGAGGTTCTCCATGGCCTGCCAGTGGCGTTCGGCGGCGGCTTTGTCGTAGCTCGTGTTGTCGGGGACGGCAAAGCCGTGGTGGGCGGGGTATGTCTCGATCGTGTGGGCGACTCCGGCCTCGGTGAGGGCCTTCTCGAGGAGGTCCTTCTGCTCTTCTGGGAACGACTGGTCCTCAATCGCCCCGGCCACGTAGACGGTGGCCCTGATGGCGGCCGCTTTGTGGTGGGGGCTGTCGGGGTCGTCTTCCTTGGCGATGTTCCCACCGTGGAAAGAGGCGGATGCCGCGATCCGCTCGCCCAGATTCGCGGCGGTGATGAGCGACAGCCGACCGCCCATGCAATAGCCGGTGGTCCCGACGCCCCCTGGCGTCTTCTCGGGCATCGCGTCGAGGTAGTCCACAAAGGCCTTGGCATCGCGGACGGCCAAATCGACGGTGTAGCCCCGCATCATCCCCATGACCCGCTCCATCGTCTCCTTGTTCTCGAACGCGGTGCGCATGTCCACCGGCTCGTAGGCGCCGTTGCGATAGTAGAAGTCGGGTACCAGTACCACGTAGCCCAGTCCGGAAAGCCGCTCGCCCATCTGGCGAATCGTGTCGCGCATTCCCCCTGCGTCGGCGAACATGATCACTGCCGGCCACGGTCCCTCGCCGTCGGGGATGCTCAACGCCGCCGGACAAGTGCCGTCCGCGGTGTCAATGTCCACGCTGCGTTGTGTCATCGGATGTCCTCCCGTCGTATACGTTTCTGCGACCGTATCAGCCCCCGCCACGCAACGAAAAGCTGCCGAGAGAATGGCGCGTAGAAAGCCAGCTGCGTGCGTTGGCGGGCGACCGCTCCAATCAGCCGATTATTCGTGGGGGTAGCCTTCTCTAGTGACCATTCATGGTGCAGAAGATGATTCAATTCGTAAGCAACGACGGATCCACCACAGGACCTCGCAACTTCCGGTATGGAGCCGCGTCCTCTACAAGATCGAGCATTACACCGTCCTTCCTGCAGTAGCGCTGGTTGTCACAGTGGCGGTCATCGTCATCGTGATCGTCATCGTCCTCCTCAATTTTCCGAATCACTGGGTGGCAGCGTTCGAGATCTCCGTGTCATCCCTCACGCTCGTCATGGTGTTTGCCATTCAACACACTCAAGGCAGAGAACAGGCAGCCACCCAACGCAAGCTCGACGAGTTGATCCGGGCTCTCCCTGGTGCGAACGAGTCGCTCATGATGCTCGAGGAGGCGCCGCAGAGAATCATGTTAGAGGTGGAAGAGGAACAACGAGATATGCGATCGCAGTTACCGGACACGGGAGATGAATGACGTGGAACGGGTCGGCCACCATCCGTTCGGGTAGCCGTCCCGCCGGCTGATGGCACCACGCAACGAGGCCCCCGACGGTGCGGGGGCCTCGTTGCTGGTTCGTACGCACCAGTCCCGCCTCCACGAGCCAAGACCGATATGTAGCCGGTTCGTCATCACTGCGCAGACGACAACGCCGTTGCCTTGCGCTGCCTTGAAGGGGATCGAATCAGTTATCGCTCATTTGTGAGCGGGATTCTGAGACAAGGCATCCCCATAGTTAGACGTTGTACCGAGGTCAGCGTTGACGAGTACGGGCTCGGAGGGCAGGCCCTTGCTCGCTCTGCGTGCCTTTGTGCCGATCACGAATCCCGTGGCTATGAGCCAGATGGGGAACCCGAACAGAAAGGCGAAGAACCCGAGCGGTCCGAGGCAGCTGACGACACCGACCAGGAGCGAGTACCAGCCCAGGGTCTTGGGCAGCGGATCAGCGGTTCGGTTCAACAGTATCGAGGCGCCGGTGGCGAACGTCAGAAGTGCGATGCCGAATATAAACCCGAGTTCGTTGTTGTCGCCGACGAAGTTCGCCAGCTTGGCGATGGAGTACTCATGGTTGTGGGAAGCGAGAATGAGGACGACCTGGAAAGTGCCTGCCAGGACGACTGCGGCCACGAGCAGGATACCTGCGACAAAGGAGACATTGGGCCAGAACGTTTGGCCGCCCCCGGCCTTGCGCAGTGCGGTGCGAAGCTGGCTCACGAACAGCACCAGCAGTGCCAACCCTAAGCCGACGACGTAAATGGAGGCCCAGCTCGTTGCCGTGTGGGCGTTGTAATAGGCTGCAACTTTCAGGCCTGAGGCATTTTCGCTTGGTGACTTGCCGCTCAACGGGCCGAACCCGATGAATATTGCTACGACTGTCAAAAGGCCCAGCAGGCCCATCCAGCGACTTACTCGTTCATCGCTCATTTTGATCCTCCCCAAAGAGTGTTCGTGTTACAACGGGTGTTTCTCCCCAGCACAGGAGCCGACATGGGCTCCCGCACCAAGTTTCTGACACTCCGGGTCACCGGACAACGGTGGTACTACGAACGCAGTGGTGGTGGTAACACTCCGTCGACACCTTGGCGATGCGAATCGCCTGGCAAAAGGCTTCTTCCGGGCCGGGCCCGGAGCCTGCACATAGCACCCCGAGAGCGCCGCCTGGGTTGGCTCCAGCTGGTGACGGCGCTCCGTACCCGGCGCCCCTCCCGCGGGAGTGGCGACCGGGCCAGTACCTGTGGAGTGGAGCGGCAGACCATGCGCGGCGCTTTCGAATCGAAGGTGGGCAGATTGAACGCAGACCACCACCGTCCGGTTCTCCGCGGTAGCGGTAGTGGTAGCGGTAGTGGTGCACCTCCGAGACATCCGAACAACTGTTCCGACGTCACGGTGCGACAGTGAGCGACTCCTTGGGCTTGACGACGGAGTAACTCGAGCCGGTCCACCGGTGAGTGAATATCCCCCGTTCGATGGTGGCCATTAACTAGCCTTTTAGAGAAGTGCACAGTCGGCCGGTCTTCCGGGCATCTCATGGTGAGCGGCCATCACCCTAAGGAGTTGTTTCGTTGCGCCAAGAGTCAGCGGAGATGCTTCGAGAAGATGTTGCGCACGTTCAGCGGATGGTCGATGGCAAGGTGCCCGATAGCGGAGTCGCTGCAATCGGCCGGGAGCTGATCCGTCATCTGATGATGGCCGCAGACGAACTGGACCGCCGAGCGTCCTCCTGAGATGACGACGTAAGCGTCAGTTCTCCGAGAACCTGCACGGCGCCGTCGCCCAAGGTGACGCAGAATCTGGTTCTTCGGCGCCACACGCCGAATCCCGTGATCAGCCAGATGATTGGGTCCTCGTGATGGACACGAGCCACGCCAGGGCGCCCTCGGGGTCGATGGTGATCTCGATCTTGGAAGGCGAAATCGAATCAATGTGCCAGCCTTCGGCAAAGCACGACTCGATCTCGGCCCGGCTGACCCGTCGAGGTCCCCAATCTCCGGGCTGCTGGTCGCTGAAGCACAGCATGAAGTAGTGACCTCGGGGCACGATGATCGCCCGGAGGTTTCCAACAAGGTTCGCACGGTCGTGGTCGTCGAACACGTGGAATAGGCCACAGTCCAACACGGTGTCGTACCGTTCGTCCCGGGGCACGAGGTCTAGAGCATTGGCCACCAGAAAACGGGCGGCGAGGTTTCGATCCTTGGCCTTCTGTTCAGCGAGCGCTATAGCCCGGGGCGAGGAGTCGATCCCGGTCGCATCCAAGCCGATCTCGGCGGCCAACAGTGCGTGTTCGCCCGTTCCGCATCCAATGTCAAGGACCCGACCAACCACTGCGCCTGAGTGCACCAAAGCCGAGAACGCTGGTTGCGGACGCCCGATATCCCACGGGGGAGTCTTGTCGTACGCAGTATCAAAGTCGTGACGGTCTTCCCAGCTCTGATCAGGAGCGTCGTCCATGTCCCCACGCTATTCCGTTATGGAGCCGGACTGCTCCCACCAGAGACGGGTTCACCTCTCACCAAGATCGCGTCCCTATGCTGACTCAAATGGGACAAGGCGATGTACCGGCATCACCGGGCGGCCCTCTGCGTCGTCGACGGGAGAAGCGCCAGCTCGGGAGGCTCGCAGACAAGTCAGATCGCGAGGTCAGCCCGACAGCGGCGAAGGGACACGTCAGGATCATCGGGTACCCGGTCGACGCACACGAGCAGGCGCAACCCGAAGCTCCTGGACCCGTGGGACACGAAGAGGACACTCCGGTGGAGAGCCGTCCGAGTGGTTTCCACGTGCAACCGGTACCGATCGAAGAACCATTTGGCGACTAGATCCGGGCGGCCGCTCGGGGGGATGGGGCGAGGTGGCGGCCTCTGAGTATGGTGACGTCAGTGCCAGTTCTGGCGCTCGAGGTACTGCGCGCTTGCTGCCTGACTGCGCCCCACGTGGGCCTGAGCCGAACGCAGCCGTTGGCGTTCGTACCCCGACAGCAAGTCGCTGACCCCGACGGCCCGGTCGCGCTGGAATTCAGCAGCGAGGGCGGCGACATCGTAGAGGCCTTCTCGGAATCCACCCCCCACCATGGGTGATGCAGCGTGGGCAGCGTCACCGGCGAGAGCCACCCGACTGCGGACCAAGCGGTCGGGCCAGTATTGGACGACTGGGGTGGCGAAAACCAGCGAGCGGCGCAGAGCGATCTCAAGCGCCTCACGCCACGGCGTCGGCCACCGTTGGTCAGCCACCAACTCCAGCTCCTGCCGCAATGGCCCGGGTACGTCGGCCGCGGCCAGCGAGCCGTGGACCGTCACGTCGTCGAGCAGTCCCCGGCTGGCCAGCAGCTCGGAGCGAGCCGGGTCGTACCAGACCAGGTTCAGCCGTCGATCCCCCGGCCTGCATGACCCGTCAGCGCCCGGTACCGGGTAGGTCACCAGCCGGTACGGACCCGAGTAGTACTCGCGCGAGGGCTCGTCCGGGCGGAGCCAGGGGATGGACGCCGGGAGTTCGGCCTCGGGGACCATGGCCCGCCAGAGCAAGAAGCCGGCGTAGACGGCGTCGGGTCGGTCGGGCGAAACCCAGCGGCGGACCGTGCTGCGGGCTCCGTCGGCCCCGACCAGCAGATCGGCGTCGAAGCGCTGTCCATCGGTCGTGCGGGCCCAGCAGTCGCCGACCTCCACCACCTCGGCGTCACGGCGGAGCTCGACACCGGGCGTGGCGTACGCCTGCGTCTCGAGCCATGCGGCGAGCAACGGCCAGGCCGTGGTCGCTCGATCCATCCCCTGGCAGACCGGTGGGCCACCGACAAGCCCCGTAATGCTGGTCAGCAGGTCCACGTCGACACCGAGCCCGCCACCGCCCTCGTAGCCGGCGTGTGGCGTGCGCTCGAGCACCGTCACCGAGGCGCCCCGGTGGGCGAGTGCGATGGCCATGGACAGGCCGACGAGCGACCCTCCGACGACCGCGACCTGACGATCGGTCTTCCCCGTAACGTCTGCCGCGATCACCGGAGCGTTCGTGTGATGCAACGACGGCGGATGACGTTGCAGGTGATGTCGGTCGCCAAGACCGAACTGGCAGGGAGGTAGGTCATCGTTGCCCGGGCCGGGTGTGGTTGGCCGAGGGGAGATCGCTCATGGCGCACCTGCTGGGGACTCTCTACTGGGCAGCACCACTGGGAGGCCGGTTGGTGAGCTCCGCGCGCAAGGCGTCCACCTCGGACAGGAGACTTGCCGCCATCCACGCCGGAAGTCTGGTGCCGCGCATGTCGGCACCCTGCAACGACCGGCGTATCCGGGCTTCTCGGTCGGGCGTCAAACGGGGATTCTGCAAGGTAAACGGTTCAGAGCGTTCGCCACCACCGGAGCCGGGATGCCGAGCGGTGCAGTAGCTGTCGATCAGCCTGCGATACCGATCGGCGATGATGGTGACCGCCTGTTTCCGCTCGATGCGCCCGGCGATCAGATCCTGCAGCGCCTCCTCCCAGATGCTACGACCGACGGCGAAGCCGGCGAACCCCGGCAGTGGCGCCGCCACGTCGATCCAATGCTCGACCTGCTCCATGGGAGCATTTCGACCCAGGACGATGCATTCGGCCGGGAAGGCCGTCTCGGCGGCGACCGCCCGTAGGACGTGCTCGGCGCCTTCGGTGGTCTCGTAGCCCTCGAGTTTCCAGATCGTCGGATGGACCCCTCCGTCATTGAACGACCCGATCGTCTCCGCCGTCAATGCCGATCGGACATCACGGTCGAAGTGGAACTGGTCCTCGCTCTGCGCCAGCTGCTCCCGCGTGGGAGGGACCAGGAGCTCGAAGAGCCACCGCCGCCGGGTACGTTCGGCCCAGGTCGACACCTGAGCCAGCCGCTCAATCTGCGTCGCCCGCTGGTCGGGCTCGTCGGCCGGGTTGTAGCGGACCAGGACCTTGGAGAAGTCCGGGTCGAACGCCTCCACGTGTTCGGGGTACTGCTCGCCGTACTCCAGCTCGAAGAGCTCGGTCCCGCTCTTCTCGATGGGCATGGCCAACACGAACCCGTCAGCCTTGGTCCGCCTCGCCACGTCAGCACCGAGCTGCTCATCGACGAGTACTCCAGCGCGACCGGTGGGTAGAGCGTCGGCCGTCGCTTCGCTCGCGCCTTCGTAAATGACCATTTTGGCGTTCCGCATTTCGGTCAGCTCCGCCTCGGTCGGGGTACCTTCGACGCCGAACAGGACACGGCCGAAGGAGGCCCGGTGATCCATGGCGAGGATGAACAGAGGCGAGTCGGCCGACGGCTCATAGCGCTTCTCCGACCCCGATCCGCTCATCTCCTCGTCCCCGGACAGGCGTTTCCAAACCCAGTGCGATGCGAGGGGCAAGAGGACAATCCAACGCTCCAATCGCTTGATGCGACTGGCCTAGGCCAATCGGCACGGTCGTCTTTGCAACGCCGATACCGTACCAATCGGGCGACCCTTCGGCTTCCGACGTTGTCCCACTACTCACGGGACGCCACGACACGGCATCGGGATGGCCGAAGCGCCAGCGTGGCTTGGCGTGTTTCGCCCGCCCGGTCGCTTGGCCTGGGCATTCTCAGGGCCAGGCTCCGACGGCACATGCCCGGTTCACCATCGCCCTTCCGGAGGATGTCCACCCGCGCGAGTCTTGGTGGCCCTCCCTGTGCCACTCTTATTCTTGACAAAGCCGATGTAGTAAGTCATATTTTGGACCACTCAGGAAATCACGCACCGTCAAAGCTCCACGCAGTTGCTGGGGGGGCATCGAAAGGACTCGAGATGGAAAAGACAGAGGACCGGTGGTTCAGCCGGCTCGATGAGATCTTTGGGTCGTTTGTTCGCGAGGAGTGGAAGGACTTCCTGGCCGGTTGTGCCGACGATCTGGTCCTCAACGTTCGTGGGTCAGCCGGACTTGCCACCATGGTTCGAAAACCCCAGATTGCCGAGTGGTCTCACTCAGCACGGGAACTGGCAGACGGCACCTTCCGTTCCTCCGTCTGCTTCATCCTCGTCGATGAAAACGTGGGAGTTGTCATTCTTCAACACGAGCTGGAACGAGATGGCGTGAGTTTCAAATACGAGACGGTGAACCGTTGCATCCTTCGTGAGGATCTCATTGCGACATGGTTTGCCTACCCGATGAACATGGCCGACTATGTTGCCGCCTGGGGAATCCGGCAGGGCTCTGAGCCTCAGCCGGTCTGAATACTCAAGGTTGACTCCCTCCAGACCCGAAGGACAGACGACCGACTACGCGTCCACCCCTGCATCACGTTGGAGTTGAGCCACCACATCATGAATGTCCCCCCCTAAGGCAACGAGCGGCCTCATTTGGACACTTAGTGTTTCCAATGCCGCCTGCGTCATTCGGCGATCGCTCAACCGGAGCGTCGGTGCATCTTCGAGACAGTGAAGTGTGAAGAGTGCTACCGCGTGCGCGGTGTTGATTCCCCGTGCAGCAAGTTCTCCATCCCCACTGTCAACGTCTCGTGAGATTGCCAAGATCCGGAGGGACCACTGATACACGTCAACACAATGGGCCAGCGCAGGCAAGCACGTCGCGTAGGCTTCGAACGCAGCCGCTTCGGTGACGCCTTTGTCGATGCACCGATTCTTCCATTCGGTTAGCCACACCCCACTTCTCGTTGTGACCTGGCTGGAATTGTCGAGCACGACGGCAGACGCCGAGGGATCACCCTGATCAATGGAGGACTTGAGCTCGGTCAGTGAATCGAGCACGGCTCGAAGTATCTCGACGTGAACGAGTGCCTCGCTCTCCCACGTGCTGACTCGACGACGAAACACCGTCACAACCTTAGGCAGAAGGGAGGTCGCGACTGGTGGATCGACCCTCCATTTCAGGCGTCGGCTGTGCCAACGAGCCGGGCACCGCAGAACGCCATATGCTCGACCACGTGCGGGCATAGAACCACCATGCATGGCGAGGACAGGGAATGGATGCCACTCTTGAAACCATCTTGTGGGCCTAGTGACCCTTCGTCGGAACAGACGATGCCGATACATCCCCCTGCGGGTGCAGTTGAGAACGCGAAGGACGCGCTCTGAAACCGCGCCCCGTCCCCGACGCTCTCGAGCGACCCTTCTGGGACGGCGTTGCCCGTCACACACTGGTGATGCAACGCTGCAGGGCGTGTAAGAATTACGTGCATCCGCCGTACCCCGAGTGCACCAACTGTCGATCTGGTGATCTGACCTTCGAGCCCGTCAGCGGTCGGGGCGTCATCTTCGAACGGGCCGTCGTCGAATCGCCGGTAGTGGTCGGCTTCGAGGACGACGTGCCCTACGCCTGCCTTTTCGTCGAGCTCGACGAGCAGGCAGGCTTGCTGGTCGCCGGCAACCTGGTGGATGCCGCGCCCTACGAGGCACGCATCGGGCGCCCGGTCGAAGTGGTGTTCAGAGAAGAGAGCGACGGCTTCACCCTTCCCGCGTTCAAGCTGCTCGGCGAGGGTTCCGGGTGAGTGCCGCAGCGTTGCGAAACCGGGTTGCCATCGTCGGAGTGGGGTATTCCGACGTGCAGCGCCACAGCGAACGAACTGTGGGCCAACTCGCAGTGAGCGCGTGTGCCAGGGCCCTCGACGATGCCGGACTGAACGCCAACGACATTGACGGCGTCAGCAACTACCCCACTCCGTCGGGGCCCTTCAGGAGCCCCATCGTCAACGGCGTCCACGTCGTCGATGTCGAGTACATCGCCCAAGCGATGCGGCTCGAGAACCTCAACTGGTCATGTTCCATCACGGGCGGCACCATGACCGCAGCCATAGTCGAGGCCGTCCACGCACTGGCAGCAGGCGCGTGCAGCTACGTGCTCGTGTGGCGGGCCATGCACAACCCCTTCGGGGCGTTCGGAAGGGTCAGCCAGCCCCGAGTCGAAGGGGTCGGTCAGTTCAGCGCTCCTTGGGGGTTTGGGCACAACGTCATCAGGTTCGCCATGCCGTACTCCCGCTACATGGCCCTTTACGGGGCGACCCGCGAGCATCTCGCGACCTTCATCGTCCGCAATCGCTCCAACGCCGCCGACAACCCTGACGCCGTCTTCAGTCGGCACCCTATTGAGGCTGACGAGTACCTCAACGCACGAATGATCGCAGAGCCGCTCAGCCTCCTTGACTGCGACATGCCCGTCGACGGTTGCGGTGCCGTCGTACTCACGACGGCTGAACGCGCCCGCAACCTGAAGCAGAAACCAGCGTACGTCACCGGTTGCGCGAGTCTCGGGCTCCCGCCGCAGCGCACGCTCGGCGTAACCCTGGAAGACATGATGATCTCGGGGCGGCGCCTCGCTCTGGCCCTCTGGTCCAGTGCGGGTCTGTCCCACAACGACATCACACATGCCCACCTGTATGACGGTTTCTCCTATTTCCCCTACCTCTGGCTCGAGTGCTTCGGGTTTTACCCCGAAGGGGAGGCCTACCTGGGTCTCCAAGATGAGACCACCGCCCGAGGTGGCACGCTGCCTTTGAATACCAGCGGAGGCGCCCTGGGAATGGGTCGACTTCACGGCAGCCCGCAAGTGGTTGAGGCCGTACTCCAGATTCAGGGACGATCAGGGCTTCGCCAGATAGCTCACCCCGAAGTTGCACTGGTGCAAACGGGCGGCCCTGCACATTACTGCGGAGCCCTCGTGTTGAGCGCCTAGCCCGCACGTTTCATGAAGCCGGCGTGAACACAGCCTGATTGACGCGGAAAAGCCCTTCTTCTCTGGGAACTTGGTGTTGCGAAG
>Ga0302324_100004957_pt1 | contig 29303 bp, 27 predicted proteins | sample Palsa_T0_1_FD_201949 | JGI IMG/M metagenome (GOLD analysis project Ga0302324, IMG submission 201949) | Peat permafrost microbial communities from Stordalen Mire near Abisko, Sweden - Palsa_T0_1 | ecosystem: Environmental > Terrestrial > Soil > Palsa > Peat permafrost | place: Sweden: Abisko...
TGCAGTATGGTGACGAGGATATTCACTGCTCATCTCCAGCGGGCGCATCATACAACGTCTCTGGGGCCACGGCGGTCTCACGGACTTCCCAGTCGGCGCCACCTGTGGAGCGACTTTCGACGAGCGTGCAACTGAGATTCGGGAACTGGTATCGCTGGTAAGGACGATGAAGAACATTGGCCCGCGGCGAACGCATGACGTGGAGGAGCATGGTGAGCGAGGAGTGGTGGGCGACAATCGCCAAAGGATGTTGCCTCTGTTTCAAGGTGAGCAATTCCTCTGAAATGCGATTCGCAAATGTGGCAAAGGCCTCCATTCCTGGAATCGTCATATTCCTGGGGTGTAGCAGTCCTTTTTGATAAAGGGAAAGCTCCTCGTACAAATGAGGATGTTTGGCGATAATCTCGGCATCCGGAAGAGTGGAAATGGTTCCCATGTAGACGGCACGTAAATCCTTTCGTTGTTCCACCTCAATTCCGTGGGCGGCGGCGATTGCCTGACCGGTTTGCGTAGGCGCTAATGAAAAGCTTGTCGCGATCGTCTCGAGCCGAATTCGTTGACTCAACCAGCGACCCAAACGAGTGGCTGAGTCCAACCCTTCGGCCGTTAAAGAGTAGTCTTTTTCCTGGTTGTGGCCGTGAAAGTTCAGCACATTTTTTTCGGATTCAGCATGCCTTATCAAAAGAACAAGGCGCTCGACCGGAATGTCTCTAAACGTTTTGGCACCAGACTGGGAAATGGTCATGACACTCTCCCAGGATCTGTCTTTATCAACGCCTCCAGCGCAGTGAGGTGAGTTCGCCAATAATCAAGCGCATCATTATCAGCTACAAAGAGAAGGAGAGTCAAAAGTCGCATCGCTGCACTGCGAAAATTCTTGTCAATAATGCGGGAGAAACAGGCGGCCATTATTTCGGAAGAATGGCCTTTAAACCGAAGAATGAAATCGGGAAAAATGCATCTTTGCCTATGAGCGAAACGGTTGAGGCGTGTCAAGACTCGAGACCCCTGCCCTTTGATCAAGGCCTGCCGTTGGTGCGAAAATCCCAAACCTTATCTCCACGTGGAAAAGTGACCGCACAAAATAGTTTACCCCGAGTTCGCCGCAGATCTGCCGAAACCACTGGACTTTGAAATTCCTTTGAGCTTCAAGATTTCGGCCGAATGGAAAACGTCCAATTATCTTTGCTGCGTGGGGTCTGCCAGGTTCCTGGTTATATCGCCTACGACAAGGGATTTTTTGGCGATCATGACCTGGATGTGCACCTCACGGTCGCGCCGACTGCCTCGCTGGTGCCCGAACGACTCTTGCGCGGAGAGGTTCAGTTTGCCGTCATGCCCTGGACTCGTGTGGTGGCGGCCAGCGCCGCTGGCGAACCGTTGGTCCTGGTCTGCGGCTCCGGTCACGAAGAAGCGGCCATCGTCGTTCGCGCGGGCCTGCGCAACGATCAAGTCAGGAGCGTCGCCATCCCACAGCGCGGTGGCATCAAGGATTTGACGGCCATGGGGCTGATGAAAAGTCTGGGATGGGATGGCGCGGATCTGGTGCGCATGCCCTCGGGCGACGGAGCGATTCTCTCGCTGGTCGGCCAGGGTGCGGATGCTGCCTCCATGGTCGAGCCTTACGCCACCATGCTTTCGGAACTGGGCATCGGAAGGATCGCCCGGCGGACCGGAGATCTTTGGCCCGGTGCGCCCGGTTGCTCGCTGACCACCACCGCCGGTTTGATCGCGGAAGAGCCGGATCTGGTCCGTCGCATGGTCGCCGCGTTCGTTCAAGGCGCACGCTACCTCGAAGCGCATCCCGATGAATCGGCGGCCATCGCGGCGAGATATATCGGCATCGGAGAAAGGTTTGTCCGCAGCGCCCTCCTGGTCAACAAGCCCAACATCCATGCCTTGGAAAACACCCAGGCCATGAACAGCGTCATTAACTTGATGACCCGCATGCAATACATCGATCGCCCTCCCGCCAAATGTTTCTATGAAGACAGCTTCCTCAAGGAGGCGGTCGCTGGGATTCCCGCGTGACGACTTCCGCGCTCATTTGTTGCGCCTATCCGTTCGGCTACGGCCCAGCCGTCAAACTCCTGCTCATTTCCTGCAGGCTCCGCGCTGCGGGACTGCAAACTATTTTCGTTGGCCATGGGATCGCTCATGAAATGGCGGCGGGCAGCGATGCCTTCCAGGAAGTGATCCACGCCCTGCCCGGAAATCCGGATGCGGCCAGACGCATCGCTTCCGCCGACGGACTCTTTTCGATGATGGAGCGAGATTTCACCGGCCTCGCCCTGGATTCGTCCCGGCCGGTCTACGTTGCCGACAGTCTGCACTGGATGCGCGATGAGGTGCCCGTTCCCTTCGCTCACGCCCAATGCTATTGGGTCCAGAATTTCGTCTCCGCGGATCCACATCCGCGGGCCGGAGCCATTCCTGTCGGCCCGATCGTCGAGCCGCGGCGACCGACACCCGAACAGCACCGTCACGGGCTGGTCATCAACCTTGGCGGTTGCGAATCGCCCGCCGGCCCGGCTGCGGAGGATTATGCCTATGGCGATTTCGTGATGCGCGGCCTCCTGCGCAGCGGAGTGCCCGATTTATTCCAGGGCGACGTGTGCCTGCTTGCCGGAAGCCGCGCCGTCTCCCGTCTGAGAGCCGCATTTCCCGATTGCCGCATTCCCATTCGCTCGGTCTCCCACGACGACGCGCTTGATCTGCTCGGCACAGCCGCCTGCGTTTTGACTTCGCCCGGGTTGACCGCCAGCCTGGAGTGCTTCCAATTCGCCGTGCCCACCTATTTCCTCCCACCGCAGAACTATTCCCAGTGGCGCATCTTGAATCACCTGCAAGATGCCGGCCTGGCGGCCGGTGCGTTCAGCTGGCCGCAAGTCATGGATGACCTACCGGCCTTCGCCTCGGCCCCCGAAGCCGGGCGAACGCCAATCGTCCGCCGGATTATCTCGGAGTTGAGCACGAGCCGGCCTGCCACCCGGATTTTCGCCGAGTCCCTCCAGCGATGGGCGGCGACGGATCAACACGAACTGGCCCGGCGCCAGCGGGAATTCTTTGAATCTCTGGGACCCAACGGGGTGGACGCTATCGCCGGCGAACTGCTCCGGGCATTCGGGGTTGATCGCGATCCGGTCGACGTCGCCGGCGGCGTGATGGCGGGAAAGGCCTGGTCTTGATGGGCGACGCCGCGGCCATTCCCGGACTGCCCGACGAAGCGAGGATCAAAGAGATCTTCGAGGCTTTGGGATACTTCAATTACCTGACCTTCGCCCCGCCGAACATCTACCCGATGTCTGCCCCGGCGTTTCAAAAGGCCGACCATGCGCAACGCCCCGCCTACGGCGGCGGACCGCTGGGCATCTACGTCCATATTCCCTTCTGCAACTACGCCTGCAGTTTCTGCTTCTACGCCAAGCGCGTCGGGGAGAACCGCGAGACCATGGCCCGCTACGTTGACGCCTTGGAAAAGGAGCTGGCGTGGATTCCCCCGGGTACACCGCTCACGCAGCTCTTCGTCGGCGGGGGCACGCCCACCGCCCTGCCGCCTGACCTGCTGGATCGAACCCTGACGGCGGTTTTTCGCCATGTCACACGCGATCCGGTCGAGCACACCGTCGAATGCTCGCCAGAATCGGTCACCGACGAGCACATCCAGGTTCTGCTGAACCATCAAATCGGCCGGGTGAGCATGGGCATCCAATCCACGCACGACCAGGTGCTGGAACACATCCGTCGCAAACATGCCGGGGAGCTGGCCCTTGGGACATGCACCCGCCTGGTGCGTCAGGGTTTTATGGTGAATGTCGATCTGATCTACGGACTGCCGGGGCAAACCGAGGCCCATTTCCGCCGTGACCTCGAACTGGTGGCCGCCAGTGGCGCCCATTCTGTGACCGCCTACGACTTGCGAATCAATGAGCGAACTCCCATCGCCAGGTCCCTCTCCGAAGACGAGCGGCTGGCGCCCCTCCGCTTGGTGCGCTGGCGCGCCTTCGTGCGCCACGCCGCGGCCGAACTCGGCTACCGGCAGACTCGCTGGCATACTTTCGTCCGCGACGCCGGCGACGATCCGGACAGCCGGCGCGCCGCGGGTTTCAAGGACCTGACCGGGCAGGGCAACCAGTTTAGCGCCGGCCTCAGCGCCCGCTCGCGCCTGCATCACACCGTCTATCGGAACCGTTCGGACCTGAATAGTTATCTCGACTGCATCGAGTCGGGGATGAGCCCGGTCGACGAAGTATTTCCTCTGGACGACACCGCGCGCCGCATCCGTTACCTCGCACTCTCCCTCGGCGACGGGGAATGCCTCGATCGCGCCGATTACTTGCGCACTTTCGGAAATTCCTTCGACGAAGATTTTTCCGAGCCGCTCAGATGCACCCGCGATGCGGGACTCGTCACCGATGGTCCGACCATTTCACTGACCGATACGGGCCGGCTGGTCTACGACAAGGTGTTGCTGGCTTTTTATCCCGAGCAGGTCAAACAATGGCTCAAGGAACGCGAGCAATCCGCCGTCGCCAAAGGCCGTCTCCTGCCTGTCACGCAAGGTTGATTGCCGGGATCTTTCGCTTAGCTCATGCCTGCTTATGAGAGGTGCCAATAAGAATCTCCTGCTCAAGGAAGATCTGGCTCGCGCCGTCAAAAACCATGCGATGGGACGATTGGCGGAAGCAGAAGAGCTTTATCACAAAATTCTGCGGATCCAGCCTTCCAACGAAGTTGCGCTCAATAGCTTGGCCGTGATTGCCAATCAGGCCGGAAAACATGACATCGCATGTGGCCTATGCCAAAAAGCTCTCTCGATGGATTCCACCAATGAAAAGGCGCACAACAGCATGGGTATTGCACTGGCAGGGTTGGGACGCCCGGAGGAAGCCATCGCCTCGTATCGCCTGGCGCTGCGGCTCAACCCGCATTATCCGGAAGCCCTTTATAACATTGGACTGGAGTTGGAAAAGACGGGGCGTTCCGCCGACGCCATCCTGGCGCTCCAGGAAGCGATTCGCATTCATCCCAATTCCCCGGATGCATTTAATGCGCTGGGGGTATCGCTTTACTCTCAAGGCAGGAGCGCGCAGGCCATCGAGTCTTTTCAAATGGCCATTAAACTCAGGCCTACTTACTTTTTCGCCTTCAATAATCTGGCCAATACTCTGTCGGCCATGGATCGGCTGGAAGAAGCATTGCCCTGTTATCAAGAAGCCGTCCGCTTGAATCCCAATTATTGCGAAGCGTTCAACAATATGGGCAACGCCCTGGCCAGATTGGGGCGCATCGATCAGGCGATCACCGCCTTTAGCGCCGCCCTGGCCATCGAGCCGGATTTCGCGGCATCCCGGTCCAGCCTTTCCGCCTGGAAGCTCAGCGCCTGCGACTGGACCGACCTGGAAGCCGATGAAGAAGCTTTTTTAAAGTGCGTGCGCACTCAACCGTGGGCCATCGATCCGTTTTACCTTTTGGCCCAGAATTCGACTCCGGCCGATCAGTTGCTTTGTGCCCGCTCCTTTGCCAAACGTTCTTCCGTTCCGCCCTCCGGGGTCTTTCTCCATCCGCGCGATCAAAGTGCCCGAAAGATCCGCCTTGGTTATATTTCCGGTGATTTTCGGCAGCATCCCAGTGCCTGTCTGGCGGTGGGATTATTTGAGCAGCATGATCGCGAACGATTTGCAGTCATCGGCTATTCCTATGGCCTTGACGACCATAGCGATATCCGCCAGCGCGTGGAAAAATCCTTCGACCACTTTTTCGACATTCGGAATCTGACCCACGCCGAAGCGGCGGCAAAAATCCGCGCCGACGGTATCGATGTTTTGATTGACCACCAAGGTTATACCGTCGGCCACCGCCTGGGAATTCTGGCCTTCCGCCCGGCTCCGATCCAGGTGAATTACCTGGGCTTTTCCAGCACCATGGGTGCGAGCTGCATCGATTATATCATTGCCGATCCCTTCGTCGTCCCCATGGAGGAGCAACCCTTCTTTACGGAAAAGATCGTCCATTTGCCGCATTGCTACCAAAGCAACGATCACCGGCAGGTGATCGCCCCAGTTACCCCTGCGCGCGGCGATTGCGGGTTGCCCGAAAATGGCTTTGTCTTTTGCTGCTTCAACAGTCCCAACAAGATCCGCCCTGTCTTTTTCGATATTTGGATGCGTCTGCTCAAGGACGTGCCAGGCAGTGTGTTATGGCTGCTTGAGAAGAACACGCTGGTCAAAGATAACCTGAGCCGTGAGGCGGCTACCCGCGGCATCGACCCCAACCGCTTGGTTTTTGCGCCACCGGTGAGCCACGCGGAACACCTGGCGCGCCACCGTCTGGCCGATCTCTTTCTGGATACCTTGCCGTTCAACGCCCACACCACTGCCAGTGATGCCTTATGGGCGGAGTTGCCGCTGATTACTTGCGTCGGTCAGACCTTCACCGGGCGGGTCGCAGGCAGTATCCTGCGCGCGATCGGCCTTCCAGAGTTGGTCACGACATCACTACCGGACTACGAGGCTTTGGCGATGAACCTCGCCAGGAAGCCGGAGACGTTGGCCAAAATCCGCCAGAAACTTCAAGAAAACCGTCTCACAACACCACTCTTCGACACCTCGCTCTATACCCGTCATCTTGAGGATGCCTATACCCGGATGTGGAAACTCTGGCAATCCGGCAGAGTGCCGGAATCCATGGTCATTTAATTTTCTCGCTCCGTGCTCGATGCGCTGATTGAGCTTTCCATGCGAAGCCTTGAAGGCTTTCCGAGACAAGCGGGCTGCTTCTCCTAGAATGCGACGCGGAAGCCGCCGGTGACGCTGCTGGACTCATAATTAGTCCGGCCGACTTCACCGTCATAGTAGATGTAGGTGACGCAACGTTCGCTGAGTTGGACCGCGAAACCGGCGCCGAGCAACGCGCTGTCGCGGCCCAGCTTCGGGCCACTGACCGTAAAGGCGTCGCCCGCGCCACTTGCAAAGCTGGAGGCCAGGGAGTAAGCCGCGTCGCCGTACTCGTGCTGCCAGGCGACTCGAAGCTCCGGTTTGATGACGACGCCACCGACCTTCCAGTCGTAACTGGCCTTGAGCCCGAAGGCCGTGCGCAGCGATTCGCCGCTGCCGCCGTGGATATCGAGCGGGGCCAGCGAGTCGTGCTCGGTAAAGCCACCGATGCCCGTGTAAGTGTAGTTGAAAGTCGCCGTGGGGCCAAAGGTCAGGCCCCCCGCCTTGAAGTCGTAGCCCGTACCGATGAGGACATTGAGATCGCCGCCATCGGTATCGCCGCGCGCGGTGCCCTGCAAGCCGGGGCGGCGGGTGTCGTAACTGCTGTAGCCGCCGGTCACTGCGGCGTCGGTGTACCAGCCACCGACAAAAGCCGTGGAGTAGAGTCCGATCTTGCCGCCATTCACCCAGACCCGGCCGTGGTCGGCGAAGTCCGAGGTCGTGCCGACGTACCCGCCCATGAGGCCGAGGGCAAAGTTCGGGGTCACTTTGTAGTCCACGCCCAGGGTGAAGCCGCCGCTGGTCAGGTCATAGCCCCGGGCATTCTCGGTGCCGTCCACGTTGACCCATTCCCCGGTGCCGGAAAGGAACGCGCCCCAGCGGTTCTCGGCCGGAGCGACCTCCTTGACTTCCTTGCTCTCCTTGCCGTCGTCGCCCATGCTGAAGGTGTTGCCATTGGGGCCGGCCACACCGGTATTAATGCCAAAGCTGCCGCTGTAGCTGGGGACGTTTCCGTTGATCGAAAGTCCGGCGGCACTGAAGCCACTCGATCCGTAACGGATATCGTCCGTGCGGCGCTGGAGGTTCAGGGACTGCTGTTGGTTGAAGGACGTGCCGAGGGTAAAGATCGAGGTCAGCACCTCCGGGGAAATCCGGTCGAAATCACGCGGCAACTTCCAGAGCGGGCGATAGTCGAGATAGCCGAAGAGGGCACCGGCGCGTGGATCGCCAGCCGCGCTGTCCAACCCTCCGGCCACGGCACTCTGGTTCGGCGTCAGCCCCCAGAGCTGCGCAAACTTCTTGAACGAGCCCTGCTGTGCTTCCAGCGAAATGGTTGTCCATTGATAGTCGACGTTGTATTGGACGATGGTTCCCGTATCGAATGGGTTGTAGACTCTGGCGAACCGCCCAACGACTCCACCCGGGGCGATGAGCAAATCCAGCTTCTGGCCCACTTTCAACCGTGGCGTACTGCCGATTTGCACCAATCGCAAGTCCCCGTTGATAACCGCCTGGCCGCTGACGTACAGGAGGTCGAATTGGTTGATCCCGGTTCCCCCAACGGCGGCCGTCATGGTGCCGGCGCTCGATTGCGAATAGCTGCCCTTGACGCTCAAGATGCCGGGCGCATCGCCGGCCTGCACGTTGCCAGAGTTGTAGATGCTCCCAAAGATGATTCCGGTGCCCCCGAGAGTGCCGCCGGGGTTGACGACATTCACCAAACTCTCGATCGAACCATTGACCAGCAGCGTCCCGCCCAGGACGACGGTCGGTCCGGTGTAAAGGTTCCGGCCCGTGAGCGTGAGCGTGCCAAAGCCGATCTTCGTCAGCGACCCACCGGTGCCACCGCCTTCGCCGCCATCCTGGGCGATCACGCCGGAGAAGATCGTGCTCTGGTTGTTGCTGCCCACGGTCAGGTTGTTGCCGCCGAGAAAAACATTCCCGCTTCCCGCGAGGGAGCCGATCGTCACACTCCCTGGGTTGTGGAAGCTGATGTCCAGGACACCATTGCCCCAAACCTGCACGGCGGACGTGCCGCCGCCGGAATTAGCCTCAAAATAAATAGTGCCGCCAGCGCCGCCGTCCTGCCCTCCCGTGGCGATGAGCGTCGCGGCGCCCGCGGTCGAGCTGTCCCAGAAGTGCACTTTGCCGGCACTGCCTTCTCCACCAGTCAAGCCGCCGATGGTGTAGACCGTCTTGGAACCGGCGCTGGAGGTGTTGAAGAAATCGATTCCACTGCCGCCGGAGCCAAAGATCGCCGGGACGACGAAATTCTGCAGCGTGGGTGAGTTGTTGGTCACGCCCGCGCCATAGAAACTCAGGTCGTTTCCGTTGACGTTGATCGTGTATGCGCTGGCGTTCGGATTGAACACGGCACTGTCCAACTGCACATCCGAAAAAAGGAAGATGTTCGTTTGCGTCGAGGGGCCGAAAATCGCCACGGACGAGGTGGAGTTTGGCGAGCCGTCCGACCAGTTGGAATTGTCGTTCCAAGACTGATTATTTGGCATTAAATTCCACGTCGAGTTTTGGGCCAGAACCCGGGCCTTGCCGCACAGCAGGAGCGCGGCAATCGAGCCCAGCAAGGGCGCCATGGCTTTGCGGCGGGGTTTCCTGCCAGTGGTGATGCAGGCAGGTGTTTTCATCGCAGGAATACGTAGCGCGCGCGCATTGTTGAAATCTGGTGGAATCTGTGGCCGTCTGCTCGCCACCGCCGATCCCGGCTCATCGAAGGCCCGGCGGAAGCAAGTAAACGCGAATCTCGGCCGACCAAATCAGTTGCTTCGCCCGGTGACAAGGCAATAAAACTGTTGTTTCACACATTTTACGATCATGCGGTCGTGCCACGGCTTTGGCACGCGCTGGGGATCGATGACCGGAAGACCCCTGCCCGGCCGGCGGCGGTTCTTTCCGCTCGCGTGCCGGTGAAATTCGCCCCAGACTCGCGCAAAGAAGTGAACCCTTGGAATCCATGACGCCTCCCGCGAGTGAGCCTTGGTCCGTGCATGCGGCGAGATGGAGCCAGCTCGGCCCTCCGCTGCGGCCTTCCCCGGAAGATTTACGGCGGATGCATCAAGCCTGGACGGATTCCCTGCCGGCGGGGATTCCCGGACGGCGCCTGGAGATCCTTTCCCTCGGCGTCACCCCGGAGATCGCCCTATTTCCCTGGGCGGCAGACTTTCACCTCACCGCCATTGATTCCAGTGACGAAATGATCCGGACGGTCTGGCCGGGTGACGGGCCGGACCGGAAGGCGGTCCTCGGCAACTGGCTCCGGATGCCGTTTGCCGCTGCCTCCTTTGATCTCGTCCTTTCCGACGCCGGGCTGGTGATGATGGTCGGTGCGGAAAGGCTGGTGGCCCTGGCGCGTGAAGTGCGCCGGCTGCTCCGCCAGGACGGTCGCGTGGTGCTGCGCCATGTCGCCCGGCCCGCCCAGCCGGAGTCCACGGATGCCATCGTCCAGGCGATCGACAGCGGACAACTTCAGAATTTCAACGAACTCAAATTGCGCCTGCTCATGGCGGTCGAGTCCAGAACGCCCGGCAGCGGTGTGCGCCTGAGCGAGGTCCACGCGTGCTTCGAGCGCCTCTTCCCCGATCGTGCTCTCCTCGCGAGCCGGCTCGGATGCGAACTCCGCACCGTCTCGATGATCGACTCCTACCGTGAGCAGGACGCTTCGTACGCCTATCATTCCCTCGCCGAGGTGGCGCGGGCCTTCGATGATTTTCTGCTCGTGCCGGGTCCGCCCGGCCAGTACCCGAGCGCCGGCTGCTGCCCCGTCTTTTCGCTCACCCCGAAACCATGAGCGGGGATTGGTTCGACCGGCTTGGCCGGAATCCGCACCTGTTGCCTCCCCATTTGCGGATAAACAACGGCGGTGCGGCAGTGCTGGCGCTTCTCGCGGAACGCCGCCTTACCGAACGGCTGCCTCCTTCGGAGCTGGCCCGCCGGCAGGGTGCCGCGTTGCTGGACCTCGCGCGCCACGCCGCGGCCCATTCAGCTCATTTCGCCGGCCGCCTCGCGGCTGCCGGGCTGACGCCCGCGACGCTCGCCGAACCCGGCGGCCTCGCCAGGCTGGCGCCGCTCACCCGCCGGGAACTGGTCGGTGCGGGAGACTCGCTCTTCTGTCAGGCCTCCCCGGCAAACCACGGCTCCATCACGACCACCTCCACCTCGGGTTCCACGGGTGAGCCGGTGACCGTGAGACGCACCGGCCTGTGTGAGTTGCAATGGCTGACCTACACTTTGCGGGAACATCTCTGGCACGACCGCGATTTTTCCGGCCGCCTCGCCGCTTTGCGGGCGAACATCTCGGAAGCGATGGACCTCCCCGATTGGGGCCCGCCCTGCAATCTCGTGGTGCGCACGGGACCCTGGTCGGCGAGACCCGCCGCCTGCTCCGTGGAGGAACTCTGCCGCTGGCTGGCTGAATTCGAACCCGACTACCTGCTCGCGCTGCCGAGCAGCCTGGCCGCGATCGTCGCCGAACTCGATCGGACCGGCCAGCGCCTCGGCCGGCTCCGCAGCGTCCGGACCCTCAGTGAAACCGTCCGTCCCCGCCTGCGCGAGGAAGTGCGCCGCGTCCTGGGCGTCCAGATCGACGACATCTACACCTCGCAAGAGTGCGGGGTCATGGCGACCCAGTGTGCCGAGGAAGGCAGCTACCACGTCTCCGAGACCATCCTGCTCGAGGTCATCGATTCCGCGGGCCGTCCGTGCGAAGCCGGCGACGTCGGCCGCATCCTCGTCACCGATCTCGTCAACTTTGCCACTCCCCTCATCCGCTACGAAATTGGCGACTTCGCCGAAGTGGGCGCACCCTGCCCGTGCGGTCGCGGCCTGCCGGCGATCCGGCGTTTCCTCGGGCGCGAGCGAAACCTGGTGCTCCTGCCGGATGGGACCCGCCACTGGCCCTTGGTGGGATTTCACCGCTGGGGCGAGGCGTATCCGGTGCGCCAGTTTCAGTTCGTCCAACTCGACCGTCAGACCGTTCTCGCGCGCATGTCGGCGCCTGGCCGTCCCAGCGCGGAGCAGGAGGCCCGCCTTACCGAGATCATCCAGGAGGAACTACGGTATCCGTTCGAGATTCGCTACGAATGGCAGGAGACGCCGCTTCCGCGGGGGCGAGGCGGCAAGTTCGAGGAATTTGTCTGCCGCGCGGAGTGATCACACCGCCACTCTGGTGGCCATCTTCCCCGCCAACACCTGCTTTCCATCCCGCCACCACTGCAACAAGATAACCGCATCCCACATGAGAACCATTGCCTGGAACGCACCATCCCTCGCTCGCGCCGGCGCGGTCACCGCCGGCGCGCTGCTCTTGCTGCTCCTCCCGGCCTGCCAAAAGTCCGGCGGTCCCGCGGCTCTCTACGAGACCGCGCCCGTGAAGAAAGGTGATATCACGCAACTCGTCACCGCTTCCGGCACGCTCAGCGCTCTGGTGAGCGTGGATGTGGGGAGCCAGATCTCCGGGCGCATCCTGAAGCTCAACGCCGACTTCAACTCGAAGGTCAAAAAGGGCGACATTGTCGCGCAAATCGAGCCGGACATTTACCAGGCCGCCCTCAATCAATGTGTCGGCGAAGTCCAGAGCGCCAGAGCGGCGCTGGAACTGTGCCGGCTCACCGTGGAACGCAAGCGCTCGCTGGTGTTGCAGAAGGCCGGCACCCAGGCCGATCTGGACAAAGCGAATGCCGATTACGCGCAAGCCCAGGCCACCATCATCATTCAACAGGCGCTCCTGGATCGCGCGCAGGCCGACCTCGATCACTGCCGCATCGAGGCGCCCGTCGATGGCCTCGTCATTTCGCGCAAGGTCGATGTCGGTCAAACCGTGGCCGCGGCCATGACTACACCGGTGCTTTACACCATGGCCCAGGACATCACCAAGATGCACATCATCGCCAGCGTTTCGGAGGCCGATATCGGACAGGTCGCCGTCGGACAAGCCGTCGATTTTTCCGTCGAAGCCTTTCCCGACGAGGTTTTCCACGGCCAGGTTTCCCAGGTGCGCAAATCCGCCACGACCACGAACAACGTCGTCACGTACGACACCGTCATCGACGTCGAGAATCCGGAAGAAAAGCTCTTTCCCGGGATGACCGCCGAAGTCTCCATCTACGTCGCCCAGCGCAAGGCCATCCTCACCGTGCCCAATTCGGCGCTGCGATTCGCTCCGCCGGAAACCGCCAAATATGAAAAGACGGAAGTGGCCTCGACGGCGAAGCCGGCGCGCGGCCTGCGCACCATCTATCTCCCGGCCTCCAATGGCTCGACCCTGAAACTCGCGCTGGTGAAAATCGGGATCACCGACGGCCTCACCTCCGAAGTGCTGTCCGGACTGGCGGAAAGCGACCAGGTCGTCACCGCGACCACCCCGGTCAAAGGTGCAGGAGGTCCCTTCGGTGGACCATCCAAATGAGCGAGCCCATTCCGCCGCCGGTCATTCGGCTTCGCGAGGTCACCAAGACGTACCGCTCCGGCGAAGTCGAGGTCCACGCCGTGCAACGCGTCTCGCTCGAGGTCCAGCGGGGCGAATTTGTCGCCGTCATGGGCGCCAGCGGCTCCGGCAAATCCACCCTCATGAACACCCTGGGCTGCCTCGACCGTCCGACCACCGGCCAGTACCTGCTCGACGACGTGAGCATCGGCGAACTTAACCGCTCTCAACTGGCCACCCTGCGCAATCGCAAGCTCGGGTTCGTCTTCCAGAACTACAACCTCCTGGCCCGCACCAGCGCCTTGGAAAATGTGGAGCTGCCCATGTTTTACAGCCATCCCCTCATTTCCCTGCGCACGCAGCGCCACCGTGCCGCCCGCGCGTTGGAGAAAGTGGGCCTCGGCCAGCGCCTGGGGCACCGCCCGAGCCAGCTTTCGGGCGGCCAGCAGCAGCGCGTGGCCATCGCCCGCGCCCTGGTCAACGAACCGGAACTGGTCCTGGCCGATGAACCCACCGGCAACCTCGACAGCCGCACCAGCATTGAAATCATGGGCCTTTTCCAGGAGCTGAACGAAGCCGGCATCACCGTGGTCATGGTCACGCACGAACTGGACGTGGCGGCCTACTGCAAGCGCATCATCGTCATGCGCGACGGCAGCATCCTCAGCGACGCCCTCAACCCCGACCGCCGACTGGCCGCCTCCGAAATCGCCACCCTGAATTACGCCGAACAAGCCGCCAAACTCTCCTGACGAATGCTTGCCCTCTTCGAATCCCTCGTCCTGCGTCCGCTCCTCACGGCCATGATCGCCGTGCGAGCCTTGCGGCGGAATAAACTGCGCTCCTCGCTCACCGCTCTCGGCATCATCATCGGCGTGGCCTCGGTTGTGGCCATGGTCGCCGTGGGCAATGGTGCGCAGGCCAATATCGAAGGCAAAGTCGCGGCCCTGGGCCAGAACCTCCTCATGGTCTTCGCTGGCAATCGGCGCTCCGGTGGCGCCAACGCCGGCCTGGGCAGCGCCGGCACCCTCTCCATCGCCGATGCCGATGCCATCGCCCGCGAAGTGCCCGACGTCGTCGCCATCAGCCCCGAAGACACCACCACCGCGCAAGTCATCGCCAATGGCCACAACTGGTCCACCACCATCGCCGGCGAATCGCCCGATTACCTCGCCATCCGCGACTGGGAACTCGACCACGGGGCCATGTTCTCGGCGCGCGATGTCCGCGCCGCCGCCAAAGTGGCCGTGATTGGCGCCAAAACCGCCAATCAACTCTTTGGCCCCCTGGACCCGATCGGCCAGTCTGTTCGCGTGAAGAACATCCCCTTCACCATTATCGGCATGCTCGAGAGCAAGGGCGCCGGCATGGGCGGTCAGGACCAGGACGACCGCCTCATCATTCCGTACACCTCGGCCATGAAACGCGTCACCGGTGACAAAAGCCTCCGTTCCGTGAGCATCCAAATCTCGGCCAGGGAGCGCATGGCCCTGGCCCAGCAGCAGATCACCGATCTCCTGCGCCAGCGCCATCGCATCACTCCCGATCATGATCCCGATTTCAGCATCATGAATCAAAAAGAGATCGCCGATACCGTGGGCTCCATCTCCCGGGTCATTACCCTCCTGCTCGGCACCATCGCCGGGATGTCCCTGCTCGTCGGCGGCATCGGCATCATGAACATCATGCTCGTCAGCGTCACCGAAAGGACCCGCGAAATCGGCATCCGCGTCGCGGTGGGCGCGCAGGGATCTGATATCATGCTTCAGTTTCTCATCGAAGCCGTCACCCTCAGCCTGCTCGGGGGCGGGATTGGGGTCGCCATCGGCATCGGCGCGGCCAGACTCACCAAAGTCTTCGCCGGCTTCGACGCCATCGTCTCGCCCGGCAGCGTCGTCCTCGCCTTCACCGTCAGCGCCGCCATCGGCGTCTTCTTCGGCTTTTACCCGGCCCGCAAAGCCGCCCGGCTCGATCCGATCGACGCCCTGCGCTACGAGTGAGACGCCTGTCGCGAAAGGCTGGGGAAGAGTGAGGCGGCTGGCACAGCGGCTTCTACACCGGCGTTGTAAAGCGCGGCTGTGTCAGCCGCCTCACTCTTCCCCGGGCCGCATAACTGGCTCCAATTCGGCAAGCCGCGCCGCGACGACTACGCGCACAGGTGGATCGCGCGCTCCGAGCTCAGCCTGCCCTGAGCCTGTCGAAGGGATGGCAAAGTCCTCGCGCGGCAGCGCCCAAGTTCCACCGCTGCCCGCACAGGAGAAGGCACCCCCCGCTCCCGGCGCATTGAGGCCAATGCGCCCTACCTCATCGCCGCGACGATGTGCATCGGTGAAATGGCCACTGGGGGCGTCCCCCCGACGGTCGGGCCACTGGGGGCGCCCCCTCCAACGGCCGGAGGTGACCCGCCCAGAGGGCCAAAGGCCCGAAAACATCCCAGTCTGGGGCAACGCCCCAGGTCTCACGCCCCCAAAGGCGAAAGCCCTGAAGGGGCGACGCCAGCCTGTGCGCCCTACCTCACCGGGGCCTCTTCCCCGGAGGCGTGCGCCCCTCCCCAAAGTACTTCTCGCTGCGATAGCGCAGCCAGACCCGCAGCACCTGCGGAACTTTCTCCCGTTCCGCTTTGCTGAGACTCTCGTAGAGCGCCAGCGCCTTCTCGCGTTCGCCGCGGCAGGCCCGATTGTTATGCGCGTCCCAATAGCTCCGCGCCACCCGGATGCGCCGGCACGTTTCCTTGATCAACTCCGCTCCGGCGAGCGGCTGGCTGCTGTTGTTCTTCTTCTTTTTGGCGGGCACGGGTTTGGCGGGTGCGGGGCTGCGATCATCGACATCGACGCGGCCTTCGGCCAAGACTTGCCGTGAGCGAAAACCGTGGTTATCTGGACGAACTCTCCCCCATGAGATAGACGCCGTCTCCGAGTTTATTGCTCAGCGCTCTCCTGGCCATCGGCGCCGTCCGCGCGAGCACGGGAATCATCAGCGAAGTCTAGCCCGGGCGGCCACGGCCGATGGAGACGACGCCCTGCCTGCCCTGAACCCGGTCGGCCGTGTCTCGTGGACCCCTCTTTGGCGGCGGCAATGCCGCGTTTTGTCGACGATGCCATGCAGCTCCAAGTCGCCGAACCAGCGGGACTTGCTGGCCGTCCGGAGCGTCCCCCCGAGACCGCTTCACGGCATATTTACTGCTAATGTCACACACACGAAGAAACCCACGCCTTCCCCCCAAAATGGTCTCCAAGCATCCCGTCATCTTTCTCCTCGAAGACTGCCCGGACACCGCGCTGATCATCGAACGCGGGGTGATGCATGAAATGCCCGACGTCCGCATCCTGTGGGCGCGCAACATGGCGGAGGCCGCGGCGCGCACCGAGGGATTGCCGATCGACCTTTTCCTCGTGGACATCAACCTGCCCGACGGAAACGGTCTGGACTTTCTCTGGCAGATGGCCACGGAGCATCCCTCGGCACGGGCCATTGTCATGACCTCCTTTCCGCTTCCCGAGCACCAGGCGCATAGCGAGGCCCTCGGCGTCCTGCACTTCCTCCAAAAGCCCCTCCAATTCCGCCCGATCATCGATCACCTTCGTGCCGCCCTCGACAAGGCTGCGGAAGACAGGGAGCGGATTGACTTCCGCGCCACCCTCAACAACGTTCCGCCCGCCGACATTCTCCAGCTCAAGTGCCTCACGGGAGCCACCACGGTCGTCGAGTTCCTCTCCGATGAGAAAGCGGGCTGGATTCGCTTCGAGGACGGCCAGATCACCGATGCGTCCGCGGGGAAGCTGCGCGGAGCCGATGCCGTTTACGAGATCGTCGGCTGGAAGAGCGGCCAGGTCAGCGAGCGTCCATGCGTCGGATTCTTCGAGCGCACCATCGACTGCCCGTGGCACACTCTGCTCATGAACGCCGCCCACCGCCTCGATGAACGCCCCACCACCACCACCTGAAGGCGCGAGCGGCGGAACATTTTCCCAGCGCGGCTTGTGCTACTCCAGCGGTGCCACCCCGCAGTCCGCGCCGTCGCTCGGTATCCAGAAGTTCATATACCAGCCGTGGACCTTGCCGAAGAAGGGCACCTTCAGAGAGGCACGGCTCAACGGCTCATAGAAGACCAGAAACCACCACGGCGTAAACTCCCCCGGATGCGCTTTGGCAAGAAACATCGCCGCCGGACCGACCGAAAGCGGATAGCCAATCAGCAGCGCGCAGAGCAGGGTGGGAATCAGGTGGCGAGGTTTCATTTCGCTTGAGGCTTGAGACTATCGATTTAGCCTTCGGGTGGCAAGGCCGCCCGCTGCCGTTCGCGGGTGGCTGGTCAGCCAAGCGAAGCCATGAAACCGACGCGTACCAAACAAATCACCGGAATAATCGTCGGCTCGTTGCTCCTGGTCGTCTCCCCAGTCGTCGCTTTCTGGATTCACATTTCCGGCATGCTGCGCGCGTTCGATACGCTGAACGACACCGGCATTAGCGATCCCGGTCGGCTCCAGAGCGACGTTCACACCATGCTTTATGCCGGCGTGGGGGGACTCGCAGGCGCGGTGATCGGCCTCATCATTCTCATCATTTCCCTCGTGTATCTTGTCCGTGCAGATCGCGCGATTTCCGCGGGACCAAAGCCCTGAATCTGCGGAACAATTTCACAGCCGTCTCATCATGGGAGAGTAGAAATATCAGGGAAAAGGGTTGCTGCTTGGTGTGGTTTTCCCGACTCGCAGAATGGCAATCATCAGCCCACGCTTCTGGCCGAAAACATCCGCAATCTCGGGAAGATGGCCAACAACCTGGAACCCAAATTTCTCATTTAGTTTCTTCGTAGCTTCGTTGTGATCAAAGTACATGCTAATAAGGTTCTCCACTCCTAATCTTGGGCACGCTTCAATCATTTTCTGTTTGAGTAGAGCGCCCAACCCTTTGCGCTGGTAATCGGTGGCGATGTACGTGCTGATTTCGGCGGTTTTGTCATAAGCTGGTCGCCCGCCATAAAACCATGTAAGGTAAACGCATCCCGCAATTCGCCCTTCATCCTCCGCCACCCAGATAGGGCGCTTTGCCGGATCAAACTGCCGAAACCACTCCACACGATCAGCCACGGTGATCGGAGACGTGTCGGCCGTCGATCTCCCGGCTGGGATGGACTGGTTGTATATCTCGATAATCGCGGGCAAGTCTTTGTCAGTGGCGTCGCGGATCGTGAACATAAATGCTTGCGCAGAACTTTCAGCGTCTCCCAACCGCTGCCGGGAGCATAGCTTCGGCATTTGGGTTGAAGTTCTAATCGCCTGGAAAAGCCGGTTTGCCCTGCCTACTCGGTAGGACTGAACAACACCAACACCCCAAGTCGCAGTGAGTTTGCCGTGCTGCGGCGGATTTGCAATTTGATTCCAGGGCAGCTGGTGCCAAGGGTTATGCCCTAATTTAAATTTGCGAGTTGTGACAGCCGGCGTTGCGTCGGCGAAAAGATAATCCGCGACTGCAGCACTAGCAAAACAATGAGCACAGAACAAGAATCCAACACCACCCCTCCGGCGATGACTCCGCACGATTGGTTCACCCTATTTCTTCGTGCCTTCGGCTTGTGGGAACTGCTTAATACCTGCGATCAAACTGTACCGGTGCTCAATATTAACGCGGGAATTTGGAAGCCTCTGCACACCGAGATTGGATCATACGTCTCGCACGCGCTTGTCACATTCCTGATCGGCATTTGGCTGCTCAAATCGGCCCCAACGATCGCCCGGCTTTTCTACCCCGCCAAACGGATCAACGCAAAACCAAATTAGGGCACTCCCAGAATTCCTGCTACGCGCTCGATGAATTTTTGGTTATGCTTGACGGGCGACTTTCACCCAATGACCCGAAAAATCCCTTCTCTCCTCTTCCGCACCCTGGTGTTGCTCTTCGGCGTCCTGCTGCTGTCCTGCGATCAGCAGCCGCCCGCCAAGCCGGTCGCCAAGAAGGAGCAGAAGCCATCGCTGGGGTCGCCCGATTCGCGCTTCGCCGCGGCGCGTTCGCAGATGATCAATGGCCAGTTTGCCGAGGCCGCCGCCGCGCTCAGTCAGGCGGCGGACGAGCCGAAGGTTCGGCCTTTGCTGCTGGATTGGATCCAGCTTCACCAGGGCATCGCCCTGATGCTCGCCGGCAAGGAAGCCGCGGCGCGTCCCGTTTTCGCCAAAATCGAAGAGCGCGGTCCGTTTCCAAAGGGATCGAACAATCCCGAACTCGCCGACTTCATGGTCAAGCTCGCGCATCTCTTGCGCGGGGCGGACCCGGTTTCGCCCGAGGTCATCGCGAATTACGACAAGTACAATTACCAAGGGATCGCCTTCCTGGCCCTGGCGCTCAAGGATTTCAGTCTCGAAAAGTATGAGGACGCCGAGGCTTTTTTCCGCCAGTTCACGGATGTGGCTCCCGAGAAGCAGGTCGACTGGGCCGACGGCCCGCCCGAACTGCAAAAGCTCAAGGACATGGCCAATAATTACGTGAATGATTACCAGTTCTTCGTGCCGGCACGAAAGGCGCTCGACGATGCCGCGGATAAATCGATCGATGAGCAGCGCGAGGCCGTGGAAGTGGCCCAAAAGGGACGCGCGCAGATGAAGATGACGACCACGCTGAGCAAATCCCTGGATGAGACGCTCGGCGTGATGGCCCCAAAGGTCGCGTCGGTCATGGCAGACAGAGCGCGCGCCATCGCGGAAGAGATCGCTGCCGACGAGAAGGCCATGAAGGAAGCCAAGGAGAAGCGCAACGACCTGCTCTCGAAGTTCCTCTTCGCCGAAGCCAGAGCGGCGATCTCGGACCCGGCCTTCAAGACCGAGAAAGCGCGGGACGAACAGGAATTGCTGACCAAAAAGACGGCCTGGCTGGCGAACTTCAAGGATCAATTGATCGAGGACCTGAACAAAAGCGGCTACTCCCAGCACGTGACCAAGAAATCGGGCGACATCCTGCCGGGCGCGATCACGAAAGCCGACCAGCAGCAGGTTTTCGCGGGCACCGCCGACAGCCCGGTCGCAGTGCCGTGGGCGGACGTCTCGCTGGATTCGGCCTACGAGATGGGGCTTTCTTTCATTAAATCGGATATGGCGCCGCAGATTCTGGCCTTTCGCCAATGGCATCTGGGCGTTTTCGCGTTTTTCGCGGGAAAAACCAAAGACGCCCTGGGTCTGCTGCAACAAGGCGCCATTGGCCGGCCGGTCTATAAAGAGGATCTCCCGCTGTTTGAAAAGTCGGACGGGCCATATTGATCTTTGCGCAACTCCCCGCCACACAAGGGTTTTACAAACGCGTGGAATCACGTGGGCAGGGGCTCCTCCCGACGGGACTTGTTCACGCCGTACTGATGAAAGAAAATATATTTTTAACCCCTCCTCTTCTTCTTCTTGGTGCCAATAACCTCTCCCAAACACGTTCCACTAGCTCTGCTGCGTGGTTCCACGCCAATGTGAAGGCGCGAATAACCTTGGTGCGAGCCACCAACAGCCGCCGATATCCAACAACCATCGGGACTTATTCGCCCGAAGTTCACAGTTGTTGGTCGGTTATTCGGAAACTTCTTCGATGCCGTCGCGACGGCCATCGTGCGCGTTGCGCCAGCGCTCTTTGGCCAGGGCATCACGCGCCGCGGCGGTTTCCGCTTCCTTCTTGCTGCGGCCTTCTCCGGAACCGAGTTCGCGCCCGTCCCAGACGATCTTGGCGACGAAAAGCTTTTGATGTTCGGGGCCGGATTGATCGACAATCGGGTAGGTGGGGCTGATCGGCGAGATCGCCTGGAGCAGCTCCTGGAGCCGGCCCTTGGGATTGGTGTCCGGCGGATCCACTTCCAGGTCCTCGAGCAGTTCGCGCGCTTCGGTGAGAACAATCCGGCGCACCGTCACGAAATCGCTGTCGATGTACATCGCCCCGATGAGCGCCTCGAAAGCGTCCGAGAGCGTCGAGGCGCGTTCGCGTCCGCCGCTGGCTTCTTCGCCCCGTCCCATCATCAGGTATTTGCCGACGCCGATGCGTTCGGCGAGGAGGCGCAGGCCTTCGCGCGAAACGATGCGGGCCCGAATCTTGGTGAGCTGGCCCTCGCTCAGGCTCGGGTATTGGTCGAAGAGGTATTCCGTGAAGATCAATTGCAGCACCGCGTCCCCGAGGAATTCCAGCCGTTGATTATCAAAATGATGACGCTGTGTTTCGTGGCCAAGGCTGGGATGGGTCAGCGCTTCCGCCAGCAGCAGGGAGTTGCGGAACTTGTATTTGATGCGCTGTTCGAGCGGGTTCATGAGGGGTCGAGGCCGGGCGCCATTTTATGCACGGCTCGCGCGAGATCGGCAAACGCCAAGTGACCCGCGTTGACCGCCGGGCGAGGCTGTGGGATAGCAAGCGGCGTGATGTCATGGATGCCCTGAACCCGGAACCTCCCGCTCCGCCGCCTGCGGCGTCCCGCCGGCCGTGGCCCTGGGTCGTGACGATCCTTGGGCTGGCCGTGCTGCTCGTCGGGGCCGCACTTTGGATGCTGGACAAGATGACCTCCCTCCCTGGCGCCGCCGTCGACAAGAGCCTGACGGTCGTCAAGGAACTCGGACAGGAAGCGGCGACGGTGGCGGGCGCGTTTCGGCAGCAGACCATCCGGCAGGAGTTCGTGAGTTCGGCGGTGGCGCTGGGCGGCACGAACCGGCTGCAGGTGGCCACCCTCCAGGAGAACGAGACGTTTCGCCGGAAGGAACAAGACAGCGTGGCTTGGGGATGGATTTCCCTGCCGCAGGTCGTCGTGCAAGCGGATCTGCCGGTGGAATACACCTACTATCTGGATTTCAACGGAACGTGGGAATTTGCGCGGGAGAATGACGCCGTCCTGGTGCATGCCCCACCGATTCGCCCAAATACGCCCGCGGCGGATGTTTCCAAGCTCACGTTTTACACCCTCGAAGGACACGTCTGGCAGGACGACAAGGCGGTGCGCGAGCGCTTGCAGGGCAGCCTGAGCGCGGCCTTGCGCGAACGGGCGGCGGAACACGTGCCGCTGGTGCGCGAGATGGCGCGGCGGCAAGCCGAGAATTTTGTGGAGAAATGGATGGCCGATACGTTCAGCGACGGCCACGCGTTTCATGTGAAGGTAGTGTTTCCCGACGAGACGGCCGGACCGCCGGCGGATTCCGAGGCCGGGCGCACGGTCCCGAGTGGGCCGGGAGGACCGGTCGCGCATTGAGGCGAGCCGCGGGCCAGGAGGGCGTCTAAAAATGGGGTGGCCAACGGGACTCGAACCCGCAACAGCCAGAACCACAATCTGGAGCTCTACCATTGAGCTATGGCCACCATTGGAGCCGCGCAAGATAACAAAAGCGGTTCGCTTGCCAACCGGTTATTTTTCGCCGCGGCTAAGAGGGAGTCTAAAAAGTAAACGCCTTCCGACGCGTCCAGCGCGAAGGCGGTGGCCGAAGAGTCCGTGAGCGCGAAACAAGATGTTGGCAGCCGTCGAACAATTGGTTGCAATCGCGCCACACCCACCCACAATTCCGCCATGGATGAATCGAATGAAACGCCGCGTTCCGCTGGCTGCTGCGACTGGAAGAAAACGGTCGAGGATTTGAGTGTGAGCACGGAAAAGTTCGTGCGCGAAGATCCGGCAAAGGCCGTCGGGCTGGCGCTTTTTGGCGGCGTCCTGCTGACGGTGCTGCCGGTGGGCCGGTTGCTGGGCGCGCTGGTGCGCCTGGTCCTGGTCCTGGTCCGGCCGCTCCTGCTGGTGCTCGGCGCGGTGAAGCTTTACGAGGAATACCAGAAAACACAGAAGCCTTGATCCACCGGAGTTCATCCCACCGCTTTCTATGAATACGCAAGACGCCAGAGAACACGCGCAGAGTTTGCTGCGCACCACAGACAACTGCATTCGCGCCAACCCTGTCCCCGCGGTGCTCACGGCCCTCGGGATCGGCTTCGCCATCGGGGTGCTGACCCGCTTTATCGAACCGCCGGTGCGCGGCGAGCCGTGGCAGGAAGCGATCAATGACCTTCGCGATGCGCTGGCCAGTGGGGCCAAGCGTGGCCGGAAAGCCTACGCGCAGACGAGCGGCGCCGTGCGCGACGCGGTCGAGCAGGCGGTGGACAAGGCGCGCGATCTCGAAGTCGATCCGGTGGTGAAATGGTGGAAGCGACTGTGGTCCTGACGGCGGGCTAGGGCCGGCGCTCGCGCGTTCCCTCTCCGTCAGCGCTAACTTGTCGCTTGGGTGGATGTCGCGCTCCGAGCGACATGCGACAGGCCACGCCGGAGGCGTCCGTAGTTCTGGCAGCCCAACGGGAAGAGTGGGCGCATCCGCGCGTGAGGTTTTGCCATCCCTTCGACAGGCTCAGGGCAGGCTGAGCTCGGAGCGCGCGATCCACCGGTGCGCGGCGGTCGTCGCTGGGATCGATGAATCGACTGAGCGCTAATGTGTTCGCTCGCGCGGATCCCGCTCGACGCGAATCTTCACGAGTTTCGCGGTGCTTTGCCGTCTCCACCAGGCACCGAAAAGACCGGCCATGACGAGGAGCGCAGCGGGCTGCCAAAGCTGCTGGAGAGAAGGGTTGTTCGGGGTGTGGATCATGATGGTTCTTTCTTCTGGAAGAGCGACTGGACATCGGTGGGGTCCAGGTCGCTGAGATCGAGGCCCTGGCCGGGGGCGCGATTGGTGGCCGCCAGGATGCGCTCGGCGAGCGAGCGCGCGGCGGGGCTGGCGTAGTATTTCATGGAGCCGACGGTGAGGTGCGTGGGAAAAACGATCACCAACAGGGAATTCTCGTCCACGTTGACCATGAGCGTGCTGAAGTTTTCGCCCTGCTGATACATGCTCGTGAAGTTATTCTCGTTGACGAGCTGCGCCATGAACTGCACGGCATTGTAGGCGTTGGACCCGAGCGTGGCGAACGTGGTCGTATCCATCGACTCCTGATTGCCGCACTGGTGAATAAGATAGCCGGCCTTCTCCACGAGTAACGCCACGTGAGCTTCGCTCTTCTTGAGCAGCTCGGTCATCACTTCGTTGAGATGGTTGACATCTTCCTGATTGAGCTGTGGGAACTGGCTCATAAGACGAAGGGCTTACTTCCGAACGCTGTCATTGAGGAATTTGTGGAGCAACATCCGCGTGATCATGTTCAGCGTCTCGAAGACGCCCTCGCACTGGGAGGCCGAAGCCTCGAACGACGGCACTTGCACCTGGCGGTTGTTGAGCACGAATTCCAGGTACTCGATGGGCGCGACTTCCGGCAGGTCGCGCTTGTTATACTGCATGACGTAGGGGATGTCGTCGAGATTCAGATTGAGGGTCTTCAAGTTCTCTTCGAGGTGCTTGAAGGTCTCGATGTTCTCTTCCATTTTGTCGTACTGCGAATCGGCGACGAAGACGATGCCATCGACCCCGCGCAGCACGATCTGACGGGTGGCGTTGTAGATCACCTGGCCGGGCACGGTGAACAAAGCGAACTTGGTTTTGAATCCCTTGATGGCCACCGCTTCGAGCGGGAAGAAATCGAAAAAGAGGGTGCGGTCGCTGCTCGTGGCGAGCGAGGTCATCTTGCCTTTCGAGGAGGCATTGGGGACCTGCACGTTGGCATGGACCTGTTCGAGATTGGTGGTTTTGCCGCTCTTGGCGGGACCGTAGTAGACGATCTTCACCTGGAGTTCCTTGGTGGCTTGATTGATGATGGCCATGGTTTTCTGGAGTTATTTCTGCGTCTGCCTTGCCAGCTCCTCGGTGATGAGGCGCAACTCATGCCAGGGCAGTGATTCGCCCGCCTTGCCCAGCACGGCGAAATAGATGTAGCCGAGCCGGTAGATCTGGCAGTGCGCGCCGTGCGTCGTGAAGAGCAGGTCGTCCACGTCGCCGAGCCGCATTTCGCCGGCGTATTGGTTGAGCCGCGCGAAAATCTGCGGGAGAAATGCCGCCACCACTTCGCTCTTCACCCCCTCGGGCAGCGACGCCGAGACGACGAGCCCTTCCTGGAGCGCCACGATCGCCCCGGCCACACCGGGCAGCGTGACCGTGCCGCTGACCACCTCCGCCGGCGTCCAGTTTGCCTTGTGCGGTTGATGAAAGATCTCGCCGACGGTCTCGGGCAGACGATCGGGCGCCGGAGAATGCGCGACCTGGACCGGCTCCTGCGCCGGGTCCGCCGCGGGGTCCGCGGTGGGGGTGGCGACCGGAAGCGCCGGTGTCTCCGCGGGCGGGCGGCCGTCGCTGAACAACGCCGGGATGCTTTCATCCAGATTGACGCTCTTCCGTTCCGCGGCCGGCTTCTTCGAGGAAGAGAGAAAGGCGGGCGCCACGACCTTGAGCGGCAGTTGCAGGACGGTCTCGCCGGCCGCCGCGCCAGGCGCGGGGCATTGGGGATCGAGCCAGGAGCGAATCTGCTTCCAGGAGAACATCACCCGTCCTCTGGCCAGGCCCGAGGTGACGTCATTCACCGGGAGCAAGACCTTGGTGGCGGGATCAAGCCCGGCGATCTCCGCGCGAATATCGTCGGGCCAGTTCGCGCAGAGCGAGGCGATCGGCAGTGCGAGGGTGGGCCCAGCGGGTTGCTCGGGGGCCGGTGTGGGGACCACGGGCGCCAATGCCGCCGGCGCGCGCGTCGCGGCTGAGGGTTTCGGCGCGGCCACGACCGGCGCCGGCGACGCGGTCGAGGGTTTGGGCGCGTCCAGGTCCCGTGGGGGGGCGAGAATGAGCGGTCTCTCCCTGGGGGGCGCAGGCGTCTCGTCCTCTTGCTCCTCCACGTCCACGTCCAAGTCTACGTCTACGTCCACGTCCTCGTCCTCGGAGCTTGTTCCATTGCCGAAGTGCGCCTTCAATCCGTCGTCCATTTTCAGGACGCGCGGTCCTTCCCCGGAGGCTGAGGGCATTTCCGGCGTCAGGTCGAGCACTCGCGGTTCGGGCTCGGCGACCAGTTCGGGTTCGGGCATTCCATCGTCCGGTGCGATCGCGTATGGATTGGTCGAGTCGCCGAAAAGATTGAAGCCGTTCTCGGGGATTTCCGGGTGGCGCTGATCGGGGCGCCGCCGGAGCAACTCCATGCGGACATGGCGGAAAACCTCGGCCAGCGGGATTTCGACACTGCGCTTGTCGCCCGGAGGCAGCGGTTTGATGAGGCCGTGCGCCTGGCGGTGCAGGCTGGCCAGAGACATCCTGACGGTGCCCGTGGGCAATTGCTTGAGAATGGTCGGAAGCGGGAGGGCCACCGTGGCGTTGGCGTCGGGCACTCCCACGAGCAGGGGCTTCAGTTCGTCGGGGAACCGCGCGACGACGGCGGCCAGCGAAAGGTGCGCGACCTCGATGGTCGGAATCGCGGAGCTCGCCGGAGACGGGGCGGGTGCTGCGGGAGCGACGGCCTTGGGTTCGGTTTTACCGAAGAGTTTTTTAAAGATCGGAAGCATGAGGCCGTCAGGGTGGCGACGTTCTTGTTGAGCAACCACGATGCCATGAGATCGCAGGGTTGAAAAAATCTTTTCCGGGTCTTTTCAATTGGCGCGTGACGTGCTTAGGAAGCCGTGACGAAATTCCGGCGCTTCCCTTGACCACCGCCCGCAGACCCCACCCATTTCCTTTCCGCCCATGGCCGCCCGGCAAAAGATCCTGATTCTCGACGACGAACACGACATCCTGGAAATCTACCAGGAGATCCTGGCGCGTCTTCCCAGCCAGCCGGAAATTCACACAGCCGACGCCGGCGCCCGGGCCCTGGCCTTGCTGGAGAGCGAGCCCTTCAACCTGTTGCTGGTGGATTTGCGCATGCCGACCATGGACGGCTTCCAGGTGCTCGCCATCGTGCGGCGCAAGTTCCCGACCCTGCGCGTGGTGGTCATGACCGCGGCGGAGGACGAGCAATTTCGGGCGCGTGCTTACGCCATGGGCATCGATCTCTATCTCGAAAAGCCGAAAACCGGCAAAGAGATCATCAATTTCGTCGATTGCATCGAATCGATGCTCGAGAAAGAGGACGTTGGCGGATTCCGCGGTGTGCAGAGCAAGACCTTGGTGGACATCGTGCAGCTCGAATGCCTCACCCAAAGTTCCGCGATCTTGAAAATCACCAGCGCCACGGGCGAAGGGCGCATCTGGATTCAAAAAGGCGAAATCATCGACGCGGCCAGCGCGGAGCTGATGGGCAAGGAAGCGTTCCTCGAGATGCTCCGCTGGAGGACGGGCAGTTTCGAAATCATGCCGAACGACGCGCCCCGTCCGCGCACGATTTTTTCGTCCTACGAAAATCTCCTCATGGAAACCGCGCAAAGCCTCGACGAAGCCGAAGCCGAGCAAGCCATCAGCGAAGAGGCCAATTCGCTGGCCGGATTCTCCCGCTACAAGGGAGTGCAATTTGTCATCGCCGTCGAAGGCGTGGACAAGACGAAGTTCGAGCATTGGGCGGCGGAAAACCCCGACCGGATGGCAGCGTGGATTCATCAGACGACACGCGCGCTGCGCGCGCTGGGCGACCGGCTCGAGGCCGGTCATCTCGAGCAGGTCGAAGCGCTCGGGCCGCAGCGCCACGTGGCCATTCTCTCGAGCGACGAACAGGACCTGGGGGTCGGCTTCACCCGTTCGGCGGCGCTCTCCCACATTCGCGAAACCATGAAACAGATCGAAGCGAAATGGGCCTCTTGAAACCTTTCGCCCGCCAGCAGAAAGCGCTCCGCCCCGAGCGGCTGCCCAGCGGTTGCTTCACCATGCACCGCGCCGGCGCACTGGTCGCATCGACCCTCCCGTCGTCCTTTCCCGCCGCCGCAATTTTGGAGATCGGCCGCACCGTCCTCGAAATCTTTCGCTCCGCGCAGGACGCCAACCTCAGCCTCACCGACCTGCACCTGAATTTCAGCGGACTCGCCATCACCGCGCGTGAACTGCGCGGCGGCGCGCTCGTTTTTCTCCAGCCCGCTACGCTGCAATTGCCACACACCCAAACGCCGCCCGCCATGCACTACAAGAACATCGAAGAGTTCATCCTCCACCTCGAGAACTACATCGAGTGCTGGAAGCAGTTCAACCACTACGTCAACCTGGCGCGGGACAAGAAATTCTCGCGCGAAGACGAGGTGCAATTCCTGGAGATCAAGAGCGTCATCACCCAGGGCCTCGAGGCGATCATTGCTTCGACCGAAAAGGGCGGCCCGAAAAAAGAGGAGGTGCATCATCTCTTCGCCCAGGCGCCGAGCCTGCGCTACCTGGCCGATGGCCCCGATGCCATCCCCGCGGTCGAAGGCACGTGGCACAAGGTCTACCTCGGCCTCCAGTCCTTGCTCGGGCAGCTCAAGGTCCAGCAGAACCGGAACGAGAAAGGCTCGGGCTGGAGCCTGTTTGGGCGGGCGAAGTAGCGGGTTGCCGCCCGGAACGTCCGGCCTGAGACGGCTCTAAGGCTGGTAGTACGCACCCATCACCTCGAGCACCTTGGCGCGGAGTTCGTTGCCGTCGATCGGGCCATTGTGGCGCCAGATGATTTCGCCGTTCGCCCCGACCAGCACGGTGTGCGGAATCGCGCCCGGCCACTCCGGATCGAGCGCTTTCATCATCCCGTCCTGGTCCGTGCCGCTGTAGAGGTAGCTGTTCGTCGTGCGGCCCTCCGCGTGCACGGCCTTCTTCCGCCGGTCGGACATCCCCGCGCCGTGCTTTTCCAAAAACGCCTTCACCTCCGGGGCATTCTTCGGGTCATCGGCGCTGATCGTGATGAACTCGAAATCGCGCAGGTCGTACTTGCGCGCGGTGGTGACCAACTCGGGAAACTCCTGCACGCACGGGCCGCACCAGGTCGCCCACACATTGAAGAGCCGCACCTTGTTCGTGCCATTCTTGCGGAGTGCCGCCACGCCGGCGGCATCGATCGGCTCGACGTCCACCGGGGTTTTGTCCCATTTCTCCATCTTCTGCGCGATGCCGTTGCTTTTGCTCATCCATTTGGTCGAGCAACCATGCGGCTTGGTGATCGCCACCGGCACCTCCTTTCCGGCCAGCAACGCCTCCACGGCATTCCGAGCGTCCGGCGATTTGACGGTCGCGGGATCTTCGTACTGCGAATCGTCGAGGCGGCCTTTATAGCGCAGCTTGTGGTCCGCATCGAAGAGGAAGACGTGCGGCGTGGCCAGGCAGCCGTAGGCGTGGGCCACGGCCTGCGTTTCGCCGTCATAGAGATACGGAAAATCGAAG
>Ga0302324_100004959_pt1 | contig 29299 bp, 29 predicted proteins | sample Palsa_T0_1_FD_201949 | JGI IMG/M metagenome (GOLD analysis project Ga0302324, IMG submission 201949) | Peat permafrost microbial communities from Stordalen Mire near Abisko, Sweden - Palsa_T0_1 | ecosystem: Environmental > Terrestrial > Soil > Palsa > Peat permafrost | place: Sweden: Abisko...
GCGAACTCTTTGTGATTCCGCTCGTCACGCCGATTGCGGACCGATTCTTTCGCCTAGAACGGGAATAGGAACGCCTAGCGCGGGCGCGAATCGAGTCGGGTCGCGCGCGACTGATGGGGCGTAGCCCAGTCGGTAAGGCACCAGGTTTTGATCCTGGCATGCGTTGGTTCGAGTCCAGCCGCCCCAGCATACACACAAACGCCGAAGCGCTTTGCGCTCACGGCGTTTGTCGTATCTGATCAGCGGATTCTCAGCGGCACCATACCACTTTTGCGGTCGAAGGCACGGTTGACGTGCGGCGCGAACGCGCTCGGTGCGCGACGGCACTTTGGTTCCAAGCGCCATTGCCGCCTGGGTGGCACACGAAGGGTAGGACCGATCAACATGCATATCCATCACGAGGACCTCTCGATTCACGTGCACGTGCATGCCGGAATGAACGTTTTCGAGTTGACCGGTAGTCTGGACATCGCGACCTCACCCACCGTGCGTGCGAGCCTTTTGGAAGCCTCCGAGCGCGGCGATCACAAGTTAATCGTCGATTTGACCAAAGTGGAATTCCTGGATTCGACGGGCCTGGGCGCACTGATCGGCGCGCAACGTCGCGCGAAAGAATTCGGCGGCGACGTCCGCCTCGTCGCCAAAGAGGGCCAGATCTTGCGCCTACTGCGCATCACCGGCTTGATGAAAGTCTTCGCCGTCTACGCAACATTAGATGATGCCGTTCATGAGGCCCCGCGCGTCGGCGACCTCTAGGAGTTTCCAAGGGAAGGTCTGATTTACGCCAGCCCGTCGTTGCCAAGCGGCTCATTTACTGAAGTAAACTTCGCCACTTGGCGCCTCGGTCTGACGTAAATCAGACCTTCACTAGGGCAATGTTACGACGATTTTTCCGGCTAGGCCGCGTTCGCCGCGGGCGGAGAATGCTTCGATGAAGTTTGCGAAGGTCTCGCTTGCGTCGATATTCGTGCGGAGCTGACTGGTTCGCACAAGGTCGGCGAGATAGTTGAGATCGGATGTCATCGGGGCTTTCGCGACTTCGTGAAATGCGTAGAAGCCGTAGAGCGATGTGCCGCCGGTGCTGTAGAAGGTGCTCGCTGGAAACGTCGTTTCCGTTCCGACGGTCGCGCCGAAGTGGACGACCGTGCCGTCCGGGGCCAGCATGCCGAGGGCGGCGCCGAGCGAATCACCGCCGAGCGATTCCAAGATCACATCGTACGGGCCGTTGTCCTTCGCATCAGCCGTGATCCCGACGATGACGCGCGACGCGCCGTGATCGCGCACGAGCGCTTCGCGTTTCGCGCTGCGCACGACGGCAGTAACGCGCGCTCCGTCGCGCATCGCGAGCTGCAGTGCGAACAAGCCGACGCCCCCGCTTCCGGGAACGACCAGCACGTGTTTCCCCGGTAGGGGCGCGCCACGTCGCAAGGTTCGCAGGGCGGTGATTCCGGCGACCGGCAACGTCGATGCGTCCTCGAACGAGACACCCTGCGGAATCGTTCCGAGTTGATGGGCCGGGGCGGCGACGAATTCGGCCCACGAACCGGAACGAACGAATCCGAACACGCGCGTACCTTTGTGCGGTCCTGTGCCGTTTGACGCCGAATGCTCGACGGTCCCCGCGAAGTCCCAACCGATTGCTTCGCCCGCCGCGCGTTTGCGCGAGTTCCGAATTTCGCCCGCGTTCAGCGAAACCGCATGAACGCGCACAAGACATTCGTCCGCATTCGCCTCGGGCAGCGGTACCGTGGTCATGGCGACGGGAGTATCTGCATTACCGGTCGTTCGGATCGCTTTCATTGCGTGGTGTTTTCCTCGAAGTATTGTGCGATAAGATTTTCGTACGATGTTCCGGTCATGGGGAAACCGGCGGCTTCAATACCTTTGATTGCACCTTCTGCCCCGCTGCCCTCACGTTCGGCAGCGATGATTCCGGCCGCGACCGCGGCCCGTGTAGCGCCGGCTCAATGAATGAGAACGGGGCCGTCCGACTTCGCAGCCGCGTCACGAATGCGCCGGATGTCGGCCGTCGTAACGGTGTCTTTCGTCCAGGGAACGCTGTGGTAGTCGACATCACTTCCGCGAAGTGCCGCGCCCGTGATGTTGCCGTCTTCGTCATCCTCGCGAATATTGATGACCGCTGCGAAGCGGCCGTTCTTGGCATGCGCCAATTCGTCTTCGCTCGGCTGTCCACCGACGGTGATTCCGCCGATGGTGGCTTCATTTTTCATACAGGAGGGGTTTTTCGTCGGCTCGGGGACTTGCTCCCATGAGAGGTGGATCGATGAAAGAAAAGGTCGTGTTCTCGTGGAGCGGCGGCAAGGACTCCGCACTTGCGCTGAACCGGATCCTGCGCGACAGCCGATACGACGTCGTGAGTTTGCTCACGACGTGTAACGAGCATTTCCAGCGCGTTTCGATGCATGGAGTACGCTTAGAGCTGTCCGTCCTTCAGGCGCAGTCCATCGGCATACCGCTTGAAACGATCTTCATGAGCGAACGTAGTTCCAACGACGAGTACGAGCAGAAGATGTTGCAGTATCTGCTCGCGCACAAGGAGCGCGGTGTTAGCGGTGTCGTGTTCGGCGATATTTTCCTCGAAGATCTCAAGAAGTGGCGCGAGGGGAACTTGGCCCGCATCGGATTGCACGGTGTGTTTCCACTTTGGAAAGAAGATACACGCGAGCTGATCCGGGAATTCGTCGATCTCAAATTCGGCTCGGTCATCTGTTGCGTGAACGATGCCTATCTCGATGAAACATTCCTGGGCCGCAAGATCGACGCGGGATTCGTCGGCGCACTCCCGGCTGATGTCGACCCGTGCGGCGAAAACGGGGAATATCATTCGTTCGCTTTTGCCGGCCCTATTTTCAAGGAGCCGCTGGAAATCGACATCGGCGAAATTGTCTACCGCCCGATCGAGCAAACGCACCCGGGCAGCTCGCAGCCAACGGTCGCCGATTGCACGCTGCCGACCCCACGCGTCGCGAAGGGCTTTTGGTTTTGCGATTTGCTGCCGCGCGCTACCGCGACGGTTTCGGTGGGATATCAGTAAAGGCCATCGGCCGGTCCCACCAATCGTGCCGGCGCCAGCGCTGCTGGCTTGCGGTCGGCGCGGCCGGAATCTTCTGCGCGAGCGCCGCGAGGTAGGCGTCGCAATAGCGGTCTACCATGCGTTCGGTTGAGAACGTCGACTCGACACGTTCGCGACTCGCGCGCCGCGAGATCGTTGCGAGTTCGCTTACGCGCTGAGCTGCATCATCAACGGTCTTGCACAAAAAACCGGTTTCGCCGTCGACGACGATCTCGGGGATCGATCCCATGTCGGCACCGAGCACGGGCGTGCCGCACGCCATCGCTTCGATCATCGTCAGGCCGAAGCGCTCGGGGCGCGTCGTCATGTGTACGAGCGCAAGCGCTTCGCCGAGTAGCGTATCGCGATCTTTCCCTTTGACATGACCGAGAAGTTCGACGCGGTCGCCGTCGATGTGCGGTGCAACGAGTTCCTTGAAGTACGCGTCGTCATGCGGAATGCCGGCCATCTTGAGGCGGATACCGGCGCGTTTGGCAATTTCGATTGCGAGATGCGCGCCTTTCTCGGGATGAAAGCGCCCGAGGAACACCAGATAGTCACCGGACGTATCGACGAACGTCCACTGCGCGGGATCGATGCCGTTGTACGTCGTCGCGAGGTAGTGCAGACCGGGATCGCGATCGGCGTCACTGATCGAGCAATAGAAACTCCGCGCGGCGCCGGCGTAGTATGCGGCGAGAATCGGCGGCGAGCTGAAACCGTGAATCGTCGTGACCATCGGGGGCACCGCAGTCGCGAGCGCATACGTGAGCGGTTTCCAATCGAAATTATTGTGGATGAGATCGAACTCGTGTGCCCGTTCGAAGAGCGATCCGATGTGCAACGCGCTGTAAACCTCGCCGTTGATCGCGCGATCTTCTTCGAGGCCGACCGGCACGACCGATGAAAGGTTTCCGGAAAAGTGCGAGTTTCCGGTGGCAAATAGCGTGACGTCGAGGCCGCGCCGCTGCATGCCGTCCGCGATGTTGTACGCCATCTGTTCCCACGGGCCGTAGCCCGGCGGCGGCGTCGGCCACGCGATCGAGCCGAGCACGGCCAGACGCAGTCCGCGCAGCGAGTCGCCGTTCAACGTTCGATAGCGATCGCGCCGCCCTGGATGACGACCCGCGGCGTACGCAGCGCGAGCGTATCGGTTTCGAGGTTGCCGTCGAGCAGCAAGAGATCTGCCGGGCGATCGGCTTCGAGTACACCGGCATCAACGCCCAGCAGCTCGCCCGCGATTTTCGTCGCCGCGCTGAGCGCTTGATTCGGCGTCATGTCCAAGATCGTGCTCATCAGCTCGACTTCGTAGGCGTAATTCTCGTGGTAGTTGTATGGCGTTCCGGCATCCGATCCGCCCGCGATCATGACGCCGGCCCGATACGCCCGGCCGATGTTCCGTCGCATCGCATCGTAGAGTTCGGTCGCCTTGCGGACGACGAAGTCCGGCTGCTTTCCGTCATGTGCGTGTTCGAAGATGCACGTGACGGCGGCGATCGTCGGCACGAGATACGTACCGCGTTCCATGAAGATGGCGATCGCCTCGTCGTCGAGCAGATGCCCGTGTTCGATTGAGTTGACGCCGGCGCGCAGAGCGTTCTTGATGCCGCTCGTGCCGATTGCGTGCGCTGCGACGCGCATACCGTGCGTCGAGGCCTCGACGATCGCAGCGCGCATCTCTTCTTCCGTCAGTTGATCGAGGCCCGGAACGGCGCCTTTGGTGAGCACACCGCCGGTCGCAATGAGCTTGATGCAATCCGCGCCTGCTTTACGCTGCTCACGCACGGCCTTGCGTGCATCCCACGGGCCGTCGGTTTCGCGCCCGATGAAGTGACCGTGTCCGCCCGTCATGCACAGCGCACGTCCCGCCGGAATGATCGTCGGGCCGGGATGCGTTCCCTTGGCGACGGCATCGCGCAACTCGATCGCGTTGCTATCGGCGCCGCCCAGATCGCGGACGGTCGTAACGCCCGCGTGCAGCGCTTTGCGCGCATTCTCCGCCGATACGAGCGTCCGTTGAATCGGCGTCATCAGTACGAACACGCCGAGGTCCGGCTCGCCGCTCATTTCGAGATGGCAGTGTGCGTTGATTAGACCGGGCGTAACAGCGGCAGCTTCGAGCGTTCGATCGGCGCCGATCTTTTCATCGTTATTGACGATGCGCGCGATCCGGCCGCGCTCGATGAGGAGGGTGGCGTTGCGGCGCGGGGGCGCTGCGGTACCGTCATAAAGGAGGCCGCAACGAATGGCGAGGCTGGTTGTCGATTGCACCGCCGACGCTTCGCGCTAGGTCGCGTGGCCCTCTGCGTCGGCCGCCGGCTCGGGCTTGGCGGCGTCGTGGGATTTGATGAGCTTACCGCGCACAATCGCACCGCCCGTACCAAAGATTAAAGCCGCGCCGGCGAGTATCGCGACGATGTCCTGGGGGTTGCCGAACATGGATGACCCGCTTTCCGGCGGCCCGGGTAAGCCTGCTTACCGGCGCCGCTCCGATCTCATGATAAACTGGCGACATGGCAAAAGCACCTGCCGAGCCTACCGCCCAGACCGAACGCAACAAAGTCTGGTACTTGCAGCGGAATCGGCTCTTCATCGGCGCAGTCGACGATCCCATCGAAAAGAACGAGCACATTTTCACGATTGTCTCGTATCCGCACCGCACGCAGATTTTCGATCAAGGCGATTCGGCCCGCATCGTGTACTTCATCAAAAAGGGCGCGGTGCGTATCGTGCGCATGACCGAGGACGGCAAAGAAGTTACGGTCGCCGTGCTCGGCCCGGGCGATCTCTTCGGCGAAGAGATGATTTTCGCCGAGCAGCCGCGCACCACAACTGCCGTGGCGATCGATGAAGTGCTGCTGTGTACGGCCCAAGCCGACGCGCTTTTCACGATGCTTTCGGCCGATCCGCAGCTCGCACTCAACGTCGCCAAAGTCCTAAGCGAGCGCCTGGGCGATGCGGCGGCGACGATGGAAGACCTGGCGTATGCAAAGGTCGGCGACCGGCTGATGCATCTCTTTCGGCGGTTGGCGAACGAGCATGGAATGCGCGTCGAGGATGGCGTCCGCATCGACGTGAAACTGACGCATGCCGACATTGCCTCGCTTGTCGGCAGCACCCGCGAAACGGTTTCGCTCGAGCTTGCACAACTGGTAAAAGCGGAGCGGTTGCGTTTCGACGACCGCCACGCAGTCATCCCTTTTAAAGAGGTTACGGAATGAAACGGTTCTTGTTGACATGTATCGGGATTCTCGCACTTGCGCTGCCGGTTTCGGCGGCCGGTGCACCGGGCCTAGGGCCGGTCTTGGCTGCAACCGATTGGATTCATGGGCCGGTGCGCGCAGCCGATGTGCGCGGAAAAGTCGTGATCGTCGATGTGTTCGCTTTTGATTGCATCAACTGCAAGCACGTCACGCCGGAGCTGCAAAAACTTCATGCGTCGCTACCGGCTTCACAGTTCGCGATCATCGGCGTACACACGCCCGAACTGCCCGAAGAACGCGTGCGCGCTAATCTTGTGAAGGAAGTTGCCCTCCAGGGCATTGCGTGGCCTGTCGCAGTCGACAATTCCAATATGATTTGGGACGCCTACAACAATGAATACTGGCCGACGCAGTACATCTTCGACCGCAAAGGCGTGCTGCGCCGCACGGTCGTCGGCGAAGGCCAGGCGGATCTGGTGGAGTCAACCGTCCGATCGCTGATGGCGGAGAAGTAACTAGGCGTCGATGGCGCCGAAGCAGCGGTCGATGTCGTCCATCGTGTTGTAGTGGGCGAAACTCAGGCGTACGGCGCGGCCGCCGAAGTCGGCGGCGATCGCGCTCATGAGACGGCGGCTGTAGTAGTCGCCGATCCGTGCCTCGACGCGGGCATCGGCTAAAGCGCGCGCGACGTCTTCGGGATCGCGGCCGGGCATGTTGAAGGCGAAGACCGGCAGGCGGCTGCGATCGGTCGGCCCACCGAGTAGCGTGATTCGATCGGCGCGTTGCGCGAATCCCGCGAGCGTGTAATCGACGAGTGCGCGCTCATCTTCGGCGATCAGGTCGAGTGCGGACCGCACGTCGCCCGATCCGACATCGCGAAGATAGTCGATCGTTCCGAGCCAGCCGGCCCACGCCTCGTAACATTGCGTGCCGGTTTCCATCGCCCAGTTGACCGGCGGGCTCGGCAAATCCGGAACGTCGGCGCGAAAAAAACGTTCGGCGACCTCCGGGCGAGCGTAAAAGAAGCCGGCGTGCGGCGCGAATATTTTGTACGCGGAGAAGAACGCGAAATCGACATCGAGGGGCATGTCGATGCGAGCATGCGGCGCGGCTTGCACACCGTCGGCGACGACGATCGCGCCCGCATCTTTTGCCATGCGCGCGTAGCGCGCCATCGGGAACAGCGTTCCCGTGGCGTTTGAAGCCCATGGGAGCGAGGTGAGAATGGGCTCGGCCGCCAGGGCTGCCGTGAGCGCGAGTTCATCAATGTCGCCGCGCGCGTCGACCGGAACGATATCGATCGTGGCGCCGAATCGGGCCAACCACGACCACGGGACGATGTTCGCCGCGTGGTCGGCGGTCGTCACGACAACGCGGTCGCCGGGCCGCACGATGTGCGCGAGATTGCGCGCGAACGCCATCGCCAGCGACGTGGCATTGAGTCCGAGTCCGATCGTCGCGGCCGGCACACCGAGAAATTCACCGCAGGCGTTTCGCGCTGCATCGAGCATCGCGGCCATCTTTTCAGAGCGCGCGAAGACCTTGCCCATTTGCGCGTTGTCGACTTCAAAGAATGCGCGCATCCGGTCGATCGTTTCGGCCGGGACCTGCGCACCGGCGGCGTTGTCCGCAAGGATGCGTCCGTCGCGCTCCGCCGCAACGACCGCAGGAAAACGGTGTGCGTTCACGCGCGCGCCGCGCGCGCATCGACAGCTTCGAGTGCGTGGAAGGCGCGCGAGTTCACGCGGCCGGCCAGCTTCTCGTTGATGAAGCGCGAGGCAGCGCGCACTTTTGTCAGATCCACGCCGGTTTCGATTCCCATGCCGTGCAGCAGATACAGTACATCCTCGGTTGCGACGTTGCCCGTCGCGCCCGGCGCGAACGGGCAGCCGCCCAGGCCGCCGGCTGACGAATCGAAAATATGGACACCCATCTGTAGCCCCGCCATGATGTTGGCCGCAGCCGTGCCGCGCGTGTCGTGAAAGTGCAAACCGAACCGGTCGAGCGGGACAATCTTTTCGACCGCGGCGACGATATCAAAGACCTGGTTGGGCGTTCCAATCCCGATCGTATCGGCGATCGAGAGTTCGTCGACACCAATCGCGAGCAGCCGGTTTGCGACGTGTACGACGCTCTCGATCGGTACGGCCCCCTCGAACGGGCAGCCGAACGACGTCGACACCGATGCCCGCACCCAGACGCCCTCCGCTTTCGCGCGCTGCACCACGCGCGCAAACGTATCGATCGACTGATCGATCGTCATCCCGATGTTGCGCTGCGCGAACGAGTTGGTCGCCGCCGTAAAGACCGCTATCGCAGTCGCTCCCGCAGCGAGCGCGCGATCGAGTCCACGGTCGTTGGGCGTGAGGACAATATAGCGCCGACCCGCGACGCGATCGAATCCGGCGAATACGTCTTCGGCGTCGGCAAGTTGCGGCACGACTTTGGGATTGACGAACGAGGTAACTTCGAGATCCTCGAAGCCCGCTTCGACGAGAAGGTTGATGTAGCGGATTTTGTCGGCTACGCCGACGGCCGTCTTTTCGTTCTGTAATCCGTCGCGCGGGCCGACCTCACAGATTTTGACGCGTTTCGGTAGAGCGGCCAAGTGCATATCCGGACTCCTGGGTGATGTAGTGGTCGGCGGTATCAACGACGCGCTTCCAGATGTCGTCGGTAAGGCGGAAGCCGCGGGCGAGGAACGTGATCCAATTGAAGACCGCGCCGAGGTTGAGATGGTTTGCGTTTGGATCGTCGATGAATACGCCGGGAACGTGGCCTTCGAGCGTCGCCCAGTCGCGCATCACAAGGCCGTCGCTATCATGATTGTACTTCGGGATCGTTCCGACGATATGGTAGATGCGCGATCCTTCGGGCGCGACCGTGGGCGCGTCGTTGAGGCGCCAAAGTTTTTTGTTCTTCTTGCCCGGCTCGGGTACCCAATGGCCCGTCGTGCCGTTGAGCCACGTCATGAACTCCGACTCGACATCGATATCAGCGATGACTTCATCGGGCACGTGCATGAGTTTCAAGAACGTCGCGAAGTATTCGCTGATGAGGCCGCCGTTGGGTGTGGCGACTTGAATGGTCGCGAATATCTCGCCGGCGCGTTCGGGATACGCGCGCAGAAAGCCGCGATTGATGAGCCCCCCCGCGCTGTACCCGAATGTGACGACGGGAAAAGCCTCCGGTTGGCGCACATTGAGCTCGTCCAGGAATTTGGCGAAGCGGTCGATACGCGGCCGGAGCGGGTCGTTGCCTTGCTCAAAAATCGTACAGTCGTAACCCAGAGCGCCAAACGCGGGAATGCCGTGGCGGCCTTCGACAAACGTATTCATGTTATCGCCGCTCTCGTGCCAACCCGGCAGCAGCACCATTTTCATGCGCCGATGCTCACGAGCGTCGCGCCGCCGGTTACCACGTCGCCCGTTTTCACGCGCACATCCGTAACCGTACCTGCCAGCGGCGCTTCGATGCGGTGCTCCATCTTCATCGCTTCGAGCACGACGAGTAACGCGCGCACCTCGACGACATCGCCGGGGCCGACGTTCACGCTGACGATCTTGCCGGGCATCGGGGATGTCACCGTACCCGATCCGGTTGCGGTGGAGCCGTGATGTTCGGGATTGGCATCGGGCGTGGCGGCGTAGACGAAGGCATATGTACGGCCGTCAATGACGACCCGGCCGCCACCCGGATCGAGCACAACATCGCCCACGATCGTGCGTCCGCCGGTTTGAACGAGTGTGTCACTGCCGCGCTGCTCCACGGTAAAGGCGATGTCGACATCGCCGTGCGCGCGCCAGCCGGTGTCAGTGCGTTCCAATGTCGCACGCACGCCTTCGCCATCGATCGTGACGTCAACCGGCACGCCGACACCCGCCAGCCGCCAGCCGCGTCCGGCCGCGGCCAGCGCGGCGACGGCAAGAATCTTGGCATCGACCGGCGCGACGCGTGCGTCAAGTTGCAAGAATGCGCCGCGTTCATCAAGGAAGCGCGTCGTCGTTTCACCTTGACGGTAGGCGCTATCCGCGACGATCGCCCGCAATAACGGAAGATTGGTCTTCACACCGGTTACGCGCGTTTCACGCAGCGTTTGATCGAGCCGCGCAATTGCGGCGGCCCGGTCACTTCCCCAGACGATAATTTTCGCGATCATCGAATCGTAGTAGACGGAGATGTCGCTGCCTGCACGCACGCCGCTATCGACGCGCACGCCCGGCGAGGCGGGCACCTCAAACCGTTCGATCGTGCCGCTCGACGGCAGAAAGTCGTGCAACGGATCCTCGGCGTTCAGGCGTGCTTCAATCGCCCAACCGCGCGCGCGAACGTCGCTCTGCTGCAACAGCAGGCGTTCACCGTCGGCGATCCGCAACTGTTCATGCACAAGATCAACGCCGTACACGAGTTCGGTCACCGGATGCTCGACTTGCAAGCGCGCGTTCATTTCGAGAAAGTAAAATGCCCCATCATCTTCGAGCATAAACTCGGCGGTGCCGGCGTTGGTATAGTCGACGGAGCGCGCTGCCGCAACGGCCGCCGCTCCCATCGCCGCACGCAGCGCCGGATCAAGTGCGACCGACGGCGCCTCTTCAAGCACTTTTTGATGGCGGCGCTGAATCGAACATTCGCGTTCGCCGACGTAAATCGTGTTGCCGTACGTGTCGGCGAGAATCTGGAACTCGATATGGCGCGGCCGCCGCAAATACCGCTCCAGCAGTACGCTGTCGTCGCCGAACGAGGCCATTGCTTCGCGTTTGGCCGCAACGAGCGCTTCGTCGAGCTGCGCGAGATCGTCGACGACGCGCATGCCACGGCCACCACCGCCGGCGCTGGCCTTGATCAAGAGCGGTGTTCCGATGATTGCGGCTTCTTTGCGCAGGCGCTCGGGCGATTGATCGTCGCCGTCGTAACCGGGAACGACCGGCACGCCGTGTTCGCGTACGCGCCGCTTCGCATCGATCTTACTGCCCATCGCCGCAATCGCCGACGGTGAGGGGCCGACAAAAATCAAGCCCGCTTCGAGGACGGCTTGCGCGAAGCGCGCACGCTCGGAGAGAAAGCCGTAGCCGGGATGGATCGCATCGGCGCCCAGCGTTCGGGCGGCTGCAATAATTGCGTCGGCGCGAAGGTACGATTCGGTCGCGGGTGCGGCCCCGATGCGAACGCTGGCGTCCATAACGCTGCGGAAGTAGGCGTGCTCGTCGGCATCGGAGTACACGCCAACCGGCGAAATGCCGAGTTCCCGCGCACCGCGCGCGACCCGCACCGCGATTTCACCGCGGTTCGCGATCAGCAGCCGGCGAATCACTTGTCCGACCAGGCCGCCGCGCGCCGTTCGAGAAACGCGCGCAGGCCTTCTTGTCCTTCTGGGGTCGTGCGCTGCTTCGCAATTGCACGAGCCGTCAGCGACCGTGACTCGTCGTACGTTGCCGCCGTCACCTTGGCGATGAGCGTTTTTGCTGCTGCGACGGCGTGCGGTCCGGCGCTGCCGAGTTCACGTACGATTGCCGCGACGCGCGCGTCGATGGCAGTCGCTTCAACGACTTCATGAATAAGTCCGACCCGCTCGGCTCGCTCGGCGCTGAAGCGTTCGCCCGTTAGGAAGAGAGCGCGCGCGTTCGACACACCGATTTTCGCAAGCACGAACGGCGAAATGACGGCCGGAATGATGCCGAGTTTGGTTTCCGTGAAGCCGTAGAACGTGTCGGGCGTGCTCACGACGATGTCGCAGACGGCGACCAGGCCCGCGCCTCCGCCGAGCGCCGCGCCGTGGATGCGACCGATCACGGGCTTGGGGCAGCGGTCGATTGTCCGGAACATGTCCGACATGCGCTTGGCGTCGCGCACATTTTCTTTCGGTGGAAGGTCGAGTGAAGCGCGCATCCAGTTGACGTCGGCGCCACCGCAGAACGTTTTCCCGGCGCCGTCTAAGACGATTGCGCGAACGTTCTCTTCAGTGGAGAGCGCGGCAAAGGCGTCGCGAAGAGCCACGATCAGCTCGGCGTTGAAGGCGTTACGGACTTCGGGCCGGTTGAGCGTTACCCGAGCGACGCCGCCGTCGCGAGTCAAGAGCAAAACGGGTTCGGACACGGCGTCGGGCCTTCCGTAAGCGGGCTTACCGGCCCCGCTACGAAGCTGAGGTATCCTGGAGGCATATGCAGGGCAAGCGGGTTTATCGGCATTCGATCGTGGCGCGGGCGAGCCACTGGCTCTGGACGTTGGCCATATTGGTGCTCGTCATGTCCGGCCTGCAGATCTTCAACGCGGCACCGTATCTCGACGCATCGGATAAATCGAATCCGGCGCGGCGCGTCTTCTCGATCGGCGCGGTTGACAATGGTGGTGCGCCGCGCGGGGTCACGCAGATTTTCGGCCTGCAACTCACCACCACCGGCGTCCTCGGCTACACCGACGACGGTAACGGCGGACGTGTTGCGCGCGCATTCCCGGCTGCCATCACCTTGCCCGGCCCGCAGGATCTCGCGGACGGCCGCCTCTGGCATTTGTTCTTCGGCTGGGTTCTCACGCTGGCAATGCTCGCGTACGTGGTCGCTGCCATCGTGCGCAAAGATCTGCGCGAACTTATTTTACGCCCGTCGGACCTGCCCAAACTCTTGCCGATGCAGTTGTATTATTTCCGATTGCGCAAAGAGCCGCCGCCGCACGGCACCTACAACCCGTTGCAAAAAGCGGCGTACACGGTCGTGCTGTTCGTCTTCATCCCGCTCATGATTCTCACGGGCCTCGCGCTTTCACCCGGCATCGACTCCATCGCGGGACCGGTCACGACGCTGTTCGGCGGACGGCAGTTCGCCCGGCTCTGGCACTTCGTGCTGATGTCGTTGCTGATTGGGTATTTCCTTACGCACATGGTCCTCGTTTTTAGCACCGGCGCTTGGAACAACATTCGCTCGATGATCACCGGCTGGTACGTACTCAAAAAAGATGATGGAGAGGGCATATGAAGCGGCGCTTATTCGTAGCCTCGTCGCTGGCATCGCTCGGCCTGGCCGGCTGCACGACAAGCATCAAACAAAGCCTAACCGAAGGTCCGTTTCGTAACGTGCTCGCTTCGGCCCAAAAACTCAATCATGGCGTAATCGGCACGCGCGGCATGGCCAAGCTCTACAGCGATGCCGACGTGGACACAACATTTCGCACGAACGGTTTTGATACGCCGAGCGATAGTCTCTATAGCGGGCTGGTGCGCGATAGCTTCCGCAGCTATAAACTGATCGTCGACGGACTTGTCGATCATCGGCAGGCCTACACCTTGCCGGAGCTGCGTGCGATGATGCTGCAAACGCAGATCACGCGACACGACTGCGTCGAGGGCTGGAGTGCGATCGGCAAGTGGCGCGGTGTGCAGCTTGCATCGGTTATCGCCGCTGCGCGGCCCAAGGCCGAAGCGCGCTACGTCATCTTCCATTGCTACGACAAGGACGAGCAGAGCACACCGTATTACGAGTCGCTCGACTTACACGAAGCGGCGCACCCGCAGACCGTGCTGGCACTCGACCTCAACGACAAGCCGCTCGATCCCGATCACGGCGCGCCGGTACGCCTGCGCATTCCGACGCAACTCGGCTACAAGAGCGCAAAGTGGGTCAACCGCATCGAAATCGCAGCGACCCTCAAAGGCACATTCGGCGGCAACGGCGGCTACTGGGAAGATAACGGCTACGAATGGTACGCGGGTATCTGATCGCTCCTTCAGTACCCGAGTGCGAGCGAATCGGCGCGCGGGTCGCCGCCGCCGGCGAGCGTGCCGCGCTCGTGATCGATGGCGATCGCGTGTGCGTGACCCATTGCGTTTTCGTAGGGTCCGAGGCGATGGACGATGTGTCCGCGTTTTTCTAAGTCGGCGACGAGTTCGTGTTCCATGCGAGACTCGACGATGACCGCGTCGTCGCCGGCGATCTCCGGCCGGTCGGGAATATTGTGCCGCCCGTAGATCCAACGCGGGACATCAAGTGCTTGCTGCACGTCCATCCCGCGGTCATAGATATGATGCAGTAATTGCACTTGGATCTGCGGCTGGCCGTCGCCGCCCATCGTGCCGAACACCAGCTCGGGTTTGCCGTCCTTGAGCACCATCGGCGGCGAAAGCGTGTGGAGCGGCCGTTTTCCGCCTTCGTATTGATTGGGATGGCCGGGGACCATGGAAAAATGCGCGCCGCGGTTATGAAGCACGACGCCCGTGCCGTCGGCGACGATGCCCGAGCCGAAATTCATGTAGAGGCTTTCGATCAGCGAGACCGCGCCGCCGTGCTCGTCGACAACGCAGAGGTAGATCGTGTCGCCGTTATCCGGCGGGCTGTGTTTTTTACGCGCGCGGCGCGAGTCGATTCGGCCGCGCATCTCGCGCAATGCCGCAGGTTTGAGGGCCGCTGCGACGCCCGAGTCGCCGAACGCGGGATCGCAGAAGCTCGCATTGCGGATGTCGAGCGCGTTTTTCATCGCTTCGATCGCGAGGTGATTCCACGTGAGCTCGTCAACGCCGCCGTCGTCCGCGAGCATCCCCATCGCCATGAGCATCGTGCTGCCTTGTGAGTTCGGCGGATGCGCGAGCAGCTCGCGGCCGTACCAGTCGAACCGCACTGGTTCGGTTTGCTCGGTTTTGTGCGCCGCAAGGTCTTCAAGCGTCATGCGGTTTCCGCCGGCGTTGAGTTTGCGCACGATTGCCTCGGCAACCGCGCCCGTGTAGAAGGCGTCCGCGCCGCCCCGGCGGATCGCGGCGATCGTGGCGGCGAGGTCGACGTTGCGCAGCAAATCGCCGGCTTGTGGCACGCCGCGATCCAAGAAGAGGCGCGCTGCCGCGGGATCCTCGCGCAGCATCGGCTCGTTCGTTGCCAGATAGTTTGCGACGACGTCGGTTACGACGTAGCCGTCACGCGCGTAGCCCTCGGCCGGTGCGAGTAGTTCGTCGAGTCCACGCGTGCCGTGTGCGCGCGCAACGTCTTCCCACGATCGCACGGCACCCGGCACGGAAACGGCCAACGCTCCGCGCTGTGGCAAGACGTATGCACCATTTGACGACAGGTGATCGAGCGTTGCGGTTTTCGGCGTACGGCCGGTGCCGTTGTACGACGTGACGCGCTTTGCGCGCGGATCGTAGAGCATCCAGAACGCGTCGCCGCCGATGCTGCAGCTCGGCGCGTACACGACCGTGAGGACGGCATTGGCGGCGATTGCGGCGTCGACGGCGTTGCCGCCGCGGCGGAGAACATCGAGCCCGGCGAGCGTCGCCTGCGGATGCGGGGTAGCGACCATGCCGCGGGTGCTGCGCGCAACGGCGCGCGAGGGATGGGCGAACGAACGTTCGGCGATCATGCTTTTAACTTCATATCGGCGCAGAAGATGGCCTCGTCGGGCCGCGCTCGCCAGACCAAGCGCTTGGACGTCGCGTAGAGATCTTCATATTGGAACAGAAATAGCCACGGTGCTTCATCATGGATGAGCGTCATCGCTTGAGCGTAGATATCGTCGCGTTTTTTCGGATCGAGTTCGTAACGCGCCTGATCGATCAATTTGTCGAGCTGCGGATTGGAGTACGCGGAGACGGAGCCGTCTGATGCGAGCAGTGAAGACAGCGTGTTATCGGCATCGTAGGTGATGTTACCCCACGCGAGCAGAAACATCGGTGCCAGATCCTTCTGGTTCGCCTGGCGGATGTAGCCGACCCACTCTTGCGGCTTGACGTCGACGGAGATCCCGTACTTTTGCAACTGTCCGGCAATTGCGAGCGCAACTTCTTTATCGCCGTTGTAGCGTGCAGTCGGTGTATTGATTGTTAGTTGCAAGCCCTTCCCGTCCGGATAGCCGGCTTTGGCAAGCAGGGCCTTGGCTTTGGCGTCGTCGTGCGCGTATGACGGAAGTTTGATGTCGTAGCCGAAGAAATCGGGCGGCACGGGTTGGCCCAACGGGTGCGCCATCCCGCCGAGCACGCCTTTCACGATTGCCGGCACGTCGATTGCGTAGTTGAGCGCTTGACGCAAGGTCTTATTGTTTTGCGGTCCCGGCTTGACGAGATTGAACGCGATATACAGAACGCGCACGCTTTTGGAACTGGTCAACCGCGTATTCTGCCCGCCTTCGAGCGCGCCCGCAAACTGCACCGGCACGTTCGTAATGAGATCCGCGGCGCCCGTCTTTAGCGCTGCGACGCGCGCTTCGCCTTCGGGTATCGGCTTGAAGAGCACGTGCGTGATGGGCGGCGCGCCGCCGAAGTATTTTGGATTCGCGTCGAGCGCGATCACCTCGTCTTTGCGCCATTCGCGAAAGACATACGGTCCGGTCCCCATCGGATGCTCGGCCATATAGGCGTCGCCGTGCGCCTGCCAATACTTGGCATCGACAATGAAGATGGGCCGCGTGATGGCCGGCGCGATCGGCGTCGGCTTTTTCGTAATCAATCGAATGGTGAACGGGTCGGGAGTTTCGACTCGCGCGACGGTATCGACGCGTGGGACTTGCTGCGACTTGTAGGCGGGATCGAGGATCTTCTCGACCGTGAACTTCACATCGGCGCTCGTGAACGGATCGCCGTTGGAAAACTGCACGCCGTGGCGCAGTTTGAACTCCCAGACCGTGGGTGCCACAAGTTTCCACGATAACGCCAGGTCCGGAATGAGCTTTCCGCTGGGGTCGCGCCGCGCCAGCATGTTGTACATCTGTGCGTGGATGTTGGTCGACGTCGTTACCGACACGCGGATCGGATCGAGGGTGTCGGCATCGACGCCCTGCGAGATAACGATCGTTGTGTCGGCACCACGAGCCGGGACGGCGGACACGGCAAGAACGGCGGCGATGGCGGCCCAGTGGCGGAACTTCATGGGCGAAGATACCGGATGCGGCCATCCGGTGCCTCTGTTCGCCCGTGCCGATAGGCAGGCGCCTCGCGCGCCGTCAACATCTAGTGGTTGAGCGCTATCGACTCGTCCCGCGGTTCGGCCGCAATGGCCGGTGTGTCTTCGAAGACAAACTGTTTGACGAGTTCGTCAAGCCGCTCGGCCTGGTCGCGCAGTGCCCGCGCGGTCGCGTCGATCTCTTGAACGCCCGCGGCGAGCTGACCCGTCGAAATCGCGGCGTGCTGTGCCGCCGTGGATTGCTCTTCGGCCGTTGCGGCGACCGGCACCATCGTCGATGTGACGCTTTGTGTCGTCCGGCGCATCTCGCTGGCGGCCGCGGCGTTCTCTTCGATCGCCGAGGAAACGCTGCCCATGTTTTCCGTTAAGGTTGTTGACGCATCGCGCATAACGCCGGCCCGGTCAGCCAGTTCCTCGGCGACTCGGGTCGTGCCGCTGATGGAACCGCCGACGGCCAGGAGTGACGACGACGCGCGATCGGCAAGCTCAATGCCTTCTTGCATCGAGTCGCTCGATGTTCGCATCGCATTTGCAGCAACGAGCGTCTCGCGCCGAATCGCCGAAAGAATATCCGAGATCTCTTTGGTTGCAACCGACGAGCGTTCGGCAAGCTTACGCACTTCGTCGGCGACGACGGCGAAACCGCGGCCATGTTCGCCCGCCCGGGCCGCTTCGATCGCCGCGTTGAGTGCGAGCAGATTCGTCTGGTCGGCGATCTCTTCGATCGTTCGGACGATCTCTTCGACCGCCGTCGAACGCTCTTCGAGCACGACCATCGCGGCCGCAGCGCGTCCGGAGACCTCGCGCAGGCGTGACATCGCACCTTGCGTGGCCGTAACTGCCGTATTGCCGCTCGTCGCTTCGGAGCTCGCCTCGCGTGCCGACTTTGCGAGCGACGTTCCGTGCGCCGAGAGCGACGAAATTTCACCGTCGAGTTGCCCGAGCGCGCCGACGGCCTGCTGCATGGCAACCGCTTGCGCCGTCGCGCCGTCCGCCATCTGTTCGGCCGAACGTGCGACCTGCTCGATCGCCGCCGTCGCTTGACCGATCTTCGCGGCCTGATCGCGCGCGCCGCTGGCGACCCGGTCGACGGCGTGTGCGATTTCTTCGACCGCGGCACTGGCTTGATTGGCCGAACTCGACGTTTGATCGCTGGCGATCGCGAGGCTGCGCGACGTATGGGCAACGCTTGAAATAAGTTCGCGCAGCCGCGCCAGACCCACGTTGAGTTCGCCGGATATTGTACGCATGCCGGCGGCGAGACTGTCATAACCGCGAACGAGATCGCCGATCTCATCGGCGCCGTTATCAACGATAGGCTCGCGCGTACTAGTGAACTGTGTGCGCAGATCGCCTTCAGCGAGCCGGTTGAGCGCGTTCGATAATTCTCCGAAATCCGTTTGCACCATATCGCCGAGCGCCTCCGAAACGCGGGCGAGCCGGCGGCGAATGCGCGTGGAAAGGATACGCAGAAAAACAATCGAGATCGCGACGGCCGCACCCGCGGCGATCAGTACAATCGTTCGAATGGTGACAACGGCGCTTGCAAAACGCTGCGTGGCATCGGTCAGCGCGTTGCTGACGGCCGTGTCGAGCAGCGCAATCTCATCATCGAGCTTGCGGTACGCATCGGCCGCTGCGACGAGAACGACGCGCTCCTTGGTCGAGGCGACCGACTTGTCGCTCAGTGCGAACGCCACGACGACCGCGGTACGATCGTGTGCTGCCGCAGCAACAATAGCATTGTCTTTGGCATCGATTTCGCCGAGCAACACGGATATCTCGACGCTCGGATCTTTCGCACCGGCAATTCCGTGCGAGTTGTCGACCACGTACTGCGAATCGTCACCGGCGGCGGCCATCTCCTTGGTGCGCGTGGCGATGTTCGTCGGGTTGTTGGAGAGGATGTAGCCGCGCAGCGCATAGCGGGCGTTGAGCACGTGGACCGCGATGTCGCGCGCATGGCCGCGTAACGCCGTCTTGTCGCTAAGGTCCCGCTGGGCGTCGGTAACACGGGCGAAGCCGACGAACACGACGGCGGCTACGATGACGAGCGCCACCAGGGGAACCGCAAAGCCGGCCGCGAGTTGTGCTCCGATACGAAATTGCATCTGCATTACATCCGGAAAAGACCGTTGTTGCGGGCCGGTTCGGCGGGCATGTAGCGCGCGGCGCGCAAGCCGATCGCAAGAACGCGCCGCGTGTCGAGCGGATCGATGATCCCGTCGTCCCAGATGCGGGCCGTCGAGTAGTATGGATGCCCTTCGGTATCGTACTTTGCAAGGATCGGGGCCTTGAACGCATCTTGCGCCGCCTGGTCGAGCGGCTCGCCCTTTCCTTTATCAGCTTCCATCCGAACCGTCAATAACGTTGACGCCGCTTGCTCACCGCCCATGACCGAGATGCGCGCGTTGGGCCACATCCAAAGCTGGCGCGGTGAGAAGGCCCGCCCGCACATGCCGTAATTGCCCGCGCCGAAGCTGCCGCCGAGGATCACGGTGAATTTCGGTACGGCAGCGCACGCGACGGCCGTAACGAGCTTCGCGCCGTCCTTGGCAATACCGCGGTTCTCGTATTCTTTGCCGATCATGAAGCCGGTGATGTTCTGTAAGAATACGAGCGGCGTTCCGCGCTGGTTGCAGAGTTCGATGAAATGTGTCCCTTTGAGTGCGCTCTCTGAAAACAGGATACCATTATTTGCAAGGATGCCGACCGGGTGTCCGTCGATGTGCGCAAAGCCACACACCAGGGTCGTGCCATAGCGAGCTTTGAATTCATGAAAATCCGAACCGTCGACGATGCGGGCGATGATTTCGCGTACGTCGTACGATTGGCGCGCGTCGCTGGGGATGATGCCGTAGAGATCGTCCGGCGCGAACGCGGGCGGCCGCGACTCGCGTAGCGGCCACGGATCGTGCGGCCGCCGGTTGGTGTTGGCGAGAATGCTGCGAACGATACCGAGTGCATGTTCGTCGTCGACGGCGTAGTGATCGGCGACGCCCGAAATGCGGGTGTGTACGTCGGCGCCGCCGAGTTCCTCGGCGGTTACGATTTCGCCGGTTGCGGCTTGCACGAGCGGCGGTCCGCCCAGAAAAATCGTGCCGTTATCTTTGACGATGACCGCTTCGTCCGACATCGCCGGAACGTACGCGCCGCCGGCCGTACACGAGCCCATCACGGCGGCAACTTGCGGAATGCCTTTCGACGACATGACGGCCTGGTTGTAGAAGATCCGGCCGAAATGGTCGCGGTCGGGAAAGACGTCGGCTTGCAGCGGCAAGAACGCGCCGCCCGAATCCACCAGGTAGATGCAGGCCAGGCCGTTCTGCAATGCAATCTCTTGCGCGCGCAGATGCTTCTTCACCGTCATCGGGTAGTACGTGCCGCCCTTGACCGTTGCGTCGTTGGCGACGATGACGCAGTCCACGCCGCTCACGGTGCCGATGCCCGTCACGATGCCCGCGGCGGGGGCGGCAGCGTCATACATGCCGTGCGCGGCGAGCGCCGAAAATTCGAGGAACGCCGTCGCCGGGTCGACCAGCCGGTCGATGCGGTCGCGCGCAGTCAGTTTGCCTCGCTTGCGATGCCGCTCGACAGCGATCGGGCCGCCGCCGTCGCGAACGCGGGCCAGCTGCTCGCGCAGATCGTCGACCAGCGCGCGCATCGCCGCAGCATTGCGGGCGAAGTCCGCCGACCTCTCGTCGACGCGGCTGTCCAAAACGCTCATCTCGGCTGCGCTGACACGCGACGTCTCATCCGGCCTTCATGTTACGCCGCTCGCTTGCGCACCCGCTTTTCGTTTAAGCCATCCTTAGAATTGGCTTGGGACGGCATCATATTTGCGCTCTTCGCGTTATGATGCCAATACCGACTCCCCGCCGCTCAGGAGCGCCCGCTATGTCCGCAGCCCTACCCGCGCCATATCGCCCCGCCGGCGAAATCAATCTTGCAACGGCACTCGCGCCGTACGCCGGTCCGTGGGATCCGCGCCTGGCCGCACATCTCGCGCGCCGCGCGGGTTTTGGCGGAACGCCGGACGACGTGGCGCGGCTTGCCGCAATGCAGCCGCAGTCGGCGGTCGATTCGTTCGTGCATCTGCCCGACACCTCGAAGCTCCCCGGGCCGCCGCAGCTTGAGCCGCTCTACAACGCGCAACAAGTGCAGCGAGCCGCGCGTCAGCAAGCCGCTGCGGACCCCGAGGCGGCTAAGGCGAAGCAAGCCCAGGTTGGGCGCCTGCGCCGCCAAGAGATCGTCGCACTACAGACGTGGTGGATCGACCGGATGATCAATACACCGGCGCCGCTCCAAGAGAAGATGACGCTGTTCTTGCACGGCCACTTCACGAGCGCGCCGGGCAAAGGCGTACAACCCAGCGACTTGGCGAACCAGAACCAGTTGTTGCGCGGGTATGCGCTGGGCAATCTGCACGCGCTGACGTTGTCGCTGTCGCAAGATCCTGCGATGCTGGTCTACCTTGATAATGCGCGCAGCGAGAAAGAGCATCCGAACGAGAACTACGCTCGGGAGCTGATGGAACTGTTCACGCTGGGCATCGGCAACTATACGGAAAACGACGTGCGCGAATCCGCGCGCGCCTTTACCGGCTGGTCGGTGCGGCGCGGCGGCGGCGGCTTTGCGTTCAACGCACGCCAGCACGACGACGGATCGAAGACGTTCCTCGGACAAACGGGGAATTTTGACGGCCAGAGCATCGTCGACATCATCTTCCAACAGCCGGCGGCAGCCCGACTGTTCGCAACGAAGCTGATCGAGTTCTTCGTCTACGACGATCCCGAGCCCGCGCTCGTCGATGCGTTCGCGGACGTCATTCGCAAGAACAAGTTCGAGTTGCAGCCGTCGCTTTCGACCCTGCTGCGCAGCAACGTCTTCTTTAGCGATCGCGCGTACCGGGCGCTCGTGAAGAGCCCGGTCGAATTCGTCGTCGGCGCCTACCAGACGTTCGGGATCACCAAGCCCGATACGATCGCGCTCGGCGCTCTGCAGCGCATGGGTCAAGTCTTGTTCAATCCGCCCAGCGTCAAGGGCTGGGACGGCGGTGCCGCATGGCTCAACAGCCAGACGATGCTCACTCGCGAAAATTTTGCGGGCAGTCTCATGGCCAACCCCAACATGCCGCAAAGCGGCTGGTTGACCGACGGCATCGCTACGAGCGACGCGCAAAAAGTTGCGCGTAAGTTGACGGACACGCTCTTGCTGGGCGATGTCAGCCCGGCATCCATGGCGCGCTTGGTCGGTTATCTGAACGGCGCCGGCGTCAGCGAGCGCTCCACATTCGGCCGCGAAAATGCTGACGAGCGCGTTCGCGCCGCGGCCTACCTCACGATGGCGATGCCCGCCTACCAACTCAATTAAGGACGGATAGTTACTATGAAACGCTCTGGATTTTTACTCGGTGCGGTCAGCGGGCTCGCCGTCGTCGGTTCAGCCGACAATATCTTTGCCCAAGCACTCGCGCAGACGCCGCTCGCCGGCCTGCCGGGCGGTGCGGAAGATCGCATCTTGGTCGTCATCAACTTCCAAGGCGGTAACGACGGCCTCAACACGGTGGTGCCGTACGGCATGCGCCAATACTACGGCTATCGCCAGCAGATCGGCATTCCGCAGAACAACGTTCTGCGGATCAACGATCAAGTCGGACTCAATCCGGTGATGAAGCCGTTCAAGGACATGTACGACCAGGGCAATGTCGCGATCGTCCAGGGAGTCGGCTACCCGCAACCGGATCACTCGCATTTCCGTTCGACGGAAATTTGGCAGACGGCCGCGCCCGACAAGTATATTAACACCGGTTGGCTGGGGCGCTATCTCGACTCAGCGGGCCTGCCCAAGAACAACCTGTTCAACGCCGTCGCGCTGGCGCAAGTGTTGCCCGAAGCGCTCAACGCACGCGACATCGACGTGCCGGCAATTCCGCAAATCCAAGGCTACGGGCTCAGCAGCGACAAGAGCACGATGAATCGCGATGCTTTCCATGAGTTTGTCGCGGACTCGACGGTCCCGTTCCGCTCGCCGTATCTGAGCCAAGTCGCCGAAATCGAAGATCATGCGCAGCGCGGCTCGCAAGAATTGCCCAAGCTCATCGCCGGTTACAAGACGGAAGCAACCTATCCCGCAACGCCGCTCGGCCGGTCACTCGCACTCGCGGCACAAATCGTCGGCAGCCGTTTGGGAACGCGCGTGCTCTATATCTCGCACGGTTCGTTCGACACGCATACGACGCAACCGCAAACGCAGGATCGCCTGCTCGGCGACTTTGCGAACTCGATCAGCGCGTTCTACGCGGATCTCGCCGCACACGGCAACGACAAGCGCGTGCTCACGATGACGTTCTCGGAATTCGGCCGCCGCGTTGCCGAAAACGCGAGCCGCGGTACCGATCACGGCACGGCCGCACCGCTCTTCATGGTCGGCGGCAACATCAAAGGCGGCCTGTACGGCGCGCATCCGTCGCTCGACGATCTCGATAAAGGCGATCTCAAGTACACGACCGACTTCCGCAGCGTCTACGCGACGGTCCTCGAGAAGTGGCTGGGCCGTCCGTCAGCCGGCATCGTCAACGGCACATTCCCGCAACTCGCAATGGTCTAAGAATTCCGTTGTCGTAGGGCGCGGATATGACAACCGATGAAGCGCGCGCCTTTGCCGATGAGTGGATCGCGGCGTGGAACAGTCACGACCTCGACCGCATCCTCTCGCACTATGCCGACGACATCGTCTTTCTTTCTCCGGTTGCCCAGCAGCTCGTGGGCGACGGGCGAGTCGCCGGTATGTCGGCGCTGCGTGCGTATTGGGCGAAAGGTCTCTCCCTTCTGCCCGATCTCAAATTCGAGTTCACCGGCGTGCGCGCCGGCTATCACTGCATGACGGTCCTCTATGTCAACCACCGCAGTCAACAGTGCGCGGAAACATTCGAGCTTGGGACGGGCGGTAAAGTTATTCGCTCGTTTGCCTGTTACGAATGATTCGCGTCGGGCGCACACATGCGCTCGACGTCTTCGTCAGGGGGCCGGCGTGGGCGCGAGCCTCGGATCCGGAGCGGCTTCGCTGAAACGGTAGTCCTCGAATGTTGCCGTAAAGTCCGCGGTGATCTTCGCGAAGAGCGCGATACCGTACCAGGTGCGGCGGAATTTCATCGTCTGCAAGAGCCAGTTGCCGCCGACGATTTGATAGCTTGTATCGACGAGCAGATTGCTTGGCCCCTCGGCAACAACGCGCATCGGTAAAAGCGTCGACGGAGTGTAGTAGACGTCGGTAAGGTGGTGCGTGGCGCCGCGCGTCGCGTCGGTCACGGGCTTGAGGACGAGATGGCCAAGTTCGGGGGTTGCATCGTCGGCAAAGGCGATCTGGTAACCGCGCACACTACGCGCGACGGCGTCGGCGTGCGTCGGGATGTCGCGATACGTGAGCGGGGTGACGTTCTCAATACGAAAATCGACATCGCGATTGTTACCACCGAGGGTATACGAAAATGTTCCACGGGCGGTATAGCTCGCGAGGGCTTCAAAATTCGGCGGGGCCGGGAAAGGCGCCTCGAGCGTCTCTTTTTTGGTGCGCTCGTCGAAGACGACTGCCACCTGATCCGCCGTTCGCACCGTGACATCCCGGTCGATTGTAGCGTCACCTTTGACGAAGTGCAGGTTCGTGCGGACGTGATAGGTCGCGAAAGCCGGACACTTCTGATATATTGCAGCCGTCGCATTAGCGATCGCGATAAATGTTTCGGTGGCGCTTAGCATGCGCTAAGAAGAGTCCGTGGGCCGGGTCATGTTAGTGGGCGGACTTCGCCAGCAATTCGCTTAGGTATGAACCCCAGATCGCCGGTAGTGTGTGCGTACCGTGGCCGCGGGTTGCCGGCGAGATCGGCAGCAAAATGTAGCGGCCGTTTTTGACGTGGGTGATTTCGCGCTCCATGATGCCCAGTTCGGGCGGGTTGATTTGGTCGTCGGCGGAGTTGACGGCGAACAGCGGTGCGACGATCGTGCCGAGCGCGGGCTCAGGATCGTAGTCGCGCGATGCCTCAAATTGATAGATCATGTCGTTGGCGTCGTAGTCTTTGACGCGCGTCTTGACCGACTTGACGTAGTACGCGTCCGCCTCGTCGCGCGTCGGATATTGCGACTGATTGAAGAGCGGTGCCGTGCCGAGAAACCATAGCATGTCGACTGCAGGCTTGAGCCCGGCCGGTTCTTGCGCATAGTTCCCGGCGTTGTAGCCGGGATCACTCTCCAGGTCGTCCACGATCATATCGCGCCAGATACGGTTGCGGCCCGCGATTTGCACGGGCAAACTCGCCAGCGGCATGAGCGCGTCCATCATCGTAGGATAGATCTCGCCCCATAGCCACGTGTGCATCGCGCCCATCGATGTGCCCATTACCAGGCGCAGATGGTCGACGTGCAGGGCGTCCGCGACCACGATATGTTGGGCGGCGACCATATCGCGGTAACCGTAGTGCGGAAACTTCGCGTGTAGACCGTCGCTGGGTTTGGCCGAGTCACCGTGACCGATGCCGTCGGGAATGATGATGAAATACTTTGACGCATCGAGGATGCCGCCCGGCGTAAACAACACGCCGGCAAACCGATCGTTGATGAATTGCTTCGTATTTCCGCCCGTCCCGTGCATGATCAGCACGGCGTTGTCGACGTGACCGTTCGCACCGCGGTGGGGCGATCCAAATGTCACATAGTGCAAGCGCATATTCTGCAACGTCTCGCCGTCGGCGAAATGGAACGTTGGGACGGTGTAGTTGCCGTCGGTCGGAGGCGGATAGGGACCGGCAATGGCGGCTGTGCCGAGGCCGAGCGCAAGAACGAACGTCAGAAGTAATAATCGCAGCATGAAGCGCGGCTTCGCGACATCGGGCGCGACGCCTACGGGGGAGCGACCGAGCGTTCTGCCGGAGGGGGGCTTCTCAGCTACATGCGAATCGCACCTATCCCTCTCTATGAAAATCGCTGCCGAGGCCGGGCTTCCGCCGCGCGGAACGCCCAAAAACTACCTCATCGCCTGGCTACTCGTGATGCTTCGCCGATCGCACCTGCACGGCTACGAGATCATGAAAGAGTTACGCGAAGAGTTCGGCATGACGTGCGATCCCGGCACGGTCTATCGGACGCTGCGCCAGCTCGAAGGCGGTGAGCTCATTCTCTCGCACTGGGACCCGCACGATCACGGGCCGGCGCGACGCGTCTACGAACTCACCGATCGTGGCGCGGCCGCACTCGATCGCTGGAATGAGGCGTTGCACGAATATCGGACCAGCCTCGATGCATTCTTTCGCGTCTATGGCGCAAGCCGATGATCTCGATCCGGTTCTTGGGAACGGGCGGCGCGCGTTTCGTTGTGGCCAAACAAATTCGTGCATCGGGCGGCATGTGGCTGCGTTTCGGCGAGACGCAAATCCACCTCGATCCGGGGCCGGGCGCACTCGTTCGCGCGCTGTCGGCCGTGCCACCGTGTGAACCGGCAAAACTCGACGCCATCGTGCTGTCGCACAAGCATTTAGATCATGCATCCGATGTGAACGTTATGGTCGAAGCGATGTCGCAAGGCGGCTGGAAGCCGCGCGGCGCGCTCGTTGCTCCGCGCGACGCGTTCGATTTCGAGCCCGTCATCCTGCCCTACGTTCGCAAGTTCGTTGCGCGCGAGGAGTTTCTGTCCGAACGCAGCGGTCCGATCCGGGTGAATGACGTCGAAATACGCACGTCGCTTCGTCACCATCACCCCGTTGAGACCTATGGCCTGCATTTTCGCTACGCCGGCAAGACGCTATCCTATCTTCCGTGCACGCGCTATTTCGACGAACTCATTGCGGATTATCGCGAACATGCACCGGACGTGCTCGTCGTCAACGTATTGCGCTTTCGCGATGCGATGGACGTCGATCACCTCACGTTCGACGATGCGCGGACGCTTATCGCCGGCATTCGCCCCAAAGCGGCGATCATGACGCACTTCGGCACGAAGATGCTCGAGCAGGATCCGCATCGGCTCGCGCGCGAGCTGGAAGACGAGTTGCACGTGCGCGTCTATGCGGCCGACGACGGTTGGACCTACGATGAACTCGCTTGAAATCGATGTTGCCAAGCCCGGCGAGCTCGACGGGTTCTGGCAGAAGATCGACCGTGACTGGCGTTCGGAGCTATGGAATTTTCGCGTCATCTGGCACGAGCAGACGCACGATCTCGCCGCTGGAGACGGCGAAACAATCGCCGGCGCGCTGCGCGTGCGCATCGCCGCGTCGCTCGCGCACGTCGAAGCGCTCTACGTGCTGCCCGGCCGGCGCAAACACGGCATCGGCCGCATGCTGCTCGCGCGCTGTGAAGAAATCGCGAATTACTACAACTGCCACAAAGTAACCGCCGCCGTCTTCGCCGGGCATGACGCCCAAACGTTCTTCGAGCACTGCGGCTACAAAGTCGAGGCGATCCTCCCACAACATACATTCAAACTCGATGTAGCCTTGCTCCGTAAGTTCTTGCTCTAACGCTTCTCGGGCAAGCCCGACCCTCTAGTGTTGCGCTAAAGTCACTGGATGTTGCAGGGGGTTTGTGATCCGAGCGGTCAGTTCGGTTTCACAAGCGGCGGTGCTCCCGGGTAACGGGAAAGAAGCCGAGGCTAGTAGAACGATTTGGTCCAGCTTCTCGGGTGCAGCATTTTGTTTAGCTTTTTCCAAAATCAAGACCGTACGAATTACTCGACGAAGCCGAACACTTGTGGTTTCTCGCCGAATACGGTCGCGTGGCATCGCATGAACGTAACTGTATTTGTCTTGCGCAACACAGAGAGAGGTGTCTATGTCGTTACGAAGCCAACACAAACGATTTACCGAAGCTCTGCGTGTATTGCCTCGTGTCGCACACGTCCATGAAAATGCTAGCCTGCAACCTATTGCGCCAAGTGCAACTGTCAGGAACAGACTAATGACCGGAGGCAGTTTGCTGCTGATAAGGTCGGCCGCCATCGCGCTAGTTATCGGCGTCGGCACAGCCTGCAGTGGAGGCATTGCGAGTCCAAAAATTCCAGATGCCTAGGCAGAACAAGCGCAGCGAGCAACTAAAACCGGCAATAGTGCACCGGCGCTTGTTTCGAATGGTGGTACCTTGCACAGCTTTTCGGACGCTAAAGGGATGAACTTAGTTACCGATTCCGATTATGGCAATTTCGTAGACGCAGGAGTGGTAGGCGCGGACCGTACACTCGCCATCAAACTGCTCAGACTCATGCTGCCGGGCATGCGCGGTGATTTTGTCTACGTTGACCAAAACAGCCGCGTGCTATCTAACCGGCTGGATCTTGTCAGTAAAGTTAAATTTCCCAAGTCGTCAGGGTCAGCGGTTTTTCGTGCATCAAGTTCCTCTCAACGCCGCATCGCAAGCTATCCGCCAACGGGTGGTTCGGGTGGGTTGTATATCCGCAACTATTCTCAGCAGGGTGTAAATGCGATGTATGGGTATGCGACGCCTCCGTGCGACACGAGCTTTCAGACAGGTGACACTGGCAATATGTATTTCAACGCAATTCCGGCACATCGGCTGGAAGCGTGACTGATGCCGGACTGACTCAAAACGGCTCCCAAGTGCCAGCAAACCCGACCCTGGCGCTGGAACCCTTTGTCAATCAAGGGAGTGGATTTTTGTCAGAAGGCTGGAGTAATGAATCGGTGTCATACCCGTGCGGTTCTCCGGTTGGAATAATGTATGGAACATTGCCGCCGCCTAATAGCAGTTTATCAATGCTGGCGACTGGTGTACCGGCGTTTGATCCGACCCAGATGAATCTGCCACCGGCAACGACGATTTGGTCAAATGCGGCGTGGAATTTCTTTGCGACGCCGTCGTCGCTGAATTCTAGTCCGGGAACTCTGAACGGTATTCCAACCAATTGTACAGATTGCTCGGTCGCGCGAATGTTCACGTTGGCGATCCAGAACGGAAATTTCGGCCAATGCTACGGAGGATGTACGGGCGTGCCTGATGGGCGCTGGGATAATGTGGTGGCCGGTCAATTGATCTCGCCTTGTTCGCAGATTGAGTCCCTATAATTGATGTAAATTGCGGCGGCGAGGAGCCACCGTTTCGGTTCGGAAGATTGATGTTATCTACACGTCAATCGAAAGGACACGAAAC
>Ga0302324_100004960_pt1 | contig 29297 bp, 26 predicted proteins | sample Palsa_T0_1_FD_201949 | JGI IMG/M metagenome (GOLD analysis project Ga0302324, IMG submission 201949) | Peat permafrost microbial communities from Stordalen Mire near Abisko, Sweden - Palsa_T0_1 | ecosystem: Environmental > Terrestrial > Soil > Palsa > Peat permafrost | place: Sweden: Abisko...
TGCTCGGTGATAATCGAACCATAAAAAATAGAACTGAGAATGCTGGTAACGTCGCGGGTGGACGTGGTCTTGGTGATTTCTTTTTTGAAGATCGCTTCAAGGGCAAATTTCTCAAACATCTGATCGACCGATTGTATTTCAATAGACTGAATATCTGGGACATCCGGAAACAAAAGTCTTTTCTCTTCGACCTTTACGGGAAAGGGTCTTGGGGTTCGCTTTAAATCGGCGAGATAGGCAAAGAAACTGAGGATAATGCCCGGCCGGTTTTCGCAATCCTCTCCCAGCTTATCGAATAGAAACAGTATCCCCTGGATTCCTTCTTTCGGTTTGTCTCGTAGGTCGACGGCACGGCGAAGACACCATACTCTGAAAAAATAAAGTAAGATGTCCGCTTTTTGCGGAAAATATTTAAAGAGTGTGACTTTTGAAATCTTGACCTTGTTACAGATTTCTTCTACGTACAGGTCATCAAATGATTTTTTGCCGATAAGTTTAATGGTCTGGTCCAGGACACTTAATTTCAGTCGGGCTGCTTTTTCTTTTCTCAGGCTCATGGTATTCTTTCGCTTTAAATAATACATTTATATCATAAAACCCTAAATGAATTCCATGAAGCGCTCAGTACTTCTTTTACTGGCAAGTTGGATACTTGCGTGTCAGCCTCCGGGGCCTAAAAAAGAAAAATTGTTTGGACTGCTGGCCGACTCCGCCATGGTGGTCTCGGCCCATCCGGCGGCCTCAAAAATCGGCGTTGAAATCCTGAAGAAGGGGGGTAATGCAATTGATGCAGCTGTGGCTGTACAATTTGCTTTGGCCGTAGTATTTCCGGCCGCCGGGAATATAGGTGGTGGAGGCTACATGGTCGCCCGTATGAAAGACGGGACTGTGGCCGCACTAGACTACAGGGAAAAAGCGCCAGGGTTAGCCAAAACGTCGATGTATCTTGATAAGGAGGGGAATGTTATCAAAGGGTTAAGCTTGGAAGGCCACCTGGCCTCGGGAGTCCCCGGCTCGGTGGATGGAATGGTGGAGGCCCACAAAAAATTCGGATCCCTTCCCTGGAACGAGTTAATTCAGCCTGCCATTAATCTGGCCTACCATGGAGTTGTGCTCACGGTCCGGGAAGCGAATTGGTTTAATGAAATGCAGAAAGACCTGATCACCTACAATTCAGTAAAACCCGATTTCCTGCTTCGCGACCGGTGGAAATCCGGAGACACTATTCGGTGGCCTGACCTCGCCCGCACATTGGAAAGGATCCGGGATCACGGCCGGGCTGGTTTCTACGAAGGAAAAACCGCCGACGATTTGGTAGCGGAAATGAAGCGCGGCAAGGGACTCATCTCTATGGAAGATTTGAAAAATTATAAATCAGTGTGGAGAGACCCTGTAACGGCGCAGTACAAAAATTACAAAGTGATTTCCATGCCTCCTTCTTCCAGCGGTGGCGTTTGCCTCATTCAGCTTTTGAAATCTGTAGAGCCTTTCCCTGTCAGAGAGTGGGGATTCAACTCCGCCAAAACGATACATCTGATGACCGAAGCAGAACGGAGAGTCTATGCCGACCGGGCCACCTATCTGGGAGACCCCGATTTTTTCAAAGTCCCACTAAAGGCATTGATGGATGATCAGTATAACGATGAACGGATGAGTACTTTTGATCCTGACAAGGCAACGCTCAGTGCTAAGGTGAAGAGGGGAAAGATTGCCGGCTACGAGTCGGAAGAAACAACGCATTTTTCCATTGTCGACGCGAAGGGGAACGCCGTGTCGATAACCACCACGCTCAACGGATGGTTCGGTTCACATGTTGTCGTTGCCGGATCGGGCTTTTTTCTTAACAATGAGATGGATGATTTCAGCACAAAACCGGGCGTACCGAACATGTTCGGAGTTACCGGCGGTGAGGCCAATAAAATTGAACCGAATAAAAGAATGCTCAGTGCGATGACCCCGACGATTCTCGAAAAAGACGGAAAGCTTTTCATGGTGCTCGGAACGCCCGGAGGGTCGACCATTATCACGAGCATTTTTCAAGTGATTCTAAATGTCATAGACCATCGCATGGGCATGCAGGAGGCCGTCGATGCAAGAAGGGTTCACAGCCAGTGGCTGCCGGATGTGATTATCCCGGAATCGAAAGCCATTGCTAAAAAAGACAGCCTTACGTTGATCAAGATGGGTCACAAAATTCCCCGGCAACGGGAAGCCATCGGCAGGGTTGACGCTATATTAGTCTTGCCGAATGGCCGGTTGGAAGCCGGCGCGGATCATACCCGGGGAGATGATGAAGCGGAGGGATATTAAACAGTTGATCGTTGTCCGTAAATTTCAAAAAGACAAACGATACCCAACAACGAGCATCCGACAACGAAAAGCTGACAACCAACTGACGATTATCTCATCCTCACTATTTTAGTTCTTTTTCTTTCGAATAACCGGATGTGTCTTGCCCCAATCGGGATATCGATTCGCCAGAGGTTTTTGTCCGACGTGTGATGGTACCTTGGTTTGACAACTTGGGTGGTCTTTTGAGAGGAACTGCAGGAAGTAATCCAAAGAACGGCCAGAGCGCATACGAAAATGACCTTCTTCATCCGGTTCATAGGAAACCCTAAAATAATGTTTTTATTGTTACGCCAAGGAGTTATCTTGGAAAGTCCGGTTAACTGATCTTCCTATGAAAAACTTTGACACCCTTTCGGAAGCGATTACCGAGCTGAAGAAAAGCGGATACAACAATGACTTTAATCTTCACCCGGAATGGATCGAATGCCCCCCTCTTCAACTCAAATTCGGACCCACAGAATTTCATGTGGATGAAGTTTATCGCTTCGAAGGCATGAACGATCCGGATGATAGTTCGGTGTTATTTGCGATAACATCCTCCGTCGGAGTGAAGGGCCTTCTCGTTGACGCCTACGGTGCGTATGCCGAATCGCTAAGCCCGCTGATGATTGAGAAACTCAGAATTGATTCACATACACATTAGAGACATGCGTTTTTCACGGTAGCTATGCCAAATCAAGACAAACCACCGATTTTCCATTCCTGGAGCGGATGGTATTGGTTGCTGATGATCGTACTCCTTTTACAAATCCTCGGATACTATTTCATCACCCGATCCTTTTCATGAATCTTATTGATTGGATTGTTCTTTTCGGTACCCTTGTCCTGATTGCGGGGTATGGTGCGTGGAAATCGCGGGGAAGTAAAAACATGGAAGGGTATCTGCTGGGGAATAACCGTTTACCTTGGTGGAGTGTAGGTCTTTCCATAATGGCTACTCAGGCAAGCGCAGTGACATTCCTGTCCACGCCGGGTCAGGCCTATGAAGACGGAATGCGCTTCTTGCAATTTTATTTTGGCTTACCGCTGGCGATAGTTATCCTCAGCATTACTGCCGTACCCCTTTATCACAGGCTGAAGGTCTTTACGGCATACGAATATCTGGAAACACGGTTTGATCTCAAGGTCAGGTCTTTGGCTGCTTTTTTATTTTTGATGTTGCGGGGTCTTTCGGTCGGCATTACCATTTATGCGCCCGCCTTAATCCTCTCCACCCTCCTGGAATGGAACATAACCATAACATCCATTTTTATGGGTGCCCTTGTCATGACCTATACCGTAAGCGGTGGGACCCGGGCCGTAAGCCTTACTCAAAAATATCAGCTTGCGGTGATCATGGCAGGTATGATGGTTGCGGGTGGTATGGCTTTCTTCAAGTTGCCCGACGATGTTTCGTTTGGCGGCGCATTTCGCCTGGCCGGTGAAATGGGAAAACTCAATTTGATCAACTTGTCATTTGATCTGACCGACCGGTATAATATAGGGTCGGGCCTGATCGGGGGACTCTTTCTTTTTCTAAGTTATTTTGGCGCTGACCAGTCGCAGGTAGGACGGTACCTCGGAGGAAAATCCATTTCCGAGAGCAGGCTGGGGCTGATTTTTAATGGCTTGCTGAAAATTCCCATGCAGTTCATCATCTTGTATATCGGTATTTTACTCTTTGTATTTTACCAATTTCACCAACCTCCTGTTTTTCATAATCTCTCGTTGAAAGGGAAAGCAATGAAAACTTCCTATGCTTCCGAGATCAAACAACTGGAAACGGACTATGGGAAGAATTTTGCCATTAAGAAGGAGAAAACAAAAAGCCTGATGCAAGCTATTTCGGCCAGGGACGCAGAGCAGATCGAACGCAGTAAAAAGGAAATAAAACCACTTCAGCGATCGGAAATCGAAATCCGAACCCGCGTGAGGACCGTGATTTCCCGGGCGGTGCCGGGCGCCAATACGCAGGATAAAGATTATATTTTTATCAATTTTGTCATGACGCGACTGCCCCACGGCCTCATTGGGCTTCTCTTGGCCGTGGTCTTTTGTGCTGCGATGTCGTCAACCTCTTCCGAGTTAAATTCTCTCGCCTCCACCACGACCGTTGATATTTACAGACGATCTATCGAACCCCGCCGTGAGGGAGTTCACTATGTGAAAATGTCTAAACTATTCACAGCGGGATGGGCAGTAATAGCAATGATGTTTGCGGCCTTCGCCAATCAGTCCGAAAACCTGATTCAGTTTGTTAACATTATCGGCTCGTTGTTTTATGGGACAATCCTTGGAATATTTGTCACTGCCTTCTATTTGAAGTACATCAAATCAAATGCTGTTTTTTATTCTGCGCTACTCGCTGAGGGGATTATCCTCTACTTATATTTTTTTGAGAGGGAAGAAGTAGCCTTTTTGTTGTACAACATCATCGGATGTCTTATTGTCATTGCCGTGTCCTTCTTTTTTCAGGCGATTGAAAACGCCATAAAAAAAGCGCCCCGATAAGATCAGAGCGCCCGGTTATTTTCAGTGTATGAATTATTTCAATGATTTGATCAGGTCTTCATTTTGCTTTACATAAAAATCGCTATTGTCCTTCTTTGCCAGTTCCAGTGATTTTTGAGCGGTTGCCTGGGCCCCGCTCTTGTCGCCGAGCGCTTTTTGGACCTGGGCTTTAACGCTGAGGTTCCAATATTGATCGGCGTTTTTGCCATTCGCAAAATACTCGTCAATCCATACCAAGGCCTGTTTCAGGTCTTTCTTGGAATCAAAGTAATAACGGGCCGAGGCCATCAGGTTCCCATCGATGGATTGCATGATCTTGTTGTCGTATTCTGCCAGGACGGAGAATTTTACAGACGTATTTTCCCATGCAATCTGAACGTTGCCGGTCGTGTTGTCCTCACTAATGTCACTAATCGCCAGGGTCAGCGTCTCGATCTTTTCAGCCAGCTTTTCAGATTTCACTTTGAACTTTACTTGCTCTTTGGAGGGATCGTATTTGTCCGTGTTCCCGCCCAGGGTCAGATCTTTGTATAGAGAAACTGTCCATTCCGTATCACCAGGCCAGGTGAAAATGAGGTATTCGCCTTTTGGAACCGGCATACCTTCAACCTTCACGTCATCGGAAAATGAGATTTTTGTTCCGGAATTAGCACCGGTTCTCCAGATTTTGCCATTCGGTTCAAGAAAACTGCTTCCCTCGCCAAAGATCTTGCGTCCCTTTAGTTTAGGGCGGAAGTAATCTATCCTGACATCCGTTAAACCAATCCTGCTTGAAACAGAACCTGCGGAACTGTTTTGCGGTACCTGGATTTGTGCGTTGGCAAAGCCACCCAAGAATGCCAATAGTATAGCAAATGTGTTTTTCATATATGTTTGTATGGTTAAAATTTGGAGCGTCAAATGTAGAATACTTTGACGGCTCAAAAAAACCCTAAACCTATAGAGTAAATGAAACTGGAAGAGTCCTTTTACCAACGCGACAACGTGACAAAAATCGCGCAGGAGCTGCTGGGAAAATGCATTTTTACGAGGACCGGGGGAAAAGTAACCGCCGGAATAATCGTAGAAACGGAAGCGTATTCGCATCGGGAACAAGGCAGCCACGCCTACCGCGGAAAGACTAAGCGCAATCAGGTGATGTTTGAAGCCGGAGGTGTTGCCTATGTCTATTTGTGCTACGGAATTCACCATTTGTTCAATGTTGTAACCAACAGCAAAGACGTCGCCGACGCTGTGCTTATTCGCGCCCTCGAACCGAAGCTAGGAGAAAAACAAATGCTGCGCCGGATGAACACCTCTTCCCTGCAGGGGATAACGTCCGGTCCGGGAAAAGTAGCAAAAGCGATGGGCATAGATAGACGGCACAATGGAGTGCCTCTGTGGGATAACGAGATATGGCTGGAAGACGGAATTCCCATTAGCCGAAGCAAAATCTCTGCGAGTGAAAGGATTGGTATCGCGTACGCGGGTAAGGATGCTTTTCTTCCCTGGCGCTTTACGATCACCGGTAATTCATGGGTAAGTAAACCGTAACATTCATTTATCTTTGCGGGAATGGTAAAATTGGTTTTCCTGACGTTGACCTTCGTGCCCTTGCTCGATGGACACGCGCAGAAATTTACGCGTCAATCGTTAACGCTCATTAACTCGGCTTATGATGAGCAGAATCCAATACTGAGTCCGGATGGAAAAACGCTGTACCTGACCATAGCCAACCATCCACAAAACGTCGGGGGCAAAAAGGATCCGGGAGATATTTGGGTTTCGAGGTGGGTTAACAATCAATGGTCAGCCCCCATAAGCGCCGGAACGAATCTCAATGACGCCCATTACAATTCGGTGGCCGGATTTTCTCCGGATGGAAATCAGATTTTTCTTTTTAATCATTACGAAAAAAACGGCGACCCCGTCAAAACACAGGGGATTTCCTTTGCGCGATGGACATCCATGGGTTGGTCTTCTCCGGAAAATATTTCCATTCCCTATTTCTTAAATAAATCTCTGGCCATTTCCGGGCAAGTCAGTGCCGACGGATCTGTGCTGATATATTCCGCCGAAGCCTATGACACAAAAGGGGCGGAGGATTTGTATGTCAGTAAAAAAAATAACGCCGGCCAATGGAGTGAACCGAAAAATCTGGGAATGGTCATCAACACTTCCTTTCAAGAGCTAAGCCCCTCCCTGAGCGTTGATACGAAGTATATTTATTTTTCAACCAATGGCCGTAAAGGGTATGGGAGTTTTGATGTGTATTTTTCAGAACGGCTGGATGATACCTGGCTGAACTGGTCGATCCCGGTTAATCTGGGGCCTCAGGTGAACACCGAGGGCCGGGAACTATTTTATCATGTATTTCCCGAATTTAACCTCGCACTTTTTACCAGCACCCAAAACAGTGACCGGTATGGGGTTGTCCGGCCATTCGTCGATTCGCTTCAGTCAAACGAACAGGATTCGTCCGCTAAATTCATTGACGCGCGGCGAGACGACCTGTCGGGCAAAAATGGAAATCGTACTACATTGAAAGGAACCGTCACCAGCTCCAAAACCGGCCAAACCGTAGCGGCCAGATTGTCATTCAAATCGGATTCGACGTACATGGCCCTTTCGTCCCAACTGGGAAGATACAGTCTTTCCATACCGTCCACGAAAGTCTATACGATTGTTGTGGAAGCCCCGGGGTACGTCGGAGTAATGGAGAAACTTGACATCCACACGTTCGAAATGCAGCAGGTGGAATTGAATTTCAAACTTACACCTATTGAAGTTGGAGCTACCGTCAATTTAAAAAATGTTTTATTTCAGGTTGGGACAACCCGTTTGCTGGACAAATCTTTTGACGAACTTAATGTGGTCGTTGATCTGCTGAGATCGAACCCGAAAATAGAAATTGAATTGGCCGGGCATACCGACAGTCACGGCAACGAGAAGCAGAACTTAAAACTCTCTCAAAGCCGGGTTGATAAAGTAAAGGAATACCTGGTCTCGAAAGGCATTAGTCCGAAACGGATTCATGGCAAAGGGTACGGCGGTAAGAAACCGATTACCAATAGTGACTCCGAAGAAAGCCGAAAATTAAACAGGAGGGTGGAGTTTACGATTGTGAAAGATTGATCAGCCGAACCTTGTGCATCGGGAAAGTTTACTTACAAACTTTTCTCCTTACTACCGCGTCAATTTTCATATTCAGTTTCTGAGCCATGGATATATCTTCACACGCCTGTTTGAGTTTTCCCAACTTCTGTTCGGTCAGTGCGCGCTGATAAAACGCCTGACCATATTCAGGAGACCAGGTGATTGCCACAGAAAGGTCCTCGATGGCTTCCGGTAGCCGGTTAAGTCTTACCAGAAGCATGCCCCGTACAAGCCACGCTCTGGCAAAATCATTTTTTAATGTGAGGGCTTCAGTATAATCCACGAACGCGCCGTCATAATCCTTTAGACTTTCTTTAACCATTCCACGATACATCCAGCTTTCTTCATCGGTTTTGTTAAGCTCAAGAACTTTATCGTAATCTTCAAGAGCTCCTTTCAAATTCCTATGATGGAGTCGATAATAAGCCCGCCCCGCATAGGGATAGGGAAGACGCGGACTTTGAAGGATGGCTTCATCCAACATTTTTTCGGATTCATTTTGATCTCCTCGAGCGCGCTTGATAACGGCTAGGTTGTGAATCGCCAGACCGAACGAAGGATCCACTGCCAAGGCTCTCTGGTAGTCGGCTACAGCCCCCGCGGTATCCACGAGGTGCTCCTTGAGAATACCCCGGTTGGTAAGATAAGCGGGTTCATCGGATTCCAGTCGCAGTGCGGAGTCCAAATAAATCAGGGCTTTCGGATAGTCCTTCAATTTCGTTTCGATCAGCCCCAGGTAATTGAAAAGAATGCCATGATTCGAGCCTTGTAAAGTCATGATTTTGTCAGTGCCGCCGCCCGCATTGTCCTGACGGAAAAAGATGGAGTTGGTTTCTCCGGGAGGCATTTTCAGCAAATTCAGAAAATCTTCCCGGGCGGACATATACTGCGCTAATTCGTAGCGCAAAACGGCACGACTCAACAGGACTTCGGGACGCGTATGTTTCGAATCCAGGTAGATACTATAGTCTGTCAGCGCGCCTTTATTGTCGCCCAACCTCTCCTTAGCGGATGCGCGTAACGGATAAGCCTCCCAAAAATAAGAGTCAAGACGAAGGCATTCGTTAAAATGAGCAAGGGCAGTCGTGTACTTGTTGTCTTCCAGTGCCTGTTCCCCCTGACTAAAGTAATATGCGGCGGTTTTCTTTTCTTGCGAATAAATGCATGCCGGCATCCAAAAAATGAGCAGTAACAGGGTACCAAAAACTTTCATTTTCCCGATTTAAACTGGTCTTAAATTTCTAACTTAGGCTCAATTCGCAACTAAAAGTCAGGGAAAATTGGATGCTGGGCAATTCGCTTTGCGTATTTGTTCTGTCATTGAGCCAGGGCGTGTTAAACGATGATCCGTAGTACTCGCTTTTCTTGACTTTATACAGAGCGTTACCTTTTGATTACAAAGAAATTCACAATTTATTTGAAAAAATAGCTCATTATCAATACTTTAGTGCCTTCTATCTCATTTTTTAAACTAATCAATTATTTTTAGCCATGAGAGCAATCTGGAAGGGGCACATTCAATTTTCACTTGTGACGATCCCGGTGAGAATCTACAACGCGATTGACAGCGGGCAGACCATCAGCTTTAACTTGTTATCCAAAGACGGCCATAACCCCGTGAGCTATGAAAAGAAAGACAAAGTAACCGGCCAGACGTTGAGGACCGAGGACATCGTTAAGGGGTATCAATACGAGCCTGGTCAGTTCGTGATCATTGAGCAGGAGGATATTGATAAAATAAAGCTGAAGAGTACCAAAGTCATCGAGATCGAGGGGTTTGTTAAATCAGAAGAAGTCCATCCGACTCTTTTCGAAGCTCCCTACTTTATCGGGCCGGATGGTGACATCGCGGCTAAGACCTATGGGCTATTGTGCCAAACACTTAAAGACAGCGGTAAAATCGGCGTTGGGAAAGTGGTTCTACGGGATCGGGAGACGCCCGTTTTGATCAATCCTTATGAAAGGGGCATGATGATGTATAAACTTCGCTATCCCAGTGAAGTTCGGAGCATGGGTGAAGTACCCCAATTGCTCGAAGTCAGGACCGATAAGGAACAACTTAAGCTCGCCAAGACGCTGGTCGATTCGATGACCACAAAATTCGCCAACATCGAGATGAAGGATCATTACTACGATGCGTTAAAATCGCTCATTGATGCTAAGATAGCGGGCAAGGAAATTGTGACGGTGGCCGAAGAAGAGCCTAAGGTAGTCGATATCATGACCGCGCTGAAAGCCAGTATTGAACAAGCTAAGCAAAAGCCTATGGAAAAAGCGAAAGGCCCGGTCAAAGTGGAGAAAAAAGTTCTAAAGGAAACGAAGAAAGCAAAATTGAAAAAAGCAGGTTAAGGGTAACGGTTGCTTTTTTGTTTTTAGCTGTCATCTTTACATAAGCACCAATTAACAAAACTCACCAATTGGGTATTGACTAACGGCCATTACTGGCAAGTAGCAAAGCCAATAGCTTATATTTTGCGAATAAACCTTAACTTTGCAGTCATGGCAAAGGTGGTTAAGTTCCCGGTTCCGACTCCGGAGAAATTTGGATTTAAGCCAGTCAGAAAAAGGAAGACTGATCAGGCGCAGGAAAAACCCGGTCAGCTCAGTTTATTTACAGGAGGTAAAGTGGTCAAGCTTAACCGGCTTTCTCTTTTTGAAGAGGCGTTGGTTTTGGATGAGCAGGGCAACCCGAGGGCCAGGGAATACTACCAAAAAGCCATTGCTGCTTCCGACAGCCCGGCCGATGCATACTGTAATCTGGGGATTCTGGAGTCGCAGGATAAGAATTATGGCAAAGCCATTGATTGTTTTACCCTGAGTCTGAAAGAAGATCCCCGTCATTTTGAGGCCCATTATAACCTCGCTAATCTGTATGCCGAGCTTGGCAATTTTCCGCTTGCCAAGGTTCATTATCAGATGTCAATAGAACTGGAGCCTGAATTTCCCAACAGTCATTTTAATCTTGGATTAACGCTGGCCATGAACAAAGAAATTGAAGAGGCTATTCTTTCACTAATGAATTATCGCAAATTGTCTTCGCCGGAAGACCGAAGCCATGTTGAAGAATTGATTGCCAGCCTGTCCAGAATCGTTCAGTAACAGGGTTGTATCGTGACTAAAGAAATGAGATAGTAACCAGGAATAAAATGGCGCGATAGATTTCCAGAGCCACCTTGAGGCACAGAATCATTCCCACCGACTTCACAGCCAACTTCCATCCCCGTTCCTGATAAAAAGTCGAGCCCGAACGGAATAAAAAATACAGGTTGGTTACAATAAAAATGAAGGTCAATGTCAGTTCATCCACGTAGTGCCCGATTCCCAAAAGCCGTATTAACAAGGTCAGCAATATCGCGTTGACAAAAAGATTGAAACAAACGAGTTCTACAGTAATACCGACGTGATCGGTAAAGAAAAAACCTTTTTTCCGGTAAAGAAGGTTTAGCGGTAACGATGCAATGACGACGAAAACCATGACCATGAGTTTGGCCAGCGTTGTACTCATCTGGTTGTAGACCAAACTGAAAGAGGCAATGTCTCTCATGTGGTTATTCACCATCTTATGGGCTATGATGTCCCGGACTAATTCGCGTTGAGGGGCCATCAATTGGGTATTCAATGAGGCATTGAAAAGCTGAATGACGGGAAAAAGGAAATAGATCAGGTTGAGGACAAAAAACAAAGAGAGTGGCTTGAGGTATTTCACCCTTCGGCCTTCGGCAAATTCATGGGTAATGAAACCAGGTCGGCTAACCACTAGCCATAGCGTCTTAATGACCTTTTCATCCGCAAAGGTGATGGCCATCAGAATGCTGCTCAGAAATGATCTAAATGAACGGTCCTCGGCAAGAATCACCTTCTCCCCGCAGACATTGCAATAATACCCTTTGAAAGGATTGCCACAGTTTTTACAGATATGGTCGGGAAGCGAGTTGTTCATGCGAATTCGATGCGCAATCTAGGCCTTTAGTTGTTTTAAAACTCTCCCGGCCCGGGAAAGAAATCCCGCACTGCCATAGGGGAGTTGATCCTCAATCCTAAGAATCAATTCCTGTCTCAATTCCTTCAGGTCCTGTGCAACGTTGGCCAGCACCGTCATTGAAAAGACTTTTACGGCGACAGGTTCTTTTTTACTTTGAAAAAAATCAAAGCAAATAACGACCACAAGGCCTCTCAAAGAGGGAGGAATGTCAACGAATTGCAGGAGGCGCAGCGTGTTGCGTTTTACGGCGTCGGGAAGGCCCGGTTTTTTAACGTTAAGAAGGATCTTTTTCAGATGAGGTTGGATCAATGCCGGATGTGCCTCAACACAGTAGTTCAGTGGCCAGGCCGCCCGTTGCGTAATGCGGTAAGGTCCTTCTAAAAAGACTCTTAGCAGACGTTCGAAACGCCTGGGATTATCTCCAACAAACCTGACAATTTTCAGGCATTGCGCTTTAGAGTGTTCTCGGGTGAGTGCTTCTACCAAATTCATTTTCAACTACTTATAAAATCTTCATAACTTAACTAGTTGAGAATTAGATTATTTACAATAAAAAGGTTAAGTTCGGGTTCAACTTAACGGATGTGTGCTATGCAAGTATTTTTTACCATCGCGGCTACGCTTATTTTTCAATTGAGTTTTAGTTTTTTTTGTTTCTACCTTAAGCAAACAAAAATCTACCTAAAATAGCTATTGCCCGTAAAATTCAGAACGGTTTTTTTTCGCTTCAGGATTGCGGCTTACTGAATCAGCAGGGATAATCGTCATCGATCTGCTAACTTGCGGACGTTAAAAACTTACCGTGAATTACTTATCGGCCGAAAACATTTCCAAGTCATTTGACGACCGCTGGCTTTTCAAGAATATTTCGTTAGGAATATCACAAGGAGAGAAGTTTGCCCTGGTCGGGGAAAATGGCGCCGGCAAATCCACATTGTTGAAAATTCTTACCGGAGAAATCCTTTCCGATTCAGGTCAGGTTAGTGTCAGGGATGGAATTACGATTGGCTACCTCACGCAGCAGCCTCACGTCGAGGAGAGTCTCACGGTAAATGGCATTCTCTTTAATGAGAAGAATGAAATAGCGCGCGTTGTCAAAGAGTATGAGGAATGCATCCATCACCCGGATACGTCGGCCGACCGGATGCAAAAGGTATTGGAACAAATGGAAGAACTGAATGCCTGGGATTATGATGCAAAAGTTCAGGAGATTATGGGAAGGCTTGGCATCGAAAACCTGGATTCGGCGTTCCGGGAGCTGTCGGGAGGCGAACGCAAGCGAGTCTTTATGGCTCAGATGCTTTTGACCGAACCGGACCTGATTATCATGGATGAGCCTACAAACCACCTGGACCTGGAAGCCATTGAGTGGTTGGAAGGGTTTCTGGCAGGACAGAATATTACATTGATAATGGTGACGCATGACCGGTATTTCCTGGACAACGTTGCCAACGAGATAGTAGAACTTGACCGGGGTAAACTTTATCGTTATAAAGGCAATTATGCGTATTTCCTGGAAAAGAAATCGGAACGAGAGGCAATGCTAAAGACGGAGGTTTCCAAGGCACAGAATTTATTGAAGAAAGAGCTTGAATGGATGAGAAGGCAGCCCAGGGCACGAGGCACAAAGGCCAAATACCGGGTGGAAGCCTTTTATGAGCTCAAAGAGAAAGCTTCTCAAAACCTGAAACGCGACAAGCTTGAACTGGATGTTCAGGAGGCAAGGCAAGGAGGGAAAATATTGGAACTTAATAATGTCTCAAAAAATTATAGAGACAAGGTGCTGGTCAACAATTTTTCATACGTTTTCAAGAAGAAGGACAGGATTGGCATCGTGGGAAAGAACGGCATCGGCAAGTCTACTTTTCTCAATCTATTGACCGGTAAAATCAGCCCTGACCGGGGTGAATTGATTCCCGGTGTTACAACCCGGATTGGCTATTTTACACAGGAAACTGACGACCTCAATCCCCGGCACCGGGTCATTGAAGAAGTAAAAAACATAGCTGAGTTTATCACTCTTTCCGACGGGTCACAAATGTCGGCCTCTAAGTTTCTGGATCAATTTTTATTTCCCCCCGAAAAGCAATACATCTTTATTGAAAAGCTTAGCGGCGGCGAAAAGAAACGTCTCCAGCTATTGAAAATATTGGTTACCAGCCCCAACTTTCTGATTCTGGATGAGCCCACGAATGATTTTGATATCGATACCTTGAATGTGCTGGAAGATTTTCTGGAAAAATTTACAGGCTGCCTGATTCTTGTTTCGCACGACCGTTATTTTATGGATCACCTGGTGGATCAACTTTTTGTTTTTGAGGGGGAGGGGAAGATCAGACCTTTTCAAGGTAACTACAGTGATTACCGGATCTTGGAGGAAAATGACGCGGTTCCCGATATGCCAAACGTTCCCGTCCCTGTCAAAACAGAACCGGCGATGAGCGGTCGTAAACCATCGTTTAAGGAAAAAAGTGAGTGGATGGAGCTGCCAAAGCAAATTGAAACCCTGGAACAGGAAAAGGACACATTGACAAAAAGCCTGACTCTCGCGGATTTGAATCATCAGGTGCGCACGAATTCCAGTCAGCGAATTGAACAGCTAAGCGAAGAGATTGACCGTAAAACCTTGCGCTGGCTTGAGCTGTCCGAGTTGTTTAACTGATTTTAAAAACCTGTACATTGGGTTTGAAAAACTAATTTATGGTATTTTTGATTTCTGCGTGGTTGCTCCTTCAAGGGGCTAATGTGCCGTATAAAGCCAAAGAAGAATTTGCGGTGAATATAGATCTTCAGTTTAAGAATCGCCCCGGCACCAGTACCAACCCGTACTCCACAGTTGACCTCACGAAGGCCGCCGGTGAGAATCAACGTCAAAATACTGATGGACCTCTTTCGTTTTTGACATTGAAGATTTCGCTGCTGAAACTTTCCGGGGAAGAGGTAAGTGTAAAAGTAGTCGATGCGTTTGGTAAAGCGGTTTATCATAGAAAAGCGAAGGTTGGCGATTTGATCAAGCTAAAAATGGGTTTCGTTGACGACATAAAGAACCGCATAGCAACACACGAGTATAACGTCTTTTTGCTGTCCCCTGAGAAGAACCCCGTCACGCGCATTCACATATTTGTCGAAAAGGACGGTACGTATTGGGTGAATAAGGTTCAGTACGGGAAATTCTGAATACATCATCCTGGAAAAGCTTTGTTTTCACTCTCATAGAGCCATTATAAAGGTTGTTTTCAATCATTAGCCAAGAGGATTCTCTCCCTGGAGGTATTCCCGATAAATGGACGTACCTTTGTCTCAAACTAGCTCGTGAATCAGGCTCAGACGATAGCGTTATATCAGCCCATCCTTCAGTCGGTGGCATATCGGATATTGAAATGTCAGGCCGATGCGGAGGACATCGTGCAGGATACATTTGTGAAATGGTTAGGGGCGGAGCAGGAAAAGATCCAAAATACCAAGGCCTATCTGATCAAGGCTGTGCGAAACAACTGTCTTACTCATTTAAACACCCTGCGCAAAAAAAAAGAGCAGTATCTGGATTCGATTGACTTGTCGAAACTCTCATTCAAAATCGGAGCGATCGACTTTTCTCACCTCGATTTGGAATCCGAACTCTCCAAAGCACTCACCTTAGTGCAGCATAAACTAGAGCCTCTTGAACGCGCCGTCTACCTGTTAAAAGAAGTCTTTGGTTTTGATTATGAATCGGTGCAGAAAGCATTGAACAAAAAGCAGGAGCATTGCCGCCAGCTGCTGTGCCGGGCCAGAAAGAAGTTGAGTAGCCTTGAGGTACCCAAGATCTCCATTGAAATGCCCCGCACAACGCTTTGGATGGAGAGTTTTAAAAATGCCTGCTTTCTGGGTAATCCCTCGGGACTCATCGTTGAGTTGAAGAAGGAAATCGATCCGGGGGAAAAAGGGTAAAATTCTTTCCCTGTTTTGTCACGAAAAGCATGCCTCCTAGTCTTGGCTCTACGAGGATTCCCGTGGGGTCCGAAATCTTTATTATTTAACAGTTTAACAACTTATTCTAATGACTGTCATTTTAGTGTTTTTCGTCGCCCAGTGGTATTTGTCGCTGTTTTTTCAGACTTTCTTTCTTCATCGTTACGCAGCACATAAGGCCTTTACCATGAGTAGATTCACCGAAAAAGTGTTTTTTGTTCTTACCTGGATTTTTCAGGGAGCCAACTATCTTAGTCCTTTCGGGTATGGCGTAATGCACCGTATGCACCATGCTTTTGCCGATACCGAAAATGATCCACACTCTCCCAAATACGATGAAACGATTTGGAACATGATGTGGAAAACGAAAACCATTTATTCCGCCATTGCCAATAAAAAAATGGTGGTCGAGAAGCGTTTTACGGAGGGTGTACCCCAATGGGAGTCGTTTGATCGATTCGCCCGCTCATGGCCATCACGCCTGTTCTGGGCGGCTTTGTATGTGATGGTCTATTTGCAATTCGCCCACGTCTGGTGGCTGTGGCTATTATTGCCTGTTCAATTCCTGATGAGCCCGATTCATGGAGCAATCATTAACTGGTTTGCGCACAAATACGGTTATCGCAATTTTGAAGTGGGTGATACGTCCCGGAATTTTCTCCCCGTGGATGTGCTGATGATGGGGGAGAGTTACCACAATAACCATCATAAATATGGGTCGCGCGCTAATTTTGGGGGTATCCGGTGGCACGAAATTGATCCCACTTACCTGGTAATCCGGCTGTTGGATAAAATGAGGATAATACGCATCACTTCTCAAAAGGAGATTCGCCTGGAAAGGGTAAGAAAAGCGGCCTGATCGCGTCAATAGATAGAATACTTCGATTGTCGATTATTATTTCTATCTTTGCCTAATTATCAAATTATTATTTATTAAAACAATTATGAAAGAAGGAACAGTAAAGTTCTTCAACGAGACCAAGGGATTTGGTTTTGTAAAAGAAACCGAGACCGAAAAGGAGTATTTTGTACATGTATCAGGGCTTGTTGATCAAGTTCGTGAGAATGACCAGATTACCTTTGAGTTGAAAGAAGGAAAAAAAGGCTTAAACGCGGTAAATGTGCGTTTAGTGAACAACTAAATCGAACCAACGATTGCAAAGCCAGGCCCTCAAGCCTGGTTTTTTTATGAGCTTCCAATGCGACCTTAATGACCTCTAATTTTGACCTTTAGCGATTTTAACTTTGACCCTCAGCTCGTACAAGGATTACAGTCGATGGGATTTTTGAAACCTACCCCCATTCAGGAGCAGGCCATTCCCATTATTTCGAAGAATAAAGACCTGGTGGCCTGCGCTCAGACAGGCACAGGCAAAACAGCTGCCTATATTTTGCCCATCCTCAACAAAATCATTCATGCCGGACATCGTCATTTGAATACTCTTGTTCTGGTGCCCACGCGTGAACTGGCCCAGCAGATCGATCAGCAAATCGAAGGCTTTGCGTATTTCATCGGCGTAAGTTCAATTCCGGTGTACGGAGGAGGCGATGGGGCTACTTGGGACCAGCAGCGCAAGGCATTGGAATCCGGTGCGGATATTATCATTGCCACTCCGGGCCGACTGATAGCGCTTCTTGCGGCGGGCACGGTAAAGCTCGAACATCTCCAACACCTCGTGTTGGATGAAGCTGACCGCATGCTCGACATGGGCTTTTACGATGACCTGGTCCGAATTATCAATTATTTGCCTAAAAACCGTCAGACTCTTCTGTTTTCCGCCACGATGCCGCCGAAGATCAGAGCTTTGGCGAACCGCATTTTGTCATCTCCGCTCGAAGTAAGTCTCGCCATTGCAAAACCGGCCGAAGGCATACTTCAGCAGGCATATTTAACCTATGATCAGCAGAAGGTAGCCTTGATTGAGCATCTGCTGAAAGGAGGGACCTTTAGCAGCGCACTTATCTTCGCGTCAACCAAGGAAAGTGTAAAGAAGCTGGATGCCACCCTCCGCCGTATTGGAGTGAATGTGAAGGCGATCCATTCGGATCTGGAACAGGAAGAACGCGAGCAAATTCTACGGGAGTTCAAGAATAAGCAATTGCCCGTTCTGATCGGTACCGACGTTCTTTCCAGGGGAATTGATGTGGATGGAATCAGTTTGGTCGTCAATTATGATGTGCCTCCGGATCCTGAAGATTACATACACCGGATCGGAAGAACGGCACGGGCCGAAAGTAAAGGAACAGCGATCACGTTCATTAATGAAAAAGACCAGCGAAAATTCCTTAACATTGAAAAATTAATCGGCCAAGAGATTTCCAAATTTCCCTGGCCCGCCGGAATCGGAGAATCTCCTTTATATCAGCCGGAAATGAGAAGAGAAAAAGTTTTTAGCAAGCCTTTCAAGAATGGCCATCGGGGGTTCAGAAAAAAGAATGCCTAGGGTGCCTGACTCCCGGTCTGTAGGGTGGCAATGATGTCTTCTTCGATTCGTTTGGGCCTCATCGAGGCGTAATCCAACAAACACCAGAGAGTTTTAGATTTTGCCAGTACGTTGCCATCGGCCGCATGGAGTAACGTTACGAACCGTTCGAACTTTGGACCTTCGTGTTTCCCTACCCATGTGTACCCTGTGATTTTGTTCCCGAGAAACGCCGGATTCCGGTAGTCGATCTCATGACGCAACAACACCCAGGTGTACTTCTTCCGCAACTCTTCCGAAGCGGTATACAGCCAGTGTGCCGTTGCCACCTCCTGTACCCACCGAACGTATACCACATTGTTGACGTGGCCTAAGTGATCAATATCGTTTTTTTCTGCCATCAGGGAATGGGCGAAGGCGCCAGGAGGTATGCTGGATGTTCGTGTCACGGGTTTTTAGAATGTACTGAAATCAAAATTCTCATGGCCCTTACCCAGTTTTACTATTGGCTTGTTAACGGTCCCGGATATGTGGAATGGCACCTTGATTTTATGGAGGGAGGGGACGCTGATTTTCAACACATAGTCCATCGTGTTGTCGAAACTCTGGCTTCCTTCCAATTCGGTGAGGTATTTACCGATTTGAAAAGTAACCGGTTTAATAAACACTTTCCCTCCTTTGATTTCGGTTTCCAGGGTGATGTTTTTTACTTTCGGATCATTCAACTCTTTCTTTTTGGTGATGTTACTGACGTGATTAAATACTTCCATGCCTTTGATCTGGGCATCTTCGATGACGATCGTTCCGCCTCCGATCAATGTTTCCATCAATGGCGAAAACGATTTATTGAGTTCGCCCCTGAGGTGATACTTGGTTGAAAAAACGCCATCGGAATTTTTCGCTGAGGGTGCAGTGGTCTGGATAGTCTCGAACATAGAATAGGCTTTATTAATATCCAGCTTGTTGATGTCCACGACCATGTCAAACAGGGGATGATTCATGTCGCGGGTGTCATATTCACCCGTGAGCGAAAACTTGGCATTTGCACTCGTAAACCCCGTTTCATTTAAGGAGAGTACGCCATCTTTTATTTTTATCTCCCCGACCAGGTCCTCAATCACCATCTTATTAAATTTAATAAATCCAATTTTCGCGTCAAATGTAAAATCAACGCCTTTAGGCACTTCCATGGTTTTTAGTGCAGATTGCAGGGTATCTTTTCTGGGCTTGGGCGCGGATAACAATTCATTGAGATTCAAGGTGTCGCTTGAGAACTCCAAATCACCCTTTACGTTTCTCCCGGTTTCAAAAAAATAGGAATGGTAGTCCATCAATCGGCCGGTAATGGCAAAATTGCTTTTGCCCAGGGTTCCCGTAAACCGTTCCAGCGTAATCTGCTGTGGAGTAAATTGAATTTTAGCGTCAGCGATTGTTATCGTTTGAGGCATATCTTTATCGGCAAGGACTACATTCTTAATCTCGATGGAGCCGGATGATTTTAAGGAATCGAACTGTTGGGCCTTTATGTTCGATAGTTTTCCCGAGGTCTCGACGTCAACGTCCATCGTCCCCGACAAGGAGGCGCCTGTCACCGGATAGAGTTGCGTTAGTTTGGCGAGATCAATCAGTCCGTCAATTTTAAGATCGTATGAATAATCGGCCAGATTACGGACGCTCCCTTTCATTTCAAAGGGCTCCTGGTCCAACAAATAGGTCATTCGGTGAAGATCAATGCGTGTGTCTGTTAGTTTTCCGGTAGAATTCACGGCTTCGGCGTCAATTTGGATTTTCTCCATGGCCACTGGAAACCGCGCGGATTTGACGTATCCGTCATTCAGAATCACATGTGCATCAATCAGTGGAAACTTGTTTTGTGCTGTATTAAAATCTCCTTTCGCCTTAATGTCTGTCCTCAGATTGCCTTTCAGAATCATTCCATTTATTGGGTACATCTTTTCAATTTCGGCCAGGTCGACATTGGCCTTAACATCGACATCCAAAAAACCGTTGCCTATTCCCACCATTTTTAGCCGGCCCTGGATTGGATTTCGATCCATTTCCAGATGAAAATTTTGAAGGTCAAAAGTGGTGTTTTCAGAAACACCGGTAGTATTTTCCAGGATTAAATCCAGGTTGATGTTGTTGACGGCTTTTGGCAAATGACTGTATTTAAAGGCCCCATCTTTTACACTCAGATCCAGGGAGAATGTCGGAATACGATGCGACGCAAAATCATAGATCCCTTTGACATGACCTTCGAGCGTAAACTTGCCGCTGACTTTCATTTTCTTGAAATCATCGATATAAAATCCAGGCATAAGGGAAAGAAAATCTTTAAAGTCAGTCCGGTTGACCAACAATCGCAAGTCGACTTCATAGCCCTGCTTTAGAAATTTGAAATACCCGTCGAAGCCGAATTTGAAATGGTTGATCTCAAATACATGGTCTTTGAATGTAAACTTGCCCTCCTTGAGGTTCATTTCCATCTTCAAATCGGTGGACAGTTTTTTCCGGTCGAGGAATTTTATTCCGTTAAACGAATAGCTTACGGAAGCCACGGAGGTAGCGATATTCAGATCGGAAATATTCTGTGTAAAATCCCCATTTCCGGAGTGGTTTACTCCAGTCAACTCAAGAAAGGTGCGTTGTCGCCGGTCATCATACTTTATTTGTCCATCTTCAATTTTCCACCGGTCAATATCAATATTGAACGAAGGGTTCTCCGTACTGCTTTTCACCGAACTGGGCCGTCTCTTGAGGATGTTGTAGTTGGCTTCACCGCCCTGTAAAATAACGATATGTACGGAAGGCTTTACTAGTGTAATACTCTTAATTTCGGTTTTTGTACCAGTGATCACACTGTAAAGGTCAAGTGACACGGAAAGTTCCCTGGCATATCCTAAGGTGTCTCCTTTGAATTGCTCTTTTCCCACAACGCAAAAATTGTGGAGATTGAGCGTCATGTTGGGAAAATCTTTGAATGATGAAACGGTCATCGCACTGTAAAAAACATCTCCATCTATTTTTTTGTCGATTTCCTCCAATAATTTGGTTTTAATCCGATGTTTAAAGAAGTACGGAATAGATATCATAATCATCAATAAGATCAAAACAAATCCAAAAAACAGAAGAGCAAATTTTTTCATTGAGGTGGGAGCAGTATGAATAATATCGAGAATTAAGGTAGTATAATTTAATGATTGCGTCAATAGACCGCGAATGAATTTGATTCCTTAGCATCCTGGAAGTTTTTGAGTTATACTTGTGACACAAATTGTTATAAAGTGAGTCAATTCTATGGTTCAGGGATTACTAATTGACATGGACGGGGTCGTTTATGGAGGCGAAAAGTTGCTTTTGGGGGCAGATGATTTTATTACGCGCCTGCTAAAACTTAGTATTCCGTTCATGTTCATGACGAACAACAGTCAGCGCACCCCCCTGGAAGTGGTTCGAAAACTTAAAAAATTAGGAATTGAGGTTACGGCTAAGCACGTATATACCAGCGCTATGGCGACCGCGAAATTTCTAGCCAGTCAGGAGCCTAATGGTACCGTATATGTTTTAGGAGAAGGCGGCCTCCTGACCAGCTTGCACGAATATGGGTTGACCATGGTGGATACAGACCCGGACTTTGTCGTACTCGGAGAGGGACGAAACTTTACGCTGGAGATGGTTCAGCGGGCCATTGATATGATTTTGGCCGGCGCCAAGTTTATTACTACCAACCGCGACCCCTCTCCAAAGAAGAAGGGATGGAATAACCTGGGAATTGCGGCCACGACCGCCATGATTGAGGAGGCTACTGGAATAAAGGCGTTTGTCGTCGGCAAGCCCGGGCCTGTCATGATGAGGTCTGCCCGAAAAGCGCTGGGACTGGAGACCGCCGAAACAACCGTGATTGGAGATACGATGGACACTGACATTCAGGGCGGGGTGCAGATGGGATATAAAACCATTTTGGTGTTGAGTGGTGTTTCGAGGCGTGAAGAACTGAATTATTATGCATTTAAACCCGATTTGATTGTTGATTCCGTTAATGATATTAAGTTGCCACTTCCTTGGTGGAGTTGAAAGCGTCAAAAGTATGTGGCAAGCCGGTCAAGCTTTCGGTTTAATTAAGGAGTGAAATGACCGGTTTATTTTTTTTGTCGCGTTCTTCTTTTTTTTTCCTAGCGCGGATCGTTTTCATAACCTTATTTTTCTTTCGGCTAACAGTGGGGTCTTCGCAAAAAAATTGCGTCCTGAGGAAAGACCGGGATAGTATCAAGGTATACACCTGCGATGCGGCACAATCGAAATTCAAATTCATTAAGGCATCCTTCACGTTAAATACCAAGCTCTCGCATTTAGCCGCTTTTCTAATGGACATCGATAATTACGGAGATTGGGAGTACAAAACGATAAATGCACGCATTTTGCAAAAAATTAGTGACGTGGAAATGGTGTACTATACCGAAATTGTTGCTCCTTGGCCGGTCTCCAACCGGGACTTGGTCATCCATCTGAAGATGAACCAGGATCCAAAAACAAAAGTGACGACGATCACAGCGAATAGTGTTCCTGACTTTTGCCCCCGGAAGGAGGATATTGTCAGGGTCCCTTTTTCGACATCCCAATGGACAATTGTTCAGGAGGCGCCTTCAAAACTTAGTATTGAGTATTCCATTGAAATTGACCCCGGCGGTTCAGTTCCGGCCTGGCTGGTCAACATGGTCGCTGCCCAGGCCCCCTATGAGTCGTTTAAGAACCTGAGAGATAAAATCCAGTTCAGGAATTATAAAAAAGAGACCGTCCCGTCTGTGTCTGATTATTGAGTTCTAAAAAGACGACTCATACAACGCCTCTTTTTGTTCGTTAACCTTTTCACTGGAGACGTAATCGTCGAAAGTCATGACCTTGTCGATAAAACCTCCTGGCGTAATTTCAATGATCCGGTTGGCGATGGTTTGAGTAAATTCGTGATCGTGCGAGGTGAACAATACGGTTCCCGGAAAATCGTTGAGGGCGTTGTTAAAGGCCTGGATGGACTCCAGATCCAGATGATTCGTTGGCTCATCCAATATCAGCAGGTTGGCGCCGGCCAGCATCATTCGGGAAATCATGCAACGGACTTTCTCTCCGCCCGACAAAACACCACATTTCTTAAATACTTCTTCTCCTGAGAAAAGCATCTTGCCCAAAAAACCGCGTATATAAACTTCATCTTTCTCCTCGTTCGAGAACTGCCGCAACCAATCGATCAGGTTGTCGTCCGATTGAAAATAGGATTCGTTATTGCCGGGCAAGTAAGCCACGGTAATGGTCTGCCCCAATTTGAACACTCCTTTTTCGGCGGTCAATTCATTCACCAGAATCCGGAAGAGTGAAGTCACGGCCAGACTATCCTTGCTAAGGAAGGCAATCTTATCTCCCTTGTTGACATAGAATTCCAGGTTTTTAAAAAGTGTTTTGCCTTCCAAAGAATAGCTGAGATCCTCAGCCTGAAGGGTCTGATCTCCTGCTGTTCTTTTTTGCTGGAAAATGATCGCCGGGTAACGGCGCGTTGAGGGTTGAATGTCGTCAACGGTGATCTTCTCGAGTAATTTTCTGCGGCTTGTTGCTTGTCGCGATTTCGATGCGTTGGCGCTGAACCTCATAATAAATTCCTGGAGTTCTTTTTTCTTGTCTTCTGCCTTTTTGTTGGAGGAGGAGCGTTGACGTAATGCTAATTGGCTCGACTGGTACCAAAACGAATAGTTCCCGGGAAAGAGCTTGATTGAATTGAAATCAATATCGACAACGTGTGTGCACACGGTATCCAGGAAGTGACGATCGTGCGAAACGACAATGACAATATTCTTGAACTCCAACAAGAAGTCTTCCAGCCAACTAACTGTATGAATGTCGAGGTCATTGGTTGGTTCATCCAGGATCAGGATATCGGGATTGCCGAAAATGGCTTGTGCCAGCAGCACTCGCACTTTTTGATTTCCGCTCAATTCTTTCATCAGGCGGTAATGATCTTCTTCGCCAATCCCAAGGCCGCTGAGCAATGCCGCTGCATCCGAAGAGGCATTCCAGCCATTCATTTCAGCAAACTCAGCTTCTAATTCAGACGCATGAATGCCGTCTTGCTCTGAGAATTCGGGCTTGGCGTAAATAGCATCCTTTTCCTGCAACACGCTCCAAAGCCGTGCATGCCCCAGGATCACCGTATCGAGAACCGGTCGTTCGTCAAACTCATAGTGGTCCTGCCGCAATACGGTCATCCTTTTCCCCGGCTCAATAGCGACAGAACCGGAATTAGGGTCTATGTCACCAGCCAGAATTTTTAAGAACGTCGATTTACCGGCGCCGTTTGCACCGATCACTCCATAACAGTTGCCCTGCGTGAACGTGATATTGACCTGATCGAAAAGTATTCTTTTGCCGTAACGTAAAGAAACATTATTTGCAGAAATCATAGATGTTTTAAAAATGAGCTGCAAAGGTAGCATTAAAGTAAGGCTCCGTTGCCCTCCGTACACCTTAAAAAATCCAGCTAAGGACCTGGTCGCTAACGTCCGGCTCCAGATAATCGAAAATGCTACGCCTGAATAGAAGAGGTATTCCTCATTTCATCGATCAACGCAAGGTCTTCAGCTGTTAATCCTGCCTTTTTCTGACTTTCCTGAAAATCCAGAAATTCCTCCAGACCCGCGAAGAAACGCAGCCTGTACTTCCAGATAAGTTTACCGCCAATGGCTTCTTTAAATTCACGAAGCTGGATATCCGAGTCGAGCCAGTATAAATCATCCGCACTCGATTGTGACGAATGACCAATGTTGCCCGGCATGAAATTCAAGTCGACGTGGTCCAGCTTCTTTTTTATTTCATCCCGGAAGCCCGGCTTACCCGCAATATATATTGTTGTCCAATTCATTTCTTCTTTTCATTCTTTAACTAACCTCATCACCTCAAATCCCTTGACTAAATTCTGCTGTTCGGGTAAATCACCAAATATTCTTTTTCCCCGACCATGCATGTTACAAATCACTAATTCATCTTGCACTGACAACACGTTTGTGGCCGGAAAGGTTTACGTGATCTTCGTGCTAAAGTTGCCGCAAAATTAAATTTATTTTTCTCTGAACGGGCAGGGAGTTGGAATGTTTTTAGAGTTACCCAATTTTTGTTGTTGCGCCACTGTCAACGATATTAGATCCGTTGACATTCATCATCAACAACAAACGACTAATAACAAAAGGCTGAAAGGAGTATGGTCACACTGCGTTTATGGGTTGCCTCCAACGGAAGGAAACAATGTTTTATCAATGCCAGGTATAACCTTCAGCGCATTCCTGTAGTATACTTTGCGAAGGACCGAATCCGGAAGATCCAGTCCATACATTTTCCAGTGCGCATGACGCTTACGATAATAATCAAAGTACTCGTCGGCTGTTTCTAATACGCGGAAGTAGGTATAATACTCTTCTTTTTTATACGTATCCTTTCCCATCATTACACGATCCTGATACTTGATCATCCACGCCCGGGCGAACCGGGGCTGACGTCCCAATTCGGCGAGAACGGCGCCGAGCTCGGTGTACACATTGGGCAATTCATCCAGTAGCTTGCCGAGCCGTTCAAGGTCGTTACCATACCACCCTAAATGAGCGTCAATGAATTTGGTTTCGGGATGTTTTCGAAATACGTGATGCTGTTCCTCCATGATTTGTTCGAAGGGAGGAAATTCATCCGGGGGTTTGTACCGGCTGGGCTCTTGTTTAAGTTCAAGCCAACGTTCATTGTACTTATCCTTCGGCATCCAGAAGGGTGAAGGTTCGCCGGAATGGATCAACACGGGAATTCCAAGCTCACCGCACTTGGCCCAGATGGGATCCAGCCGAGGATCGTCTACTGCGATTCTTTTGCCTTGACTGTCTTTGTCGGAGAGGCCCAGACTTTTATAGACTTTTAAACCTTTTACGCCTTGCTTCACCGCATTCTCCATCATCTTGAGTTGCTCATGTGGCCAACCTTTGTCGTCGAGCTCCTCGAAGTTCAGGTTCATGAAAATGACAAACCGGTTGGCCTGGTGTTTTTTGACATTGTTCAATGACCATTCGAGGAACTTCCCCCGGAAACCGCTTAAGTTAACCATCACACCCATGTGCAGCGAATCCATATCGACCACCAGCTTGTCCAGGTTTTGTATCGGCATAATCCACTGATGGTTGTGAACATCAATGAAGGGAAACCTGGCATGTGTGAGGTTATGATGGGGTACCCGTAGCGTGGAGACGGGTTCATATTCCTCGATGTCCATCACATTAAGTCGGTACTGAATTAAACCAATAATCCAGAACACGGCCCCCAGAAAAGATAGAATAGCCACGGGTACCAGCACCCAATTTCTTATGAAACGAAACATCGCAATGGCTTAACTTTAGCGGGCGGTGATGGGAACCCGCACCATTGTTTTATCCCATATTAAATCCATTTGCACACCGGTGGAGTCATTGCCCAACGTAATCGTAAATTGTTCCGTTTCGGGAAAGGTGCCTGTCGGCAGGTCTACTTTGAGAACATCTTTTGTATAGTCAGGCTCAAAGAAACCAAATTTCCCAAGCTCGCTGTTTAAAGAAACCTGCCATGAGGTCGAATTGGGAACAGCATACATTCTGTAGCGACCCGCGCTCACCGGCTTACCGGCGAAATTGATGTCTTTGCTGAAGCTGATTTCTGTTGCATCATTGGCGCCCAAACGCCAGTACTTTCCATTCGGAAGCAACGCCTTATCCTCCCGGGTGCCAAAGATAACCCTTCCCTTTTTGTACGGTCGACAATAAGAGACGCTTATGTCTAGTCCCTTAAAACTGTAGTCCGTTTTTTGCAATGGACTATGCGAACGAGTTGTCAAGAGCCCGTAACCCACATACCCTACAAAGGCAACGAGCACAATTCCAAGGCCAATAAAAATCTTCTTTTTCATGGTGGTTAGATTTAAAATGGTAGGTTGAACAACAATATACAACTAATTATGTTCCGTCAAGTAGACATGTTAGAATAGGACTGTCCGCATACTGACCATAAATTTCTTCCCAGCGGTCAGCCGGCATTGGCAGCACATGGCATTGAGCATCTGGGGATTTCCAACTCGAAATCCGCGGCGGGCAAAAGCTACGTATATAGTGATTTAGCGTTGGAGGGAATGTATGAAGGATATCCGGTCATTTCATGAAATTTCAAGTATACCTGCAAGTTCCTGGGGCGCTGAGTTAGAGCAGCGATCCTCAAAATACCATGTGACTGCGGTGTGGGTGGCCATTGTTTTTAACCCCCTATTCGCTGTTACCGATTATTTCAATATACCCCAAAGCTGGGAACTCCTGCTCACTATTCGGTTAATGGTCTCCTTCATTACGTTGGCTACCTTGATAGCGAAAAGGAATTTCAGATTGCCTTCGTATGTCCTCGTTGCAGTTCCCTTCTTTTTGATCTCCCTTCAGAATGCGTACACCTACAGCCTGATTGGCAACGCTGATTTAGTCGGACAAAACCTGAACTATATCGCACTGCTCATGGGGGCTGCCTTGTTTGTCCTCTGGAGGTGGACCTATTCCGTAATGATGGTGATCGTTTCGGTGCTGGTTACTGCATTCTTCGTTCGGTCTAACGCTGCTCTTAATAAAGATCTTTTTTTTGTCGACGGGGGCCTTTTGCTTTGCGCGATGGCGGTTTTCATGGTCATCTTGATTCAGTCCCGCTACACCTTGACCGTAAAGGAAATCAAAGCCAGACTTGCCTTGCATGCCAGTAAGGAGGAAATTTTGGCCCAAGCGGAAGAAATCAGTGGCATTAATGAAAACCTTGAACTCCTCGTGAAAGAACGTACGCGGGATCTTGAACGAAAAAATAAGGCCCTTGAAGAATACGCCTTTATCAATGCACACAAACTTAGGAGCCCTGTGGCAAGTATTCTTGGTTTGATCAATTTGATGAACAAGATCGAACTGAATGAAGAGGCCAGCGTGATCAAGGACCATCTTCGAAACTCAACACAAAAACTGGATTCCGTCGTTTCATCCATCACCAAAGTGATTGAAAAAGGCGAAAATTAGCTCCACACAAAATTCTTCGATTTTTAAAGCAATACCGAGATGTCTTCTTCGACATCTCGCTGGCTGGCACGATACTCAATCGTTTTCCGGCCGACCGTGAAAACAATTAGTCCGGTAACAACGCACAGTACCATGACGCCCACCATCGGCATAGCTGTGTTGTTGTGCAGCAGGCTCACCAGCCCGGTTACCAATCCTCCGATCGCCATTCTGAAGCAGCCGTTCAAAGATGCTGCGCTGCCGATATGCCGTTTGAAAGGGGCGAGCGAAAGAGCCGTTGAATTGGGATTGGTCAGCCCTTGGCCGGTAAGGAAAACAAACATCAGACCAATTATACTAAGAGGTCCATACCAGTCCAGCCACGTTCCGATCAGCAATAACAAACCTACTCCCGTCTGATAGAGCAATGCCACCTGAATAATTTGCTGACTTGTAAATTTTTTTAACAGAATATGATTAAGTTGGGTGGTGCCGATCATAGCGAAAGCAAGAAAGGCAAAGATCCAACCATATTGTTGCTCGGTAAAACCGTACAAATTTATCAGTACGTCGGAAGATCCGGCGATATATGCAAAAGGAGCAGACGTGGCGATCCCACCGGCTAGAACATACAATAAGAACTGGGGTTGCCGGATGACAACATAGAAATTATTCAGCACTATCCTGGGATGCAGCGACAACGAAGCGTCTGCTTTCCGTCCTTGAGGCAACACAAAATAGACTGCACCCAGAATCAAAACGGTCAAGGAGGCCAGGATCACAAAAACATAGTGCCACCCAAAATTCGCCGTGACGTAGCCACCCACGGTGGGTGCGACCATGGGAGAGATTGCAATCACCAACGTAAGCGAAGAAAAAGCCTGTGCAGTTTTGTTAACT
>Ga0302324_100004961_pt1 | contig 29295 bp, 23 predicted proteins | sample Palsa_T0_1_FD_201949 | JGI IMG/M metagenome (GOLD analysis project Ga0302324, IMG submission 201949) | Peat permafrost microbial communities from Stordalen Mire near Abisko, Sweden - Palsa_T0_1 | ecosystem: Environmental > Terrestrial > Soil > Palsa > Peat permafrost | place: Sweden: Abisko...
TCGGCAATCTTGCGAACTCCGGTAAAGCCTCCCGCAAAGGCCAGGTCCGGATGCACGATATCGACCGCCTGGCTGTCTAGAAACGGCTTGAATCCGCGCACCATCTCGAGTTTCTCTCCAGTGAGCAAAGGCACGCGGGTGGACCTTCTGAGGGCCAGCCAGCCCTCCGAGAAAGGCGGATAGAGCGGGTCTTCGATGAACAGCGGATTGATCGGCTCGGTAGCTTTCGCCACGCCGATGGCGCTGGGCGTATCGAGCTCGTTGTGGCAATGCACGGCGATCTCGATCTGGTCGCCCAGCGCCTCGCGCGCGTTGCTGTAGGCGCGCGTCACGGCGCGTAGCTGGCTGCTGTCCAGGGTGGGCGCAAAGCGGCCCACGGGCACTCCGATGACCGGATGAATATCGCACTTGAAGGCGTTGAAACCCTCCGGCATCTCCTTGACCCGCTGTGCAAACGCGCGGCAGGAAGCAGGGTCCAGCATATCCATGCCGACGCCGTGCGAATACATGCGGATCGAATCGCGAAAAGGGCCGCCCAGCAGCGTGCTGACAGGCAGTCCGGTGATTTTCCCCGCCAGATCCCACAGGGCGATGTCGATGCCGCTGATGGTGGGAATGTGGGCCATGTAAGTGTGCATGAGCGAGGTCAGGTTTTGAAAGTGAACCTCGATCGGCAGCGGATCTGTGCCGATGAGATACTGCTCCATGGTGGCGATGCGCGCGCGCGCCATGGGCCCGGTAGCGCCGGCCTCTCCGTACCCCGACAGGCCGCTGTCGGTGTCGATGCGAATCAGGCAATTGCCGGCGATATTGCGAATCTGCATGGCCTTGATGGCGGTGATTTTCACGCGGTTCAGATGAGGCTGGGCGAGGGCCCGATAGCGGCTAAACAAGGCTCCCGCGGGCAACGCGATCGCCAGGCGTAGCAGATCACGGCGAGTCCAACGGTATGGCATGGGAAGCTCCTGTTGGAACGGTATCACACGGCGCCGGTGTAGGCGTTATAGTAAATGCTTCCCTATGTGCGCGAAGGTCGCCGTATTCGACACCACGCTGCGGGATGGCGAGCAAGCCGCCGGGACGCGCCTGGGCAGCCGCGAGAAGCTCATGATCGCCCGGCAGTTGGCCCGTCTGCGCGTGGACGTCATCGAAGCCGGTTACCCGGCCTCATCGCCGGAAGACTTCGAAGCGGTGCAACTCATCTCGCGGGAAATCGACGGTCCGGCTATATGCGCCTTGTCGCGCGCCGTGCCCGGCGACGTAGAGGCATGTGCAAGAGCCCTGTCTAAAGCCCGGCGGCCGCGCATACACACAGGCATCGGCGTATCGGATATTCATATCACCGGCAAGTTTCGCGACGAGCGCTACGGTAACAACCTGGAAGAGAAGAAGGCCACCATGCTGGAAATGGCCGTGGCGGCGGTCAAGCTTGCCAGGAGCTATGTGGACGATGTCGAATTTTACGCCGAAGACGCGGGCCGCGCCGACCCCGCCTACTTGTTCCAGATGCTGCACGCGGTGATAGAGGCCGGCGCGGTGGTGGTCAATATTCCCGATACTACCGGCTACACCGTTCCCGAACAATACGGAGCGCTCATGCAGAGCATCTGCCGCAGCGTATCCAACATCGGGCAAGCGGCAATCAGCGTGCATTGCCATAACGATCTGGGATTGGCGGTGGCTAATTCGCTATCCGGTATTTTAAACGGCGCGCGACAGGTGGAAGGCACCATCAACGGCATCGGCGAAAGGGCCGGCAACGCGGCCATCGAGGAGGTGGTGATGGCGCTGCGTACGCGCCGCGATTACTTCGGCATGGACACCGGCATCGACGCGCGTGAGTTTTATCGAACCAGCCGGCTGGTGGCGGACATGCTTGGCATCGCCGTTCCGCCGAATAAGGCGGTGGTGGGCGGCAACGCTTTTTCGCATAGCTCGGGCATCCACGTGGACGGCTTTCTGAAAGAGCGGGAGACTTACGAGATCATGCGGCCCGAAGACGTAGGCATTCCGGCGAGCCGTGTGGTCTTGACGGCGCGCACCGGACGCCACGGGCTGCGCGACCGGCTGGAGAAGCTCGGATACACGCTCTCGCAGGAGGAACTGAACCAGGCCTACCAGCGATTTCTAGTCATCGCCGATAAGAAGCAGGAGGTGTTCGACGAGGATCTGATCGCTATTCTGCATGACGAGATCCATCCGGTTCCGGAAACTTACGAGCTGGATTATCTGCACATCTATAGCGGCACGTCGGCCATTCCCACCGCCACAGTACGGCTGCGGATTCACGGCGAGGTCAGAGAAGGAGCGGCTATAGGGGACGGCCCTGTGGACGCCGCATGCAAGGCGATTTCCGGCGTCACCAGGAGCGCGGCCAAGCTGGTGCGCTACGAAATACGGGCCGTAACCAGCGGCACCGAAGCCATGGGCGAAGTTACCGCGCAGCTCGAGGAAAACGGCCGCAAAGTAGTGGGACGCGGCGCTTCTACCGACGTCATTGAAGCCAGCGCCAAAGCTTACATCGACGGGCTGAACAAGCTTGCCGACCTGCAGTTAAAACATGATCGAGCAGTTGTGTAACGCGCCCGTTACCGCTTATGTGCTTCGCCGAGACCCGCGCTAATCGAACTTTGGACACCATACTGAATCAGTGGAAACCCGTGCAGATGCCGTTTCCCTCGGTGGGGCTTACCGGCCGCGAGCTCACGCTGATCGGCAACCTTGTGGAGGCCGCCCAATATCTGGACAACATCTACTGGCGGCAGAGCGATCCGGAAGGATTGCATTTGTACCGCACCACGCCCGATCCGAAATTGCAGCGGCTGATTCTGATCAACGGCTGCCGATGGGATCTGCTGAACGAGAACAGGCCCTTTGCCGGCGATCAACCCATGCCGCCCGGTCGCGCGCTCTATCCGGCCGGATTGACGCGCGAGCGGATCGAACAATATGTTCAGCAGCATCCCGAAGATAAGGCCGCAATTTACGATCCCTATACGGTGGTCGAGTGGCGCGGAGACCGCCTGGTGGGCGTGCCGTACCACGAGGCCTACAAGGAATTCGTGGAGCCCATGGTCCAGTCGCTGCGCGAAGCGGCCACGGTCAGCGACGATGCCGCGTTTGCCCGTTTTCTGCTGTTGCGCGCCGATGCCCTGCTCACCGACGACTATTATGCGAGCGACATCGCCTGGCTGGAGTTAGAGAATCCGAAGCTCGATGTCATTTTCGCACCCTACGAAACTTACCTGGACGATCTGCTCGGCGTGAAGACGTCTTACGGAGCGGCGGTGCTGATCCGCAACGAGGAAGAGAGCCGCAAGCTGGCAGCTTTTCAGCAGTACATCGCCCGGATACAGGAGGCGCTGCCATTGGCGCCCGAGGATCGGCCATCGAAGGTGGGCCATTGGACGCCGATGGAGGTGATGGATGCGGCCTTCCGTGCCGGCGATCTGCGCCATGGCTACCAGGCGGTGGCCGACAATCTTCCCAACGATCCGCGCATACATCAGGAGAAGGGCAGCAAGAAAATCTTCTTCAAAAACTTCATGGACGCGCGTGTCGAATTCGTGATTCTGCCGGTGGCGCGCCTGTTGATGCGTCCGGATCAGGCGGCCAAAGCTTCGGGCGAGGGTTACTTAGTGGGCACGCTGCTTCACGAGATCGCGCATGGGCTGGGGCCGGCGTTCGCACGGCAGGGCGGTAAGCAGGTGGATATACGCGAGGCCATCGGAGGAACTTACTCGGCGCTCGAGGAAGCCAAGGCCGATGCCGTGGGCATGTTCGGTGTCGGGTGGCTGGTGGAGAATGGCGCGCTGCCGCGGGAACGGCTCGAGCAATACTACGCATCCCACGTAGCCGGCCTGTTCCGCACGCTGCGCTTTGGCACCGGCGAAGCACACGGCCGCGCCGAGATGATGGAGTGGAACTACCTTCACGAAAATCATGCGATCGTGGAGGATGCCGACGGGCGCTACGGCATCCATTACGAGCGCATGTCTGGCGCGCTCGCGACACTTGCCAGGGAGCTGCTGGACATCGAAGCAACCGGGGACCGGGCCCGCGCGGAAGCCTGGTTTGCACGCTATGGCCAGATGCCGCAGGCGCTCGTGGAGGCGCTCGCGAAGACCAGCGAAGTGCCGGTGGATATCGATCCGATTTTTTCTTTTGCGGATCGAGTGCGGTAGCCGGGTACGGTTCAGGCGGATTCCTTGGTGATTAATTGCTCTTCGTAGTAGCGCCGGATGCGCCGCGCGGCGGCTTGGCCGACTATGGCGGAGAGCTGTTCCTGGCTGGCTGCGCGCACCAGTTCCGAGCTTCCGAAATGCCTGAGCAGCCTTTGCACGGTCTTCTCGCCCACGCCCTCGATGCCGTCGAGCTCCGACGTCAGCCGCTGCGCATTACGGCGCGTGCGGTGAAAGGTGACGGCAAAACGATGCGCTTCGTCGCGGATGGATTGCACCAGGTGCAGGATCGGCGAGAAACGGTCGAGCACGATGGGCTCGTCTTCCTGGCTGTACACGTAGATGATCTCTTCGCGTTTGGCGATGGAGGCCAGCGGCTGATTGATGATGCCGATGGCTTCGAGAGCGTCCGCGGCGGCGTGTAGCTGGCCGATGCCGCCGTCGATCAGCACCAGTCCCGGCATGGGTTGTTTTTCCTGCTGCAACCGCGAGTAGCGGCGCGTCACTACTTCCCGCATGCTGGCGAAATCGTCGTTGCCGATGACGGTGCGAATGATGAATTTGCGATAATCGGATTTTTTCATGCGCCCGTCTTCCCACACCACCATGCTGGCCACTTTGTCGGTGCCTTGTATGTGGGAGATATCGAAGCACTCGATCCGCCGGGGCGGTTCGGGCAGGTTCAGCGCGTCCTGCAAGGCGTCCTGGATGGTGCGCGACGAGGGCTTTAACACGCGGAAGCGCGCTTCGAAACTGTGCTTGGCGTTGGCGCCTACCAGGTCCAGCAGCGCCTTCTTCTGACCGCGCTGGGGAGTGTGAATCTCGACTTTGGCATTCCTTTTTTCCGACAGCAGCTCTTCCAGAGCTTCGCGATCTTCGAAGTCTACGGGCACGTGTATGATGCCGGGTACGTAGCGCTGGTCGAGATAGATTTGCTTGAGCAGCGCCGAAAGGAATTGAGCCTGGTCGAATTCTTCCTGGTCCTCCCAAAAGTATTCGCGGCGATCCACGATCTGGCCGTTGCGCAGGTGGAAGACGTTGAGCGCCACCAGCGGCGGCTCGGCGTAGACGGCGAAGATGTCGATATCGCGGCCTTGGGCCGCGGCCATCTTCTGCCGCTCGTCGAGCTCTTCGGCGGTGGCCAACAGATCGCGCAGCGAGGCGGCTTCCTCGAAGCGCGTGGCTTCCGAAGCGGCTTCCATGCGGGCGCGCAGCTCACGGGCGAGATCGCCGTGGCGGCCTTCCAGGAACAAGCGTACGTGGTGCACCGCGCGGCCATACTCTTCGCCGCTAGTCAAGCCTTCCACGCACGGGCCCAGGCAACGATGGATGTGATATTGCAAGCAGGGCTTGGGATGGTAGCGCGTGAGATCCACCTTACAGGAGGGCACCAGAAAATGACGGTGAATGAAGTGCACCAGACGGTGCGCCAGGTTACCGGGAAAGTAGGGACCGTAATAGGTAGCGCCGTCTTTGCGCAGCCGGCGGGTGACATAGACGCGCGGATACTTCTCGGCAGTCAGCTTGATGTACGGATAGGTCTTGTCGTCGCGCAATAAGATGTTGAAGCGCGGCTGCCATTGCTTGATGAGATTATTTTCGAGCGCCAGCGCTTCTTTCTCGTTGTCCACCAGGATGTAGTCCACATCCAGGGCTTCGGAGATCAATGTGCCGGTCTTCACGTCGGCGAGACGCTCGTCGGAGAAGTAACTGCGTACGCGCAGCCGCAGGCTCTTGGCCTTCCCTACGTAGATCACCCGGCCGCCGGCGTCTTTGTAGAGATACACGCCGGGCGAGAGAGGCAACTGGGCCGCTTTTTCGCGTAGATCCATCGCGGTGGGGGGCTATAATTTAAGTATGCCACGATGGCCCGCGGTTCCGCTGTTCCTGGGTTTGTGGACGCTTTCGGCGAGCGCGCAGCAGGCCCCCAAAGACCAGCCCAAACCGGCCGCGCCGCAGGTGCAGGCTCCCCCGGAAGAAGACGAAAACCTCAAGGTGAAGGAGTATTCGTTCAACCCGCTGCAGGCCAATAAAGAGCTGCAAGTAGGGCTCGAGTATTTCAGGAAGCACAGTTATAAAGCCGCGGCCGGGCGCTTTCGTGAAGCCACGCGCTGGAATCCAAACCTGGCGGAAGCGTGGCTGCGGCTGGGCGAAGCGGAGGAGAAGCGCAAGAACACCAAGGACGCCAAGGAAGCCTACGCCAAGTACATGGAGCTGCAGCCCGAGGCAAAAGACGGCGCTGAGATCCGCAAGAAAATCGAAAAGCTGCACTAGCCGAGGCGCGCACCTGCTGGCGGGCTGCGTGGTCTCCTGCGGTTGCCGGCGGGCGAAATCAAAAGTGCGGAAGGCAGCTCGGACCAGTTAGCCCCCGCGATTGGCCTGGAGGCAACGATTCAGATGAGGGCCGGCATAAACTCTGTGCGACCCACAAATGACATGAATGACGGCGTTGTGTAGCATTGTCGGTAGCCATTTCTGCTCTGCTGCGTCACACTCATGGCGTATCCCCGGAGGCGGGACCCTGCCAGACTCGCCTGGAACACACTTCACTCTCGGTGTGCCGGCCACCGACGGAATACGTTCCCTTTCAAACAAGAACGTCTATCACCTTGACATCGCGACGATCCCAAGTTGACTGGTGATGTCAGTCAAACAAGTACTCCTATTCAGCGTACCCATTACGGACGGCGGCGATAGAACGGGAACCGCCAACGTAGCAGTTGGTTCGATAAAAGTATTAAAAATACCTGGTGCAATTTGGCCTTTTTGGAAAAGCCAAACAGCCAACGGAAAGGTAAGCTGTGTTTCAACCGTCGCAAATTGCTGCTTGCTGGCGGTTAAGTAGTGGTCAGATCCCCACGTATAGACCCAGTTGAACACAAAAAAGTCAGGAAACAGGGGGGTGACATCCTTGTCGCAGCCGACTAACCACGCATTAGTGTTACTATCAACTCTAACAAGGACCGGAGGCGTGTATGGCGGAGCAATGTAGTTATCAGCATCGTTCGCGTGATCTTGCTCGGCGACACCGATGTTTGCAAAGGAGACATTGCCTGGTATAAGAAGAGCCACCGAAAACATGCCAATCTCACCAACGTAGGCGGGATCACCATAGGCATAACCTGACGCCTCAACCCTTTGAAAAATCAAGCCCGTCGGTTCCACTACGGTCAGCGGTATCGAACACGATATGCCGCTGTCGAGAACCGCGTTGACGTTCGTCTCGCCCTTTAAATACGGAGCAGTAAAACATGCCTCAGTCCCATAGACTACGCTTGTAGACATGGAAACCGGACATGCGCCATTAGTGGGTTCCGTGATGACTCCATCTCCCTGTATAAACCATGTCGCGGGATAGGTGGTCTTAAGTGATACAACCTCACCAACACCAATAATCGTTCTTGAATCGGGCTGGTTCGGAACCGACGCCACCGTTTGCGAGGTCATAATACTACTGCAAGGCTCGCCAGGTGTAGGAGAAGCCAGTGCGACCGTTATGTCGTCGACCTCTGCCACTGCACCGTTCAGCATGTAGTAAAGCTGGAAATAATCCGACGTGTCTAAGGTAGTGGTGTCCGTCCATGTATAATAAGCCGCCACAGCAGGGAGAGAAGGGCTTCCGGCGGGACAGCCGGGCAACGGTCCGCTTACATCAGCGAAGGCAAGAACACCGTGAGCCGGTGCGACATTAACGGTGTAACTTCCTAGCCCACGTGAGGTTGAGCAGTTGAGATAATACCACGTGGTAACGGCGGTTGTCTCAACACCAGGAGTAACCGTAACCGTCTTAGTGAAGTCCGCGACTGCCGCAGTTGAAAACAGGCTAAGGGACAAAGCGGCTGAGCAGTAGATTCTTAGCCTCATAAATATTAGCTGCTATCGTAGGCTAAACTTGATTGTCTGTCAAGCTTTTTTCAATGGCTTTTTTCAATGGCTTTTTTCAATGGCGCGGGATGTGTTGCGACTTTCGCTGGTAGGCTGGGAAGGTCGTGATGCCGAGCCCCAACTCATCTCTGCGCCGTGTGTTGGTATCTGTGTTATCAGCCAGGTTCGGAAGGCGAGATGTCTTGGGCAGCGTCTTGGAAGACTCAGACAGCTGCTTGTCGTCCTGCCCGTTGGTGGAGACGGCTTCAGGAGGCTTTCGTCCACACCTGCTTGTACCCGAGGGAAACTCCTATCCGCCCGATGGTCGCTTTGTGGCCGGGCATAGATATTCTCGCCGCCGAATCGAGCGTTATTTTGCCGGGTAGCCTCAACTCAAACCGGTGAATAGCGTGCCATCCGATCCTTCGAAGAGTGCTCGATTCCGGAAGCGCCGTGCGCCTTGGTTCGTCTGATTCGCGGGAAACAAATAACCCGACATCGTTCTCATCGGTCGCGCTCGATACCGATCTCCCCTAATGGCGGATGCGGACACGTCTAGCGTGTCCCGGCGGCAAGGGTAGCTGCTATTCAGGAATCGCGTGTTCCGATCGTTCTGGATGCGCCGAGGGAAGGCCGGCTGTTCGGGCATCGGAAATCTGACCTCTATGCAAGAGCCAGAAGGTCGCGTCGCGCCAAAACAACCCATCCAGCCCCTGAGGAGCGTATCTGGGTGGGCAGTTGATCTTCCGGCCGCCGACTAGGCTAGTCGTGGGAGCGGGCGGCTCGCTACTCATCCAACACGCAGCGGAAACCCAGCGTGCCGGCCCGGTCTTTGGAGGGCGCCATCAGCAGATACTTGCCGTGCTCGGTCAGGCGGTAAGCCTGTGGGAAGTACCACATGGAGCCCTGCGGCTGGTAGTAGCTGCCGCCGCGCAGGATGGCCGCGCGGGTGTGTTCGTCGGTGAACTCGTCAGTCCACTGCCAGACGTTACCCACCATGTCCATGACGCCCAGCGGACTCGCGCCGGAAGGGTGCGCATCCACATCCGCGGGTCCCGGCAGGCCGCGCCCACGGTAGGGCTGCGGTACGGCGTCGTAATTCCAGGAGTTGCCCCACGGATACAGGCGTGCGTCGGCGCCTTGCGCGGCGTATTGCCATTCCCACTCGTGCGGCAGGCGGCGGCCGGCCCATGCCGCGTAAGCGCGCGCGTCTTCGAGTGACACCCAGGTGACGGGCTTGTTCGCCCAGCCCTCCGGAAATGTTCCGCCGCGCCAGTCTCGCAGAAAATTGTGATCGTCTTTGGGACGGTACCCGGCGGCATCCAGGAACTTCTTGAATTCCGCGTTGGTCACCGGATAGCGATCGATGTAGAACGGCTTCATGGTCATCCAGTGCCGGTGGGCGCGCCGCGGCGCATCTTCCCAGGGATATTGCACGTCGAGCCCGATCCAATTGAATCCTTCGATCTCGATGCCGGTAACCTGGAACAGGAAGTCGCCGGGTGGAATGTGCACCATGCCCGCGGGGGGTGCGCCGGAAAGCTTAGCCGGCGCCACACCGGTCATCTGCTGAGGAAGAAACTTCCAATCGTGAGCGAGACTGGCCAGCCGTACGCCGGCCGCTTGCCGCGCGGTGGTTAAAGCGGTATCGAGGCCTTCGGCCGGTGCGCCCGGCAGCATCTCGAGAATGGCGCCAAAGCCGTGCTCCTCCATAGGGAAACTCAGCGCCGCATTGCCGGCGGCGATTCGCGGAGTCAGCTCCGCGCCGTTCCACAAGTCGTAGAGGCGTGCGCCCTGGTGATGCGGTATGACCATCTGCTCGCCTGAGACATCGTATTCATTGCGGTTGACCACCGTCCAGAGAGTTCGCCGGCCGCCTGGAAAGCGGCTGGCGAATACGCCGTATTGCAGCGCGGGGACGTGCGGTTCCCAGTCGCGGCTCACCAGCAGATCGGCAAACTGGCGCTCGATGCGGGCGACGCGGCGCAGTGCCTCGGCATCGCGCGGAGTAATCTGGTTCCAGATACCCCAGATGTTTTCCCAGCTCTCGTAGCCGACGCCGTTGAAGAAGGCGGCCTGCAGGTTGTCGGTCTTGTCGCGCGCCCAGCGGTCGCAGACATTGATCATATGGCGCGGCTCGAGCCATTTCAGCTTACTGACCAGCGGCGCGAACGGATACTTCCAGTATCCCCAGCTCTGGTTATTCCACATGAGGGCTTCATCGGCGCGCGGCGAGCCTTCGGGCTCGAATGCCACCGGGTGGCCGGTCTGGTCGGAGGCGGTGCGGTAAGCGCGCGGAAGCCCGTCGAAGGTATCGCCGTTGACGCCGTCTGCGCCGGTGTCCGCCATCAGGCGGGCGGTCGCGGTCCAGTAGGGCACGCCTACGTCACGGGTGCCGGTATCCCACGGCATGCTGGGGAAGAAAACGCGCACACCGCGGCGATGAAAATCCTCAATCATCTGGCGCAAGGCGGGTACGCCGCCGGGAAGATCGCGAGCCAGGTCCCATTGATTGCGATTGTCGATACCGATATTGGGGTAGACGGGCCAGATGAGTACGCTATCGATGCCGCCGTAACGCTGATCGAGGTCGCCGAGATAACGATCGACGGTGTAGCGGCCTGACTCCGGATCGTAGAAGAAGCGCTCCTCGGCCATCATCTGAGGCTGGATAAAGTTCCGCTGGGTCCACAGTAACTCGGACCTGCGGTACTCAGAATCGTCATAGCCCATGCGAATCAGGCGTTCGTTCCGCCAGCGGCGAAGGTCTTCGAGCCAGCGCCGCTGCCCTGCGGACGGATCTGTCTCGGTTCCGATAGGCTCGGCCTCCCACTCGTCGTCTGAGCGCGCGCGGGCCGGGCCGGGGATCTGGCTTCCGTCGGCTGGATAACGGGTGTCTTGAGCCAGCAGGCAAAATGTGGCGGAAAGCAGAGCGGTGACAGCCAGTTTCATCATCGAGAACATATCACGATGCGGCCAATTGACGCCGTTGCAAATGAGATGACGATCACGTAAAGATTTCCTGAGCACGCAATTTTATTACGGTACAATGTGCACGAAAAAGCACTATACTGGGACCGCATGTGATTGACATTTCTGGAGACCGCCACATCGGCGCTCCAATTGCTAAGGACTAGCCGGAGGGATACTCTATGACACGCACCATTTTGAGCACAAGCATTCTGGCAGCGGCAATGTTAACCGGAGGTTGTGCGACTAAGAAGTATGTCCAGCAAACCACCACGCCAATTCAGGCGAAGGTCGATCAGGTAGATCAGACCACGCAAAAGCAGGGGCAACAAATTTCGCAGACACAGACCGACGTCAAGCAGGTAGACGAAAAGGCGCAGAACGGCATCAACGCTGCCAGCGCCGCGAAGGAAGCTGCGATGACGGCCCAGAACAGCGCTAAGGACGCCATGGGCAAGGCGAACCAGGCCAACGATCTGGCATCCAAGGACTCGCAGGAGATCAGCAGCCTGCGGCAGGTGGTCTCGAACCTGGACGACTATAAGCAGGTGGGCGATCTGACCATTCCGTTCGGCTTCAACAAGTGCACGCTTACCGATAAAGACAAGCAGGACCTGGATAATATGGTCGCGGGTGCCTCCAAGAATAAGCGCTATTTCATCGCTGTGGAAGGCTTTACCGATCGCACGGGCACGCGCCAGTACAACGAGATCCTGAGCCGCAAACGCGCCGACGCGGTGGTCGAATATCTGGTTGCCAAGCACGATATTCCGATCTTCCGCATCCACATGATCGGATTGGGGGATCAAAAGCCGGTCGACGACGCCCACACACGGGCCGGTCGAGCCAAGAACCGCCGTGTGGAAGTGAAGATCTTCAGCGCGGACGAGAGTTATGCGGCTTCGGCGTTACAGGGGCACTCCGACCAGCTCCGGTCTCAAGCCGCACCGGCCGCTCAACAGTAAGTAGATTACTAAGTCCCTCCGGGCTGACCACTTATCCGGATGGTCAGCCCCCTGAGCGTGGGGACCAGTTAGTTTCCGGGAGTGAACAGCCTCTGATCGCGGAGCGCCCGCTCCGAGTAACCTGCCTCGGACCGGAAGGACCTCTGTCCGGGCCACAGGAGGCGCATGTCCGTACTTACCTCATCCAACATTTCCACGGTGGCCACTTTGCTTTCGAGAGCGAAGGCGGTCAGCAGCAGATTGTCGCAAACCGCGTTTATGACCCTGGGAATACCCTGTGTGCGGAAATGAATTTCACGTAAGATTTCGGGTGTAAATACGGTCTGCTGTTTCATACCCGCGCGCGCCAGACGTGATTGAATGTATTCCAGCGTTTCTTCCATGGCAAATGGCTGCAATACGCAGCGGAGCGCGATACGCTGCTTGAGCTGCCGGAACTCGGGCGCCTCCATTTTGCGATCCAACTCGGGTTGTCCGGCCAGCACAATCTGCAGGAGTTTGCCGCGGCGATTCTCCAGGTTGCCAAGCAGACGTATCTCTTCGAGCACGTCCCAATCAAGGTTGTGCGCTTCATCTACGATGAGCACCGTAGTGCGGCCTAAATTGGCCCGCTCGAGGATCATCTCGTTCAGCGCAAACAGCACTTCCGTCTTGGAAGTGCGGGTGCACCGCAAGCCGAAATCGTAGGCAATCATCTCGAAGAATTGCCCGACCGTTAAACGCGAATTGAACAACGACGCGTAGGTCATCTGCTGCGAGCTCAGGAAATCCCGAAGGCACTCGAGCATGGTGGTCTTGCCGGTACCTACTTCGCCCGTCAGCACCACAAAACCCTTGCGGCTCTGCACGCCGTAAATCAGGTTGGCCAGAGCTTCCTCGTGCTGAGCGCTACGGAACAGAAACGACGGGTCCGGGCTCATGTTGAAAGGGTTTTCAGAGAAACCAAAGAAGGCTTTATACATGGACACTATCAGCGAACGGGCTCAAATCGCTATGGCCGCATTTTACCATGCGGAGACCGCGCTAGGTACTCTTAGCTGCTTTGCTGGGGCTGATCAGAATGTGGGCGTTACGGCCTTCCAGACGTGGAACCCCTTCGACGCTACCATACGAGGCAAGATCCTCGGCGAAGCGCGTGAGCAGCTTTTTTCCCAAGTCGGTATGAGCGATTTCGCGGCCGCGGAACTGTACCACGGCCTTGACCCGGTTGCCCTCCTGCAGGAACCGGATGGCGTGATTCTTTTTGAAATCGTAATCGTGATCGTCGGTATTGGGGCGGAACTTCAACTCCTTGACCTGGACCACGTGCTGCTTTTTACGGGCTTCGTGTTGCTTCTTTTTCTGTTCGTACTGATAGTGGCCGAAGTCGACCGCTTTAGCCACGGGCGGCACGGCGGTAGGCGAAACAATCACGAGATCGAGTCCCATTTCCTGCGCTTTGCGGAGCGCCGCGGCGGTGGGCATGACTTCCGCGGTGCCATCGGGGAAGACGGCGCGCACTTCACGTGCACGGATGGACTCGTTGACGTTTTCTCTGCGATTTTGCCGGCGTGGAGGTAGATTTCTGCCTGGAACCATGTAATCTATTTGTGCGACGTGTTCGGATTTGCGGTGGACGCAATGCGCGGTTCACGACAGCCTGTCGTTACAGGCGGCTGTGTGGGATCGGGTATGGAGGTAAAAACCAATCGGATATTCGCTGCCATTATCAGTGTACTTGGAATATGTGGGCTTGTCCACCCCATTTTTGCCGTAGCCGGGTCCTCTCCACTTACCCATTTATTGAACCGAAGCTTTTGGCCGTGCGTATCATCGAATTAAGGTCGTGCCCTCCTCGGCTCGGGAAGAAGACAGAACCGTGCTCGCCGGTGTGAAAGCCTCGATCAGGCCTGCCGAGAGGCCCGTGAGGGAACAACTCGACAAGATCCTGCGGAGCAGCCCGTTCGCGGGGGCGGAGCGGCCCAGCCGCTTCCTGCGCTATATCGTCGAACAGGCGCTCGAAGGCAATCCACTGAAGGAAACGCTGGTCGGGGTGGAAGTTTTCGGCCGCAAGCCGGCTTACGACCCGCGCCTGGATGGGGTGGTGCGCGTGGAGGCGGTCAAGCTGCGGTCGCGGCTGAAGGAATATTACGAGACCGAAGGCGCGGGCGATGAAGTCCGCATCGATCTGCCGAAAGGCGGCTACCTTCCTACCTTTGAAACATTGCCGCACGGGGCCGCGCCGCGCAGTTGGTGGAAGCACTGGCAGATCGCCGCCGTGCCCGGCGTTTTGTTGGCATTGGCTGCCGCGTACCTGCTGATGGTGGGCCCGCGGCTGCATTGGCCCGGACACGCTTCCAAGCCGGCTGCGGTATCCTCCATCGCCGTGCTGCCGTTCGTCAACCTGAGCTCCGATAAGGAAAACGAATACTTCAGCGACGGGTTGACGGACGATCTGATTGGCACGCTGACCAAGGTGCAGGGACTGCGCGTGGTGGCGCGCGGCTCGGCATTTCAGTTCAAGGGCAAGAATCCGGATATACGCACCGCCGGACGGCAGCTTAATGTCGGCACAGTGCTCGAGGGCAGCGTGCAGAAATCCGGCGGCCGGTTGCGGATTACCGCGCAACTCAGCAGCGTGGCGGATGGCTACCATCTCTGGTCGGAGACTTACGATCGCGAGTTGAGAGACGTCTTCGCCGTACAGGACGAGATCACTCACGCGATCGTGCGCGCTCTCGAAGTGCGCGTAGCCGGCGATACGGGCCGCAGGTTGGCCGCCCAATCCACACAGGATCTGGATGCCTATAATCTCTACCTGCAGGGACGCTTCCATCTGAATAAGTGGCGGCCGGAGGGCGCCCGCAAGGGCATAGAGTACTTTCAACAGGCGATCGCCAAAGACCCCTCCTACGCGCCGGCCTATGCCGGATTGGCGGATTGCCACACCTGGCTGGGGGTGTTCGGCTGGTCGGCCGCCGGCCAGGCAATGCCGATGGCGCGCGAGGCCGCCAATCGCGCGCTGCACCTGGATGAAACACTTGCCGCCGCCCATATCTCGCTCGGCTACGTGAAAGCCCTGTACGACTGGGACTGGCCCGGTGCGCAGCGGGAATTCCGGCGCGCCCTGGAACTCAGCCCGGGCGACCCTGACGCGCACTTCGCCTACAGCCTGACTTATCTCGCGCCGCTGGGCCGGCTGGACGAGGCGCTCGCCGAAATCGAGCGTGCCCGCGCGCTGGACCCGCTGTCGCCGTACAAGATCACCGGCGCGGGAATAATCGACTGGTATCGCCGGGATTACGATCGCGCAGCCGGGCAGTACCGCAAAGCCATCGAGCTCGATCCCGCTTTCTATTACGCCTACGATGAGCTGCGCCATCTCGAATGCGCCAGAGGCGGGATTGAGGCCGCCGCGGCGGTGACCCAATCCATGCGCGGAGCGTTCGGCAACGTGAACGATACAACCGTGCGCGCCGCGGCGTACGGAAGGGAGGGCAGGCGAGCCGAAGCCCGGGACCTGGTGCAAGCCTCGATACAGGAGTACACGCGCATGCGGAAGTTTGGCGTGGCGTGCCACGCCGCCGAGATCTATTCGGTCATAGGCGAAAAAGACCTGGCGCTCGAATGGCTTGCTAAAGCCTATCAGGAGCGCAATCCTTTGCTCGCCTATGTAAAGGTGATGCCTTCGTATGATGGTCTTCGCTCCGACCACCGCTTCAACGTATTGTTAGGGCGGCTGGGATTGGGGAACTGACGCATTTCCGCCGCGTCTTGCGCAGCACGGCGGCGTAATTGGCCTGCGTCTCAGTCACCCGCGGATCTTGGATGCCAAAGGCCTCCTCGCGGATCGCCAAGGCGCGGGCGTAGCGCGCCGCCGCCTGGTTGTAATCGCCCTGGGCGCGCGCCAGCTCCGCAAGATTGACGAGTGTTGCGGCGACAAAAGGATGCCGGGGTCCCAGGCTCTTTTCCCGAATCTCGAGGGCGCGCAGGTAGAGCGGCCCGGCCTTGGCATATTGTCCTTGCGCGTGATAAATAGCGGCCAGGTTGTGCAGGCCGGTGGCGACCAGCGGATGGTCCGGGCCGAGGGTTGCTTCGGCCAGCGCCGCGGAGCGAAGGGTCAGCGGTTCGGCGTCAGAATAGCGCTGTTCGGCGAAGTAAACCTCCGCCAGGCCGTTGAGCGCGGGGATGAGGTCCGAACTCCGGGGGCCGGATGCTTCATCGAGAATCACCAGCGACTGCCGGTATTGAGCTTCGGCGCGCGGGTAAAATCCGGCGGCGCGGCTCTGGATGGCCGCCTGTATGAGGGCGAGCGCGGCGTCAGCACGGGGATCCGGGGGCGCCTGCCCCGTGGCCGCCAAGGTGTAGAGCGCGATGTAAGCGATATGAGGAATCAGCCAGCGTGTGCGCATCTTCTTCTCCTGATCGAGGGTGCGCTCTTCGACCGCGGCTGCACAAGTATTTAGGGGTCGGGCAACGGTTGGGCAACGGTTATCGGCTAAGTGTGGCCGCCCCATTGTCGCCCTGGAACCGATTTGTTATCCTTAGTCTGTTGAATTCATAACAAGTTCCCCACCCGGCGAGTGAATGCCGGGCCCCTCGAAAGGTTTCGCCATGTCAGGCCATTCAAAATGGGCGACCATCAAGCACAAGAAAGCCGCTCTCGACGCCAAGCGCGGTAAAGCATTTACGCGCATCATCAAAGAAGTCACCATCGCCGCCCGCAACGGAGGCGATCCGGATTCCAATCCCCGTCTACGCACGGCGATCCTGGCCGCCAAAGCCGCCAGCATGCCGGCCGACAACATCAAAAAGGCCATCATGCGCGGCACGGGCGAGCTCGAAGGCGGGCAGATCGACGAGGTCATGTTCGAAGGCTACGGACCGGGCGGCGCGGCCGTGCTGGTGATGGTGGCGACCGACAACCGTAACCGAACCGTCAGTGAGATTCGTCATGCTTTTTCGAAGAATGGCGGCAATCTCGGTGAGCTGGGCAGCGTCGCCTGGATGTTCGAGCGGAAAGGCCACGTGGCTATCCCGCGGGACAAGGCAGGGGAGGAGCAGCTCATGAACATCGTGCTCGATGCCGGGGCCGACGATCTGCGCGACGATGGCGAAAGCTGGGAAATCATCTCTCCGCCCGAGGCTCACGAAGCCGTCGTGGAGGCGCTGCGCAAGGCTGGTATTCCCACCGAAGGCGCCGAAATCGGTATGCTTCCGAAGAATCTGGTGCATCTCGAAGGCAAGCAGGCGGGCGCCATGCTGCGGCTCAGCGAAGCTCTCGAAGAGCACGACGATGTGCAGAACGTTTACTCCAATTTCGATATCGACGAGAAGGAGTTGGCGGCTCTGGCCGATTAACGTGCTGGTCCTCGGAGTCGATTGCGGTACGCAGCGCACAGGGTACGGCGTCATCGATTCCGATGGCGGCGGCGGCCACAAACTGATCGCGGCTGGGGTTATTTCTACCTCGGCTGGCGACCCCTTCGAAAGACGGCTGGCCGAGATTGCATGCGGCTTACGCGAGGTCATACGGCGGCACGCGCCGTCGGCGGCGGCGGTCGAGCAGGTGTTTTATGCAGCGAATGTCCGCACGGCGCTGAAACTGGCGCACGTGCGGGGCGTAGCGTTGCTGGCCATCGCTGAAGCGGGGCTGCCATTGGGCGAGTATTCGCCGCTCGAAATCAAGACCAGCGTAGTGGGCTATGGAAAGGCCGGCAAGCGGCAGGTTCAAGTGATGGTGCGATCGCTGCTGGGATTGGAATCGGCCATTGAGAGTGAGGATGCCTGCGATGCGCTGGCGGTGGCCATCTGTCACGCAACGATTGCCACGACACGCTCCAGGCTCGAAGGGGCCTGGTCCAGATGAAGTGGTGTCTGCTGTTGCTGAGCTGCCTGTGCCTGGAGGCTGCGGAGGGGCCGCGTCTCTATTATTCGAAATCGTTTCCGGGGAGCGTGCCGGCTTTTATGGCGATCACGCTGGACAAGACCGGCGCTGGCGATTACAAGGAAGCGCAGGATGACGATCGCCCGACGCGCTTCCAGTTGAGCGAGGCGGAGACTGGCGAGATCTTTGGTCTGGTGGAAAAGCTCGGCAATCTGGATCATCCGCTCGAGTCGCCGCTGAAGGTGGCCTTCATGGGCACCAAGACCTTTCGCTTCGAGAACGGCGCTGCCCGGCACGAAGTGAAATTCAATTTCTCCGAAGATCCGGCGGCGCGCGAACTGGCCGACTGGTTCGAGCGCATAGGCGAATCCGAGCGCCTTCTGGCCAGCCTCGAGATTGCGGCCAAGTACGAGAAGCTGGGCGTCATGCAGGCACTGCTGCTGCTCGAATCTTCTTACGATCGCAAACGCCTGGTGGACGTGCGACAGTATCTGCCTCTGCTCGACCGCATCGCCAATAACGAGAGCTATCTGCATCAGGCCCGGGTGCGAGCCGCCGGGCTGGCCGAAGAGATACGCGCCGCCAAATGAAATTTCCGATAGCCCTGTTGTTAATAGCAGGCGTGTCATTCGCCCAAACCAGAATCGCGGCCGAGCAGGATGAGCAGCAGCAGTTGAGCCTGGCGCTCGGAGAAGCCGGCACCAGTCCCGTCGATTATATTCGCGCGCTCGAAAAGCACCTCGCGAAATTTCCCAATTCGACTCGCAAGAACGATATCGAGCGGGCGCTGGTAAAGGCGGCCATTGAGGCCAAGGACGACCGGCGCATCGCGGAGTACGGAGAGCGGGTGCTGGCTCGCGAACCCGACGACGCGCAGATCCTGGAGAAAGTGATCCACGCCCTGCTGACTGCAGGCGGCAAGGATGGCTCGGAGCGCGCGTTGCAGTATGCCCGGCATTATGAGGAGATGCTTACCGCGACGCGCGCACAAAATCCTCCCGGCCATCTGAGCCAGGCTCAATGGCGTGAAGAAGTAGATAAGGGCTTGGGGCGCGTGCACGCATACGAGGCGCGGGCGACCGGCAATTTGGGCAGGATCGACGAGGCCGTGACGCTGGCGCGGCGCGGTTACGAGATCTATCCCTCGGCCGAGTCGGCGCGGGAGCTCGGGCGGTGGCTGCTGGCGGCGGGCAAAGACGCGGAGGCGGTCACCTATTTTGCCGAAGCCTTCGCCATCGCCGACAGCCGCAATACGGACGCCGACCGCGCCAAGGATCGGGCGCAGCTTGGCGATATCTATCGCAAGCTGCATGGCTCGGAAAAAGGGCTGGGCGATATCATCCTGGAAGCGTACGACCGTACCTCGGGTGTGCTCGCGGCGCGGCGCCTGCTGCTGCGGCAGAACGATCCGAACGCGCAGGCCAACAACATTGAAGAGTTCACTTTGTCGGGCATTGACGGGCACAAGCTGCAGATCGCGTCGCTCAAGGGCAAAGCCGTGGTGTTCGATTTTTGGGCTACATGGTGCGGTCCGTGCAGGGTGCAGCATCCGCTTTATGAACAGGTCAAGCAGCGCTTCCAAGATTCGGCCGATGTAGTGTTCCTATCGATCAACACGGATGAAGAGCGCGATGCGGTTGCGCCGTTCTTGAAGGAAAGTCAATGGGACCAGCATCAGATTTATTTTGAAGACGGGCTTTCGCGGGTGCTGGGCATCACCTCCATTCCCACCACCATCGTGCTCAACCGCCGGGGTGAAGTGGTCAGCCGGATGAACGGATTTCTGCCGGAGCGCTTCGTGGATATGCTGAGCGACCGCATTCATGACGCGCTGAAAAATTAAATCAGCGCTCGGCCTAACCGAACCAACTACTCAGACGTCTGTGTATTCGGAGTATGCGCAAGGCCGACTCTCTGCAAGGTTCGCTCGATCTGCTGGTGTTGAAGATTCTCTCGCGGCGGCCGCGCCTCCACGGCTACGCCATTATGACTGCCATCCAAGACATTTCCGGCGAAGTGCTGCGCGTAGAAGAGGGCTCGTTGTATCCGGCGCTGCACCGCATGGAGGAAGCCGGGTGGATTCGCGCCCAGTGGATCACCAAAGACACCGGGCGGCGAGCGCGGCTGTATGAACTGACGGCCGCGGGGCGGGAGCAGCTTTCCACGGAAGAGTCGCGGTGGCAGGCGGTGACTGCGGCCGTCAATCGAGTGTTGAGGGTGGTCTGATATGTCGTTGTGGTCGCGCGTGGCGAATGTATTTCGCGGACCTAGTTTGAGCCGGGAGATCGACGAAGAGTTCGAGTCGCATATAGAGGAAGCCGTCGAGCGGGGCCGCGATCGCGCTGCAGCGCGGCAAGCGTTCGGCTCAGCGCTGCGGCGGCGCGAAGAGAGCCGCGATATGAGGCTGCTGGCGTGGCTCGACTGGCTCTGCGCCGACTCCGTATTTGGCTGGCGGCAGCTATGGAAAAATAGGGTCACCTCCGCCGCAGCGATCCTGTCGCTGGCCCTGGCGATGGGCGCCTGCACATCGGCGTTCCGGCTTATCGACGCTTTGCTGCTGCGGCCTTTGCCGGTCGCCGATCCGCAGCGGCTCTACGCGCTGACACGTCAAATCACCGGCACCGATGGGGAGCGCCACACGTATGACGGATGGGCATATCCGGTATTCCGCCGGATGCGCGCCGCGGTAAAGGATCAGGCCGAGCTCATCGCGGTTTCGCCGGTCATGCGGACAGATCTGACCTATGGCTCGGACGCGGAAACGGAAAAGGCGCATGTGCAATACGTTTCCGGATGGATGTTTGGCTCGTTCGGACTGCGGCCTTCTGTAGGGCGGGTGCTTACCGAAAACGACGACCGTGAGCCGGGCGCGCATCCCTACGCTGTGCTCTCCGATGATTACTGGGCACGCCGGTTCGCGAGAGACCCAAAGGTTGCCGGACGCACCTTCCGTATGGACAACCGCCTCTACGAGGTCGTGGGTGTTTGCGACGGGCCGTTTGCCGGCACCGAGACAGGCTTTGTCACCGATATCTTCGTACCCACGATGATGAATGCAAGAGTGACTCGCAGCGACTCGGCCTGGCACGGAACGCTCGTAAAAGTGCAGCCGGGCGTGGCTGTGGAACCGGTGCGCGACAGACTGAACGCGGTCTCACGGGCGTTCGAAGAGGAGCGAGCCAAAGGCTGGGTGGGGGCTTCCAGACAGTACATCGAAACATGGCTGCAGCAGACGGCGTCGCTCGAGCCGGCGGGCGCGGGCCGCTCCGCGCTGCAAAAGCAGTACCGCAGCCCGCTTGCGGCGCTCGGTGTGTTGGTGGCGCTGGTGCTGCTGATCAGCTCGGCCAACATTGCCAATCTGATGGCGGCGCAGGCGGCAGCGCGGGCGCGCGAGATGGCGCTGCGCGTCTCGATCGGCGCGGGGAGGTGGCGTCTGGTGCAACTGGTTCTGGTGGAGAGCGCGTGGCTCGGCATACTGGCGGCCGGGGTAGGTGCGCTGTTCGCCTGGTGGTCCGCGCCGTTCGTCGCAGGCCTGCTCAATCCGCTGGGCGAACCGGTACGATTGGCTCTACCGGCAGACTGGCGTGTGCTGGGGTTCGGCCTGGCGCTGACCTGCGGCGTCACGCTTTTCTTTGGCCTGGCGCCGGCATTGCGCGCCTCGGCGGTGAAGCCGGCAGCGGCGCTCAAAGGTGGAGAAGACCCGCACTCACGCCGACGCCTGATGCATGCGCTGGTCGCCGTGCAGGCCGCTTTCTGTGTCCTGGTGCTATACGTCGCGGGGCTGTTTGGAGCCACCTTCGAACGATTGTCGCGCGAGCCCACAGGCTTCTCCGCAGACCGGCTGCTCACTCTCGAGACGGTGGCGGCGAGCCCGCAGCCGGCGTCCTATTGGAACCAGGTGGTCGAACATCTGCGAGCGACACCTGGTGTCGAGACCGTGGCGCTGGCCAGCCGGGCGCTCCTCAGCGGGTATAGCTCGAACGATGCCGTGGCCGTCGAGGGTGGGCCGCCGAGTGCGGATGAAGCCTATTTTCTGACTGTCTCATCGGGCTGGGTGCAGGCGATGAAGATTCCCTGGATCGACGGGAGAGACTTCCGCGCGGGCGATACTTATCCGGGCGTGGCCATCGTCAATGAGACTTTCACGAAGCGATTCTTCGGAGGCAGGAATCCGGTGGGGAGATCGTTCGATAGAGCCACCGATGAAGGCGCGCGTCTTCGGCTCCGGATTGTAGGAATGGTGCGCGATGCCCGTTATCTGGACATGCGTGGGCCTATGCTGCCGGTGGCCTATGTTCCATTCTCGCAACCGGTGGGGCGGGGGACGCTGATCGTCCGCACGTCCAGCGCGAATCCGCGTGTTCTGGTGGAGGTGCTGCGCAGGGAGGTGCCGAGGGCCCGGCCCGAGTTCCGCGTCAGTAGCGTGGAGACGCAAGCCGAGATCGATCTGGTATACACGGTTCGCGAGCGCCTGCTGGCGATGCTCGCGACGTTTTTCGCGTTTGTCGCGCTGTTGCTCGCCGGTGTCGGCCTGTATGGGGTGCTGGACTACTCGGTGCTGCAGCGGCGGCGCGAAATCGGGATTCGCCTGGCGATCGGCGCGCAGGCGGGCGGGGTCGCGCGACTCGTTACCGCAGAGGCCTTTTCGATGGTGCTCGCGGGAGCGCTGGGAGGGCTCGCGTTGGGCATGGTGGCGGCGCGCTCCATTGCTTCGCTGTTCTACCGGGTGAAGCCTACCGACTGGGACGTATTGGCGCTTCCGTCTCTGGCTATTCTTGCGGCGGCGCTATTGGCCGCGCTACCGGCGGTGATCCACGCGATGCGCATCGATCCGGCGACTGCGTTGCGGGCGGAATAGGCGACCCAGGCACCGCCGAAATGCACTACAATAGGGCTTCGGGCTACATGCAACCATGTTGCAGACGCTGATCATCACCCTCCGCGAAGGAGTGGAGGCCGCGCTGGTAATTGCCATCGCCATCGCTTACCTCCGCAAGATCGGGCGTCACGATCTTTTGCCGGCTGTCCGTCATGCCTTCATAAGCGCTGTAATCGCTAGCTTTGCGTTCGCGTGGCTGCTCTCCAGGCTGCATCTCGGGGAAGATGCTTATGAGGGCTGGACGTTGCTCATCAGCGCGGTTTTCGTCGGCGGAATGGTGCTGTGGATGAATCGCCACGCGCGCGGGGTGAAAGGTGAGATTGAAACTGAGTTGCAACAACGGAGTAGTGTGCGCGGGCGTTGGGGCATCTTTTTGTTCGTCTTTCTGATGATTTTTCGGGAAGGCGTGGAGACGGTCCTGATGCTCATGGCGGTCCAGTTCAATACCTCCGGAGTGCTGGATATTGTGGGCGCGGCCATTGGTCTGGGGCTGGCGGTTCTGTTCGGCGTGAGCTTCGTGCGCGGGACCATCCGCATCAATCTGCGCAGCTTCTTCCGCATGACAACGGTGATCCTGTCTGTCATCGTAGTGCAACTGGCGATCACCGGACTGCACGAGCTTTCCGAGAGCCAGGTGCTGCCCAGCAGCCGCCGGGAGATGGCCCTGATCGGGCCGATCGTGACCAACGAAGTTTTCTTTTTTGTGGCCATACTGGCGCTGGCCGGCGTGATGCTGCTGATGGAATACCGGCGGCGGGCGCCTGCGCTCGAGGGCCTTACGGGGGCGGCGCTGCGCAAAGCGCGCTGGAGCGTGCGGCGCGAGCGGCTGTGGATGACGGCCTCGTGCACCGCCACAACGCTCTTCATCCTAGCAATCACGGCCGAATTCATCTACGCGAAATCCACCACGGAGCTCTCCACTGCGACGCCGGTCGCGGTAGTGAACGGTATGGTCAGTATTCCGGTAGCCGGGGTGAGTGACGGCAACCTGCATCGCTTTTCGATCGAGCAGGATGGGGCCAGCATACGAATTATCGTGATACGGCGGCCGGACCAGTCGCTGGTGGCGGCGTTTGACGCGTGCCAGATCTGCGGCAGTCAGGGTTATTATCAAAATGGCCCTAATGTGATCTGTAAGAACTGCGGCTCCGCCATTTTCGTTCCAAGCATAGGGACGCGCGGCGGATGCAACCCTATCCCGCTCGAATCGCATGTAGAGGGCGATCGCCTGGTGATTCCCGCGGACAAGATTCTGCCGGGCGCCAGGCTGTTTCGCACTCCCGCTTAGTAGCATGTTTCTTCGTTTCGTCAGCGAGTCAATCCGGCGCGCGCCCCGCCGTAAGGCGATGACGGTGGCGGCGGTAGCTATGGGCGCGGCGGTGGCGACCGCCATGCTGGGCGTGATGCTGGATATAGGCGACCGGGTAAATCGCGAGCTGCGCGGACTGGGCGCCAACCTGATAGTCACTCCGCGGGCGGCTTCCATGCCGGTCGAAATCGGCGGCATCAGCTACCGTCCGGTCTCTCGCGAAGATTACATTCCGGAAGACCAACTTCCCAAGATCAAGTCTACGTTCTGGCATTTGAATATCACGGGCTTTGCGCCGTCGCTCAAAGCCGAGGCGGTGATGGGCGGCCGGAAGGTTCCGGTGGAAGGGGTGTGGTTTCTGCGCCGTTTGCGCGGGCCGGATGGCGCGCCGCTCGAAGCCGGGCTGCGCACGGTGAACAGCGCGTGGAAAGTGGACGGACAGTGGGTGGACGATCGCGCCAGGAGCGACGCCGCACTCGAAGCGATGCCGGGCAGTGCGCTGGCGCGCAAACTGGGGGTGAAGCCCGGCGATACCGTGCAGCTTTTTGGCCAGCCATTTCTGGTGCGCGGCATTCTCTCGACCGGCGGCGAGGAGGAAGATCGCATCTTCGTGCGGTTGGAAGTTCTGCAGCGGCTGCTGCATCGTCCCGGCCAGGTGGACGCCGTGCAGGTGGGCGCGCTGACCAAGCCGGAAGACGAATTCGCGCGCAAGGACCCCGCGCGCATGACGCGCGCCGAATACGACCGCTGGTATTGCACACCGTATATAAGCTCGATTGCACACCAGATCGAGGAGGCGCTGCCCATGGCGGTGGCCAAGCCCATCTGGCGCGTGGCCGATAACGAAGGCAAGCTGCTCGGCAAGATACGCGGGCTGATGCTGCTGGTGGCACTGGCGGCGCTGGCTTCGGCCGGCCTTACGGTGTGGAGCGTGATGGCGACTACGGTGCTCGAGCGGCGGGCGGAGATTGCGGTGATGCAGGCGACCGGCGCTTCCAACTGGATGGTGATGGCGCTGTTCTCCGCGGAGGTGGCGCTCGAAGGCGCGGTGGGCGGGCTGATCGGATCGTGGGTGGGCCTGCTGCTCGCCGAATGGGTGGGACGATCCGTGTTTCAAACCTCGCTCGAAATACCGGCGATGCTGGGTCCGGTGGTGGTGGCCGCGGCGGTGATTGCATCGGTGGCGGGCGCGGCGCAACCGCTGCGGCAGGCGCTGGCTCTCGATCCGGCGATCATGCTGCGGGAAGGCCAGGCGTAGTCATGATGTTCTGGAGGTTCGTGCTGCGGGCGGTCGAACTCCGTAAGAAAAGATTGCTGCTGGCCTTCTCGGCGCTGGCGGTGGCGGCTACGCTGGCTACCGCGCTGTTCAGCATCTACTCGGATATCGAGCGCAAGATGCGCGTCGAGTTTCGCGGCTATGGCGCGAACATCATTATCGCGCCAGAGGGCGGCGGCGAGACCGTTCCACTTGCCGCGGTTGCCGAGGCGGAAAGGCAAGGCGCGGTGGCGGCTGCCTTCGTCTATACGGTCGGGCGCCTGGGCGGCGAGCCCGTGGTGGTGGCCGGCATTGATTTTCAGCGCGCCGGTCCGCTGACGGATTACTGGCGTGTGGAGGGCGCGCGGGTGGCCGGGTCCGGGGAATGCTTGGTGGGCAGTACGGTGGCGGCGCATTTCCGTTTGAGGGCTGGGCAGCAGGCGCAACTACAAGACGCGCCGTGTGCGATTCGCGGCATCGTCTCAAGCGGCGGCCCGGAGGACGCGCAGGTGCTGCTGCCGTTTGCGGCTGCGGAAAAACTGGCCGGCTTACACGATGCCGCGAGTGTAGTTGAGGTGCGGGCCGATGGCGAGCGTGTGACGGCGGTAAAGGCCGCGTTGGTGAAAGCGCTTCCGGGCACCGATGTGCGGCTGCTGCACGCGGTGGCCGAGACCGAGGCTAACGTGGTGCTGAAGATTCGCTCCACGCTGTTCCTGCTCACCGCCCTGATCCTGGGCATCACCACGCTTTGCGTGACCGGCAATTTTAGCGCGCTGGTGCTCGAACGCAGCAAAGAAATCGGCATCCTGAAAGCCATCGGCGCCGCGGATCGGAAGATTGCCGCACTGTTTCTGTCGGAGTCGTTGATCCTTGGTTTAGCTTCCGCGGTCACAGGCTATGGACTGGGCTTGCTGGTAGCGTGGTGCATTGGCCGCCAGATTTTTCCGGGATCGGCCGGCACTGGAGTGGGTGTAAACTATGGCGTGTTCCTGCCGGTGGCCGGCGTGACGCTGGCGGTAGCAATGGTGGCCACGCTGGCGGCGGCGGCGCGCATATGGCGCATCAGGACCGCGGTGATTTTGCGCGGAGAGTAGAAGGGGCATGGCATTCGTCGAGCTGGAAAATGTGACCAAGTTATACACGGGAGCCGGAGCGGCGCCGGTGGAGGCGCTCGACCGCGTTTGCCTCAGCGTGGAATCCGGGCAGTGGATCGCTATCATGGGCCCTTCGGGATCGGGCAAGACGACCCTGCTCAATATTCTGGGCTGCCTCGACCAGGCCTCCAGCGGCGCGGTTCGAATCGATAACGTAGATACTTCGACTTTGGCCCGTTCGGCGCTCGCCCGTTTCCGCGCCGAGACGGTGGGTTTTGTGTTCCAGCTCTTCCACCTGATCCCGCACCTGACGGCGCTTGAAAACGTGATGCTTGCGCAATACTTTCACAGCATGACGGATGAACGCGAGGCGCGCCAGGCGCTCGATCGTGTGGGCCTCGGCGATCGCGCGCGGCACCTGCCGTCGCAGCTTTCCGGCGGCGAGCAGCAGCGCGTGGCGATCGCGCGGGCGCTGGTGAACGACCCTAAGATCATCCTGGCGGACGAGCCTACGGGGAACCTGGATGCGGCCAATGAGCAGATTGTTCTCGACCTGCTGACCGGTCTGCACGCGCAAGGGCGCACCATCCTGATGGTGACGCACGACGAACATGTGGGCCGCTGCGCCGACATAAGGATCAACCTGGAGCACGGGCGCATCGTCGAGACCACGCATTTCAGCATGGAAGAGAACCAGGATTTCGATGAAGTGCTGGAGCAGTTGTGGATGGTGCGGGAGCGCACTTTCCACCAGGAGCCGGAGCACTTCACGGAAGGGCAGCGGCGCAAAGTGGCCGCCATGATGGCGCGCATCGGCCTGGTTTCGATAAACGGCGCCGATGTCCTGTTCACGCCCAAAGGCGAGGAGCGGGCGCGCAGTGTGATTCGACGGCATCGCCTGGCCGAGCGGCTGTTTATGGATGTGCTGGCGCTACGCGATGAGGGATCCATCGAGAAGAATGCGTGCACGCTCGAACATATCCTAAGCTCCGAGGTGACCGACCGCATCTGCACGTTTCTGGGCCATCCGCGGACGTGCCCGCACGGAAGCCCCATTCCGCCCGGTCAATGCTGCGGGGACGGCGGCGCGCGGCAGGTGGTCCACGCAGGGATGCTGGCTGACGTTAAGTGAGATGCAAAGCGGCACGGAAGCCTTGTGCGTCATCTACGGCCACGCCGATCCTGGTAACCGTCTTTCTCCGGCCGAACAGGCCGTGGGCGATTACCGGCTCCGCCAGTTCGATCAGCCATTGCGGCTCGTTGATCACCACGAGCGGCAGGTATCCGGCATCCTGGCGGCCCGGCGCGTGACCAGGCGTGACGGGGAGGCATGCGGTGATCTGCGCGCGCGGGAACTCGACGCGCCAGAGAGATCCAATCTGCAAGACCACGCTCTGTTGGTCGATCATGATCGGCTGCAAGGCGAGCGATCGCTTCAGTCCAACGATCCAGATCAGGCCGTAGATTGAGGCCGCGCTCGAAATCCATGCCGCGGCATGGCTCCATCGATAGAGCAGCAGGTGCATCGGCAGTCCCTCGAAGAGCAGCGCGATCAGGATGAAGGTGGTGAACAGGTTGTAACCGCTGGACTCCGCGACTGAGAACGAGCTTGTGCCGGCAGGCGCCGGCGGCGAGTTCTTCCGCGATTTGTGAACAGTCACTTGCTGGGATCGGCCTCGTACTTTCGCAGGATCTCTTCCCAATAACCTTGCGCCTTGAGGATCACCTCTACCACCTCGCGGACCGCGCCGTTGCCGCCCGCGGCCGCCGTCACGAAGTGCGCATGCGCTTTGACCTCCGCACGGGCGTTGGCGGTGGCCACGGCCAGGCCGACGCGCCGCATTACCACCACGTCGGTCAGATCGTCGCCAATGTAGGCTACCTGCTCCTTTGCGAGCCTGGCATCGGCCAGAATCTCTTCGAGGATGGGGATCTTCTCGATGTGACCCTGATAGACGTAGCGGAACTTGCACTGTTTGGCGCGCTCGACGGTGGCCGGCGAGACGCGTCCGCTGATCAGTCCTGTGACAATTCCTTTCCAATTCATCCACTGCAGCGAGATTCCGTCCTGCGAATCGAATCCTTTGGTCTCGACCATGTTGCCGGCCGCATCGGGCACGTTGTAGAGCCTGCCATCGGTCAGCACGCCGTCCACATCCATCAACAGCAGGCGAACTTTGGCGGCCAGTTGGGTCACTTCGGGCGTCACGTGGTTTACTCCTCCTCGAACAATTTGGTGTAGAGCCGGCGCTGGGCCGCCAGCTCACGATCGTAGACTTCTTTGTGGGCGGCCACGGGCTGGAACACGGCGCCCATGCGAGCCGGCAGGTCGCGCGCGTTGCCGATGACGCCCAAACGTTCGAGAGCCAACAGGGCGGCGCCGCGGCCGGTCGCCTCCTTTTCGGTACAAAGGACGACGGGCTGCCCGAGGGTGTCGGCCATCATCTGGGTCCAGACCGGGGAGTGCAGCAGCGCGCCTCCGGAGGCGATCATCTCGGCGGGCGGGCCCAGTTGCTGCTCCATGATGTCGTAGATGTTGCGGAAGCGCAGCGCGACCGATTCCAGGGAAGCGCGCAGGATTTCGAGCGAACTGGTGTGGATGCTCATGCCGGTGATAGCGGCGCGGGCATCGGCGCGCCATTTGGTGGAGCGCTCGCCGGCGAACAGCGGCAGCACGGTCAGGCCGTGCGCACCCGGCGCCATAGCTGCGAGCTCCTTCTCGGATTGCTCGGCGGAGGGCAGCGCGAGAGTGCGCTCCATCCAGGCGAAGACGCCGCCGCCGTTGGACAGCGCGCCGCCCAGCACGAAGCGGCGGCGATCGACGCGATAGCACCAGAGCCCTTCGGGAATGGTCATCTGCCCGCCTGCAGAGACGCCTTCGGAGACGGCCCGCATGGCGCCGCTGGTCCCCA
>Ga0302324_100004963_pt1 | contig 29292 bp, 20 predicted proteins | sample Palsa_T0_1_FD_201949 | JGI IMG/M metagenome (GOLD analysis project Ga0302324, IMG submission 201949) | Peat permafrost microbial communities from Stordalen Mire near Abisko, Sweden - Palsa_T0_1 | ecosystem: Environmental > Terrestrial > Soil > Palsa > Peat permafrost | place: Sweden: Abisko...
AAGGCAGCCAGACGGATGTTCCGATGTCCTGCTCGGTCGACCTTGGACGCGCCATCTACCAGGCTGAGGCTCACAAGGGAGTCGGAGGCGCCGGAGCCGGGGCTTGTTCCGGCGACCTGCTGCTGGGGGCTTTGGCGGCTTGCGCGCAGATCACCTGCCAGATGGTGGCCGCGGCGATGGGGGTACCCACGGAGCGAATCGGGGTGACGGTCGAGGGAGACCTGGACCTCCGCGGCACGCTGGGTATTTCGAAAGAGGTGCCTGTTGGTTTTGAGACCATTCGAGTGCATTTTGATGTTGTCGCTCCTGACGCCACACCGGAACAGCTCAAGGGCCTGCGGGAAAAGACAGAACAGTATTGCGTGGTGATGCAGACCTTGACGAAGCCTCCCAGCCTGCAGACCACGTGGGTTGGTAAGGATTGAAGCCACTGGGTACTGGCAGGTGGACGCATGGCCTGCAGGGTCGCGGTCAGGCCGGAGGCCAACGCCTGCTACATCGCCTTCGAAATCTCTTGGCCGCGGCGGGTGAGATAACAAGCGTCGACCACAGTCGGTAGCAGTGTTCCATTGCACAGTTGTCAGAAATCATTCCCGCCGGAAGCGAACGACCCGGCACAAGGGACTCGACAAAACTGCGTACTTCCCTATTCCTTTGCCCACTCCCGCATTCCCTAGATATCGCACTGGCGACCGAATCGTGCTCAACATGAGACGGTGCGTGGCCCGTTTGGTTTACGGTTCCGGAGCCGGGCTGGATTGGGGCACGAGTGCCTCGGCCGGATGTTCTTCAATGTATCGTCCGACGATTCGAGCTACCGCCTCAAGGAACACGCGATCGTTCTCATTGAAGGCTTCGGGATCATGACTATCGATATCGATCTCTCCGACCACCTTTCCGCTTGCATAGATCGGCACGACAATCTCAGACTTAGTTTCGATTGAGCAGGATAGGTACCGGGGATCAGAGCCGACATTATCCACGATGACGGTCTCGCCCGTCGAGACAGCCGCTCCGCAGATGCCTTGAGTCACAGGGATGCGCGCGTGCGGAGTTGGATCGCCCACAAACGGACCGAGCACCAACATTGTCGGATCGTTGGGATCAAGCATGTAGAAACCGGTCCAGTTGAAGTGAGGTACGTGCTTCGCTATAGCTTCAGCGATTTTCGCCTGGAGGAAGCGAACTGATGTCGAGCGGGCCTGCAGCGAATAGAACTGTTCGATCAGTAAGATTCTTTCCTCCGAGAGTTGTTGGTCCGACATGTGGTTGCCCTCAGACTTCGCAAAGGTTATGCCATTGTTTACCACTTTGCTAGAGTCTTCTCAGTTGCAACACCACTCTATCGCAATCGGCGCGCTGCCGATCATGTGATGGTGGCGCCGAACGGGTAGCAGGAAACCGAGATATGAGACCTCTCCATGTGCCGAGAAGCCGTTTCGTAAATTGACGAGAATTTGCAAACACTTTCTTCGAGCACTTTTGGGGCACAACCCACGGTTCCGGGCGGTTTAGCGCCTACCCGTCAGTCGCTGGTTGATCAACGGTCCCGCACGCCTTCTGCGTGGATGATTCTTCGCATAGCCTGGCGGCGCTGGTGGCAGCAATGCCATGCACAGCGTGGCCGGATAACGCAGCGATGAGTGCTAGATCTTGATTGCCGTAAGCGTTGGCGGCTGATGCATGCCTCCGTCGGGATCAGAGTCAGCACCAGACTAACTTTGCTGATAAATCTTTAGCAGGCTTGACACAGGATAGATCGCCATGGAGCTTGCGTGAGCGTCCTGATCGCCCCTCTTGACCTGGGTCAGGATTGGTCCTTGAAGTGTCGACTACGTTTTTTTGGCACCTGATGAGTGAGTCTAAGCGGCCAGGAATGACTCGGTCTTGAGGATCGGAACGAGGCTCCAGGACAGGAGTTCCTCGATGCGGCTGATGGAATGGTCCGGGATCTGGGACAAGACAGCGCGAAGGTTGAGCTCCGGATCGAGGCCGTTCAACTTGGCCGATCCGATCAGCCTGAATTAGGGCTTTACAACCCCGCATTGGGATGGTAGCGTCCCTGTAAATTGACGCCCCAGCCGCATTTCATGTTGCACCAGGGAATCGAAAGGCTGATTGGAGGGATTCTATGACTGGACAATCCATCGATCAGTTGAAAAGTGCTTTCCGTGGAGAGTTGATCCAATCCGGCGACCCCAGCTATGAAGCTGCACGCAAGGTGTTCAACGGGATGATCAATAAACGCCCACGCCTGATTGCGCAATGCGTGGATGTGGCGGACGTGATGGCAGCGGTGGATCATGGCAGGGAAAACGGCCTGCTGACGGCGATTCGTGGAGGTGGCCACAACGGCGCCGGCCTCGGGACCTGCGATGGCGGCCTGGTAATCGACCTCTCGCGCATGAAGGGCATCCGCGTCGACCCCGCGGCAAAGAAAGTCCGTGTCGAAGCCGGTTGCGTCTGGGGCGATGTTGATCACGCGACGCATCCCTTCGGTCTGGCTGTGCCGTGCGGCTTCATCAGCACGACCGGAGTCGCCGGCCTCGCGCTCGGTGGAGGCATCGGGTACCTCACGCGCCAGTACGGGTTGACGATCGACAATATCCTCTCGGTGGACATGGTGCTGGCCGACGGTAGCTTCGTCACCGCAAACGACACGGAGAACCCCGAGCTGTTTTGGGCCGTGCGCGGCGGTGGCGGAAACTTCGGCGTGGTAACCTCTTTCGAATTCAAACTTCACCCGGTGAAGACGGTACAGTTTGGCCCCACCTTTTGGCCGCTGGAGGAGGCTGCCACAGCACTAAAGGCGTACTCCAGCTTCATCAGGAGCGCTCCGGAAGACGTAGACGGGTTCTTTGCCTTTCTTGTCATCCCGCCTTCGCCGATGTTTCCGGAACATCTTCATCTGCGGACCGTCTGCGGCGTGGTCTGGTGCTGCACGGGCTCGGCTGAGAGGGCGGAAGCGGCGCTGAAGCCGATGCAGGCGGTGGGTAACCCGTTGCTTCACGCCGTCGGGCCAGCGCCGTTTCCGTTGGTGCAGAGCATCTTCGACGGGCTCTTCGTTCCGGGTCTGCAGTGGTACTGGCGGGCTGACAACTTCACCGAACTGAGCGACCAGGCTATCGCCCGGGCCGTCGAACACGGGTCGAAGATCCCGACCATGTTGTCGACCATGCACCTCTATCCTGTCGACGGCGCGGCGCAGCGCGTCGGCAGGAACGATACCGCTTACAGTTTCCGAGAAGCGATGTTCGCCGAAGTGATCGTGGGAGTAGACCCCGATCCTGCCAATGCCGAACTGATTACAAGCTGGTGCAAGGACTATTGGGAGGCGATGCACCCCTATTCCGCGGGTGGCGCGTACGTCAACTTCATGATGGATGAAGGCCAGGAGCGCGTGCAGGCGTCTTATCGCGACAACTACCCGCGCCTGGCCGAAATCAAGAGAAAGTACGACCCCGGCAACTTCTTCCGCGTGAATCAAAACGTCCTGCCAGCCACATCGGCTTGAGCCCGCAACCAGGGCATGGACACTCTTCACGAAGCAGGTGCAACTCGCCAGAGCGCCAGGTAAGCCGCCGCGAGGGAGCACATCACCACGAAGATAATGAGGAGTGGTGTCTGCTGCAACTGTTGAACCGGCAACATTGGCGGAAACAGTTGCTCGATCAGCGGCACTCCCGCGCCCAGAAGAAAAACGGCGGTCATGTGGGGAAGCATCCGTAATTCATACGTCCCGCTTCAGGTCCTTTCAGAATCCAAAACAAGGCTCGGGAAGCCGCTCACGCTGAGGCGCAAGCTAAATGCCCCTCGTCAAGATCTGCCAGCAGATTCCAGTGCTTGGCCTCGGGCGGGGAAACTCCAATTTGATCAGGAATATTCATGAGTCCCCCCGAGCGCTCCAATTGCGGTCGAATTCACCGCGGAAGTGTCAGTTCAGCACGGTAGAGGTCGCTGTAGCCGCGGGTGGTATCGATCAACAACGCGTCGTCTGGCGCGAGGCCCATCAGAGCGCAACGCCATATGCCGCCAGATAGCTCCGCATCGAAACTCGCAACGTGGTCCGTGAGCCCGGTGCGCACGTTGAATCGATACACTGGTTCTCCTTCGTCGAGGATTCTCTGGTAGTAGATATATCTGCCATCGTGGGACCACACAGGAAAGCCAATGGCTGTTCCGCGTGCGATGGTCTGCCAGGTGTTCGTGGCAAAGCTGAAGACGTCGACGACCTTCTCGTTATCCGCATACGCAGCCAGATAATGGCCATCGGGAGACCAGTGAGGAAAGAAGTGCCCATTCGATCCGGGCACCATTTTCTCTGTTCTTGTGGCAAGGTCGACCAGGAAAAGCGCCGATTCGTTCAGCTGGCCGGGAACAGCGTGAACGACTGCCAGTGTCTTCCCATCCGACGCCCAATCAGGATCAGAAACCTGAAGCGGGCCGGGTAAGAGCCGTTGAGGAGCTCCGCCCATTGCCGGGATGAGATAGGCGGTAGCTGCCGCGCCGCGGTCGCTCGCAGTCACTGCCAGTACTTTTCCATCCGGTGACCAGCGCGGAAATGTAGGCAAAAACCCTGCAAGGTTGAGTTGCACTTTCTCAGAAGATTCTGTATTCACTTTCCACACCGCGTCGTTGTTGACGTCGACGTAGACAAGCCAGCGGCCATCCGCTGAGTATTCCGGCTCGCTGAATCCTTCAGGAGAGAGAGCCGTAAGACGATTCGTTTTCGTGTCGAAGCGCTGGATTTGCGAGCGATTTCTGCCGGCATAGAAGAGAACGCTCTTGCCGTCTGTGGATATGCACGAGCCCATCACATTTCCCGGCCAGCCAGCAACAATTTGAAACGGTCCGGGTGGCGCTCGCCGCAGAGAAAAGCCCGGTTCGCGCAGGGCCCACAGGTTGCCTGAGCCTTGATGATTCGACGTAAAAATGAAATACCGGCCATCCGGTGTCCATTCGCCACAACACTGGTGATCGTCAGGAGAGGCGTTCAGGAACATCCGATGCAGGTTCGATCCGTCCTGGCGCATCTCCCACAGCGATGTTCCACCGTTATCATCCCCGATGGTGAGCCGCATCCGCTGGCCATCCGGGGACCAAGCCAGCCAATTGGGTGCGCCAGGCAAAGAGACCAGCCGCATCGGATTTGAAGCATCGGTTCCCACGCTCCATAGCTCATTCCCCCTGGCGAATACAATGTGGTTGCCGTCGGGGTGCCAGACCGCTTCACCCGAACTGATGTCACCGAGCCGCACCGGCGGTCCTCCCTGCACTGGCATCAGCCACAATGTCGAAGTGGAACTGCGCGACGTGAAACGGCCAAGAAGATAAGTCGCGCGATTCGGCGACAGATCCATGATGCGCGTGTTCTCCGGCAATCCGGGAACTGTCTGCGGATCGCCGCCTTCCAATGAAGCTTGCCGGGTGATCCAGTGACCTCCCGATCTTTCGATATAAAAGATCCGCGCACCATCCATGACGGGTTTTACCAGGTAGTCAATCGCATCCGCGGTCGTGATCTGGGCGAACGCATTCGCACGCGGCGGCTGCATCGGCAGGTACCACCACGCTGTGACGGCAATGGCAAGAATCGTTGTCGCCAGTCCGGCTATCATCCAACGCAAACGCGAAGAGGACAGGCGATGAGCTCCGGCAACACCAGCGACCGGCAGACTTGCCAGCGGCTGGTTTGGAATTCCGGTTCCATTATCGTGATTCGTGTTTTGGGGTGAAGCGGGAATTTTGGCGTCGGGGAGACCTGATGCGATCGAACCGTTCCCTGGGTTCTCTTGAATCGCGCCGACAAACCGATATCCGAGCTTAGGAACGGTTTCGATGTACAGGCTGGATTCGGCGGAATCGCTGAGCGCGGCACGCAACTGGCTGACGGCGAAGTTCAGGGACTGCTCAAAGTTGCCATACGACTGGTTTGCCCATAACTCGTCGTAAATCTCTTCACGAGAGTAAAGTCTGCCGGGCTGGCTGGTGAGAAGCGTCAGCAACCGGGCCTGTTGGGGCTGGAGTCGCACGCGAAGTCCTTTGCGTGTCAACTCTCCGGTTCGGGAATCCAACTGAAACGGGCCAAAGGCTCGCATGGAATCTCCAAGGAGCGGACTGGTAGAAGTCTGAAGGCGCTTGAGTGGGCGTCAAAACCGTCACTCAAGCTCGGAATAAATCGATAATGTCTGGCTGAACAGTACTCTGTGAGTGCTTTATGTATATCAAAGCGCGGGCTTTGCAGGCTAATAAATTCCAAACAAAAAACTCAGGGAAATGAGTCTGCCCGGCGTGGTATCAGAACAGGAATCTGAGAGCTGCACTCCACCCCAAGGCTGAGAAGGCTCCAATCATGGCTCTAGTCTGCGTCGAGGTAAAGGGAACTCGCCCGATGATCGTCAAAGCCCATGCTGGAATCGCACCCCAGCCCCCGGGCCGAAAATGTTAAATCGCCGTTCCACCGCAGGATACTTTCCGGCTGGGGCTTTTCGTTGCCGCGTGGGCTGGCTTCAGTGACCAAATCGCCGCCATGCCGCCGCTATTCAGGAGTACGAGAATGAAGCCCTCCGTTCCAGTGCAGGATCGCCCAGTCGAGCAACACCACAGTCATCTCACGAAGTTCCGTCGCGTAGCCTCCATCGGAGTTGTCCTGGGCCTGACCGCCTTGGTGGGAAAAGCGCAGACCGCTCCCAGCGGGTCTGGTCCAGACTCGAGTGTTCCGGCTGTTGCGACAACCACATCCGGTCCATCTTCATTCATAACGTACCTGTTGAATAAAGACGAGTCAGTGACCTACCTCGACGGCTCAATGATCCCATACGAGAAGGGTTGCCCCGCTCTCGACACAAGCCAATTCGCGGCTGGCGGCATCCATGTGCAGAGCATCCTCTACGACCCAACCGCCAACCTCCTCTACATCCAAAGTCCGATGATGGATGGGGACACGGGGATCCTCTACGAGACTCCCGATTCTGGCGGCAACTGCAATCCTTCTTCGGCGGTTGAACTGATCGCCATACCCGGCGAAGTTGGAGGTGCCCCCAACTACTCCAACACCATGGCGCTGGACTCTGCGGAAACCAACCTCTACGTGGTTGACTCCTTTCAAGGTGCGTTCCAGGACAAGCTTTTCGTTCTGGATACCGCGCTTTTTGGGAACTATTCGACTTCCAATCAACCTACCTCTTATCCGCTTGACCATTACGCCAATTACGGACAGTTGGTGGTAGATTCGTCTTCGCACCTGGTCTATCTGCCCGAGCTTCAGCAACCAGGCTCGTATCCCAACCCCGGCACCGGCCCCGGTTTTTGGGTCTTCGATCCAACGCAAAAGAAGATTGTTCGCGTGCTCGGCTACGTCAACCCCTCCTTCTCAAACCAGGTGGACCTGAACCTGGTAACCATGTTTGCCGCCGGGAATGGCAAAATCATCTTTGTCAACAACAATCCAGGCCCAAGTGAAACATTCCCAAATGACACGCTGGTCGAACTGGACACAACCCAATTCAGTTTCTTCAGCAACACCCTGCCGGGGACCGGCGGCACCGCCGGAGTCTACGTGCAGCCGCCCGCCGCGGCCATTACCCTTTACCCGCGTCACGCGGAATACAGCAACATCAGTGCCGCGGATTTCAATGCCGCGCTTGGCATGGTCTATGTCGCCGCGTACCTTGAAGATTCCAACGGCAATATCGAGCAGGAAGGCCTCGCCCTGGGGTACGACCTTGCCACTCCGGCGACCGCGGAGATTGAATTTGCCGACAACTTGCCGCAGCCTATAACGTCGAGTTCAACAGATCCTACAACAACATATGGCCCATGGAATCAGATCACTTACGACGCATATTCCGGCCGGTTACTGTTCCTGGCCGATGCAGAAGCCGCTGTCAATGACGACGAGGTGGCTATAACGCCTAAACTTGGAGGCGCCGGATCGCTTGAGGGGCTGATCGCGCCCACGGTGGTCACGAACCTGAACCCGCTCAATGCGGTCGTCAATCAGAACTCCGGATATATCTACGTGCCGTCTGCCGATAGTCCCGATTCACCTACGCCGACCGATCTTCTCGTCTATTATTTCGGTCCACTCGCCGGCAGCACAGGCCCTGCCGCTGACACGCTCACCCTGGGAGCCGTGCCGGCATCCGCCGAGGTTGGCGGTTCCTTCACTGTCAAGGTGATCTTGCAGAGCGCGGCCACCACCGGCACCCCGACCGGCAACGTAATCGTCACGGCCACGCCAAGCAGCGGTTCGCCGCAACAGGTAGCGCAGGTCTCCGCTGCCACCGCACTGGCAGCCGGCTCCGCGGGGACGCCGGTTTCGATAACCCTGACCCCGGCCGGGAACTATGCGCTTACCGCGTCCTACGTGGGCGATGCAAATTTCGCCCATGCCACGTCCCCGTCCTACGCGGTAGATGTCAAACAGGGAACCGATGTGCTCACCTTGAATGTGCCAGCTACTGCCACTGCCGCTGTTTCCTTCACCGTGAATGCAATCTTCACCACGGCCGGAGGAGCCGCGCCTCCCAGCGGGAATATTTCTATCCTGGCCTCGGTAGATGGCGAATCGGCGGTGCAGGTCGGCGTTGTCTCCGCAGCCACGGCGGCTGCTGCAGGCAGCGCTGGAACGCCCGTGAGTATCACGCAGGGCACAACCGGCGCATACGTCTTCAGCGCATCTTACCCTGGCAATCTTGACTACCCACTTTCCACATCGCCTGACTATGAACTTGAGATTCTGCCACCCGCCCCCACGCCCGAGGGTCTTGCCATTCTCATCCCGGGCACGATTACGAGCCAGGATTCAAGCAGCGGAACATCGGGGTCCATTTTGTCTTCGACGGCGTTCGATTCTTTTGACAACTTCTACATTCTTGACAGTGGATTGAACCAACTGACCGAATACGACGTTCACGGCGGAGCCTCCCAGATCATCGTTCCCCAGACGGGCGGGTCCATCATTCTTTCTTCACCGAGCAGCGTGATTTCAGAGCCCGGCGGCGACAGCCTGTTGATCAGCGATCGCGGAAATAACCGGCTGGTGCGCGTGGTCCTGGGATCGACCATTACCGTCTCGGCGCTGCCCCAGACAACCGTGCCGGCAGGCGCTTCAGCGTGCGCAAATACGGTTGCCAACACGAATCTGTGCGACCCAACAGGCATTGCCGAGGATGCCGGCGGCGACATTTACGTCTCCGATACGGGCAATGGGCGCGTTCTCAAACTCGATCCGTTCGGCAACTATATTTCCACCATTTTGAGTCCGGGCGCCTCCGGGCTTGTGAATCCGCTTGGCCTCGCTGTCGACGCCAGCGGAAACCTGTGGGTGGCCAACGACAGCGGTACAACTGGGTTAGGAACCATTCTGAAGGTGCCGCCGACTGGCAGCGTGGTAACCATCTCGGGGGGCGGCATTGTAAAACCTTATAGCCTGGCCGTGGACCCCGCCGGCGATGTCTACTTCAGCGATTCCAGTCTGCTGGACGTTTCAGTAATTACCACAAGCGGCGCAACCTATCCCTTTGCCGGCAACGGCAGCGCTTCCGACAGTGGAGACAATGGTCCCGCCACTGCCGCCGGTATCGCGTCTCCACTGGGAGTCACACTCGATTCCAATGGAAATGTCTATATCGCCGATTCGGTTCAGATCGCACCAGACGGCGGCGAAATCCGCATCGTTTCCCCATCGGTCTCGCTGCTGCAGTTTGGGGATGTTCAGATGTCTACCCCCAGTTCACCCAGCGAGATCTTGTTGCTGAACGGCGGAGCTGCCAGCCTGGGCATCGCCGGTGCCGTCGTCACAGGAACCAACTCAGCTGACTTTGCGCTGACCAACAGTTGCCCCAATTCGCTCCCTTCCGGCATGGCTTGCTCCTTATCTGTGATCTTCACGCCCAGCACCTCGGCGGCTGAGTCGGCCACGCTCACCGTCACGGATAATTCCGGCGGCGCTGCGGGGACCACACAGACCATCTCCTTGACTGGCACGGGAACCAACACCCCAACGGTTGCCACTCCCTTGATCGCTCCCCCTTCGGGGACCTTCAACACGATTCAGACTGTTACCATTACCGACGCGACGAACAGCGCAACCATCTACTACACAATCAATGGAACCACTCCGTCCGCATCGTCGACGAAGTACACCGGTGCCTTCATGGTCAGCGTTTCCGGCATGGTCCAGGCCATCGCTGAAAAAACCGGATTGCAAAACAGCGCAATCGCCCAGGTCAACTACACCATGCAGATACCCACCACGCCAACCCCGACCTTCACCCCGGCAGGCGGAACGATCGGAGCAGGGCAGACCGTGACCATTAGCGATTCGGGCCCCGCACCGGTCGCCATCTACTACACGACCGACGGATCGACTCCCTCAACTTCATCAACCACCTGCACTGCTCCGTGCCCGGTGGTGGTGAGCACGACGTCGGGAGCCACAGAAACGATCAATGCGATTGCCGTTTCCCCGGGTATTTTCACCAGCGCGGTCGGCTCCGCTACCTACATGACGACGGGATCTTTCACATTCACGGCGACTGCCACCAACCCAATGGTCTCAGGTTTTAAAACGGGCGCCACTACGATCGGCAGCCAGACAAACCCAGCAACATCTGGCGTAACGGGTAGCGATTCGATCACAGTCACCTATGCCATCACACCCACAGGTGGCTTCGATGCCCCGATAACTATCAGTGTTACCTCAACCAGCACACCCGCGGGGTCAACACCCCCAACGATTGCCTGTGTCGACGCGGCCGGTAACTCGTTGGCGAGCGGGTCAAATCCCTGCCCAGGCACCTACGCGCCGGGCACACCCGTCTATGTTTCCTTCTACTACGGGTCTCCACTGCAACCATCCGTGAAGCATCCTTCCCGTGGAGTATCGCGGCTCGCTTCGGCCGGCCTCGGCATCAGTTTTGCTGCTCTCATGCTGGGTACTTTGTTCCGTCGGCGTCGCATCTTGATGATCGCGGCCAACTTCACCGCGATCCTTTGCATGGTGGTTTCCTTGGGCGTGCTGGTTGGAGCCTGTAGCGGCCCCGGCAACAAACCCCCTGTCGCATCTTCCACCGTTACCGCAACGGCGCCCGGAGGGTCATTGACGGCATCGACACTTACGTCTGTAACCATCTTTTTGCAGTACGAGGAACCCAACAGCCAGTAAAATCCTGGCTGCAAGGAATCGCATGCATCCCTACTTCCATTTCGGTCCCCTGGTGCTGTGGAGTTACGGCCTGATGATGGGCGTCGGACTGTCGCTGGGATTTCTTTTCGGCGAGGCCGACTTCAAGCGCCGTGGAGTTCCCATTCCCATGGGGATATTCCTGCCGTCGATGGCCATTGCCGGATTGATTGGCGCCAAGCTCGACCACGCGATCATTGTCCAGTGGCAAACACTGCGCGAAAATCCGCTGGCCTTCGACTGGGTCGCGTCGTTCTGGGGCGGATACACCTGGTTCGGCGGCGTACTCGGCGGTCTCGCGGCAGCCGCCCTTCTCGCAAAGATCTACAAAACGCCAGTGCTCAAGGTTCTGGACATTGCTCCCGTTGCATCCCTGGGCCTGGCCTGCGGCCGCATGGGCTGTTTCCTGGCCGGGGACGGCGATTACGGTATTCCCACATCCATGCCGTGGGGAATGAGCTTTCCCCATGGCATCGTTCCAACCCTGGCCCGCGTTCACCCCACTCCGCTCTACGAAATAACTTATGCACTAATCATTTTCGCGGTACTATGGCGTCGAGGCCGCCGCGAAAACTACCCGCGCGTCCGGCCCGGATCGCAGCTAGCCGCTTACCTGTTTTTCACCGGACTGTGCCGCTTCTTCGTCGAATTTCTTTCCCGCAATGCCAAGGTATACGCCGGCCTGACCGAAGCCCAACTCGTGGGAATCACCTTCATCTTCAGCGCCGCTGCACTCACCTTCTTTTCCCCCTCAGGAGCGACAAATGCAGACCATTCAGAACTATCCATTGCCCCTCCTGCAGCAGATTGCGGGAGTCAGGCACTACCGGAGGCCGGAGGAGCTGCCGTTCACACTGGCCGAGCGTGACACCGTCACCATCCTTGTCGGCGGGCTTACCTGGAAGCATGAAGAATTGATCCTGGCGGTCTTTGAGAGCTCCGGCTACCGCTGCCGCCGCCTCCCCGTGCCCAGCCGGCCGGACTTCGAAGCCGGCAAACAATTTGGCAACAATGGCCAGTGCAACCCAACCTACTTCACCGTCGGCTGCCTGGTGCGCTACCTGCAGCAGTTGCGCGACAGCGGACTAACCAAAGATGAAATCGCGAAACGCTATGTATTCTTCTCCGCAGGCTCCTGCGGCCCTTGCCGCTTTGGCATGTACGAGGCCGAGTATCGCTACGCATTGGATAACGCCGGCTTCGGCGGCTTTCGCGTGCTCATCTTCCAGCAGGGCGACGGCATTCACGCTTCATCGGGGCACACTGGACTCACCTTTTCACTCGACTTTGGATTGAACGGACTCAACGCTCTGATGATCGGCGATGTGATCAGCGATTTGAGTTACCGCATCCGGCCGTTCGAAAAGATCCTTGGCCAGACCGATCAGGTCATCGAACAGTCGGTGGGCAAGATGGCCGCGCTGTTGCGCGCCCGCGGAGCCGCCGAGCCCGACGGTCAAAATGCATCCCGCATCCGTTCCGCATTTCGTTCGGCAATCGGCACGCCCGGCCGCGTCGCGCTGAAGATTGTGAACCACCTCTACGGCCGCGATCTCCTCGATGCCATCGAGGAGCTGCGCGCTCAGTTGGACAGCATTCAGGTCGATCGCCTTCGCGTAAAACCTGTGGTCAAAATCACAGGTGAATTTTGGGCCCAGCTTACCGAGGGCGACGGCAACTTTCAGATCTTCCGCTTCCTTGAGAAAGAGGGCGCGCAGGTGCTGGTCGAGCCCATCTCCACCTGGGTTGCTTACCTCACGCGGTTGGAGTGGGCTGTACGGCGCGAGCGCAGTCGCGCCCAGCGCGGCAATGTTTCCCTGGCCGCGAAGGTAGCGCGCAGACTTGCCAGTTGCAAAGAGGAGTCGCTTTTCTGGGCTGCACAAGCGCTGTGGTCGCGCTCTTTCAGCCGCATCGCCAGCCGCACCGGCGGCATGACTCCGGCGCTTGTGAAGCAGTCCAAGATGTCCGTGCTCTCCACCCCGTTCTACAACGAACTTGCGCAGGGCGGCGAGGGCCATATGGAAGTGGCCAAGAGCATCTACTACACGAAAAACAAGCTTTGCCACATGGTTCTAAGTCTCAAGCCGTTTGGCTGTATGCCTTCGACGCAATCCGACGCCGTCCAGGCGCGCGTCGTCAGCAGATTCCCCGAGATGATCTACATTCCCATTGAGACTTCGGGCGAAGGGGCGATCCACGCCTATAGCCGAGCCCAGATGGCGCTGTCGGAAGCGCGGATTCGCGCCCGCGACGAATTTGATTCCGTCCTCACGGACCGCGGCAGAAAACTTGAAGACCTGCACGAGTACGTCTCCACGCACCCAGCACTGGAGCGAGCTTTGTGCCGCATTCCGCGCCGCCAGGGAATCGCGGGTGAAGCAGCGCAGTTCGCCTCGCATGTCAGCGATCTGATTGATGGAAGAAGCATGCGTCAACGCGTCTCCGCATAAGCCTTCACAGAACGAACACTAGCGCAGGCCGGGGGAATCGGGATGGTGGAGTATCTGGTCGGAGTCGATGTGGGCTCAACAACCGTGAAGGCTGTGGTCGTCCATGCTGCCTCTGACACGACCGTGTGGCAGGATTATCAGCGCCACGAGACACGCCAGCCTGAGAAGGTTCTCGAGTTTCTTGAGCGCATGGAAGTGTCGCCGGGAATCTCGCCGTCGAATTCTCGAATCTTCTTCACCGGCTCCGGCGGCGGGAACATCGCGAGCCTGACCGGCGGAAAATTTGTGCAGGAAGTCCACGCCGTCGCATTGGCGGTCGAGAAACTGCACCCGGAAGTCTATTCGGTCATCGAGTTGGGCGGCCAGGACGCCAAGATCATCGTCTTTCAGGACGACCCAGCCTCAGGGCGGAAGAAGAAGATCGCCTCAATGAACGACAAATGCGCCGGCGGCACCGGTGCCGTGCTCGACAAGATCAACGCCAAGCTATGCATTCCGCCTGAAGACATGGCCAACCTGCCGTATCGCGGCATCAAGTTGCATCCGGTCGCCGGCAAATGCGGGGTCTTTGCCGAAACCGACATCAACGGCCTGCAAAAGGCGGGCACGCCTCCTATTGAGTTGATGGCCTCGCTCTTCGATGCCATTGTGCTGCAGAATCTCAGCGTGCTTACACGCGGCAATACGCTGCTGCCCCATGTGCTTTTGCTCGGCGGGCCCAACACATTCCTCAAAGGTATGCAGGAGGCTTGGCAGGCAAACGTTCCCCGCATGTGGAAAGATCGCAAGGTCGCGTTGCCCGAAGGCATCGCCGCCGAAGACCTCATCAAAACCCCAGCCAATGCACAGTTCTATGCGGCGCTCGGCTTGGTCGAGTACGCGAAGACCGAAGCCGAAGACGTAGGCGCCTACACCGGTCGCTCCGCGTTGATCCAGTATCTCGATTACGGCCGCGCCGCTGAAAAGGCGCAATCCGGCGCGCGCGGACTCGCATCTTCTCCCGCCGAGCTTGAAGCTTTCCTCGATGAATACCGGCCCAGGCCCTTCAAGCCGGGTCACATCGCGCCCGGAGAGCATGTTCGTGCCATCCTCGGCCTCGACGCGGGTTCGACCTCAACCAAGGCAGTCCTTACTCGAACCGACGGAGAGCTTCTGGTGAAGTCTTACCGGCTCTCCGGCGGCAATCCCATCGAAGACACCATCGACGTTCTCGATCTGTTGCGCAAGCAGGTCGAAGATCAGGGAGCGGCGCTCGAGATCGTCGGCGTTGGCACTACCGGATATGCAAAAGACATGCTCAAAGACGTGTTGCGTGCTGACGTAGCCCTGGTAGAGACAGTCGCGCACACCATGTCTGCGATGCAACTCTATGAGGATCCGCATGTCATCGTCGATGTCGGCGGCCAGGACATCAAGCTCATCTTCGTTCACCAGGGCCGCGTCAAAGACTTCAAGCTCAACACCCAGTGCTCTGCCGGCAACGGATATTTCCTTCAGGCCACTGCCGAAGGATTCGGCGTGCCCGCGACGAAATTTGCCGAAACAGCTTTCACCGCGCAATCCATGCCGGAATTCGGCTATGGCTGCGCAGTTTTTCTGCAAGGCGACATCGTAAACTTCCAACGCCAGGGCTGGCGCGCCGAAGAGATTCTTGCCGCCCTGGCCGCTGTTCTTCCCAAAAATGTTTTCCTTTACGTGGCAGGCGTTCCCAATCTGCCTGCTTACGGGACCCGCTTCGTATTGCAGGGTGGAACCCAGAAGAATCTCGCCGTAGTCAAAGCGGAAGTCGATTTTCTGCGCAACTGCTTTCGCGGCTCCGGCAAGGAGCCGGAGATCATGGTGCATGAGCACTGCGGCGAGTCGGGCGCAATCGGAGCGGCCCTCGAGTCGGCGCGGATGTATCGTCGCGGCCATCGCACGTCTTTTATCGGCCTTGACGCGGTCAGGAAGATTCACTACCAAACCACGCGCAATGAAGACACGCGCTGCAACTACTGCAAGAATAATTGCCTGCGCACATTTCTCGATGTAAGCGCGGATGAAATGCCGGCGCAACACGCGCAAGTTTTTGCCTTTCCCGTGCTAGCGGCCAAGGCCGAACCACTGGTGAGCATCCAGGCAGCTCATGGCGCGCGAACCGCGGTCGAGATGCCTAAGCCTACGCAGCCCGTTCGGTCGGCCTCCAAGGTTCCTCTGGCGCACGGAGCGCAACGGCTTATTCTTGCAACCTGTGAAAAAGGAACTGTGGAAGACATCGACAAGATGCGCGTCATCAAGCAAGGCATGGACCAGGTGAAAGCGGCCAACCCCAATCTCATGGAGGTTGCGGCCAAGCGAGCCTTTCAACCGGTGGACGTGCGCATTGTCGCCGATCCGGTTCCGTCCGCTCGCGGATTTTTCCAGAGCGCCGCTACGCGACAGCGCATTGAGGCAGCCGGTCATCGCAGCAGCTTCCGCATCGGCATTCCCAGAGTGTTGAACGCATACACCTACGCACCACTTTTTCAGGGCTACTTTCAGAGTCTTGGAATTCCCGCCGCAAACGTCGTTTACTCCGCGGAGACAAGCTCAGAACTCTACCGTGCTGGCTCAGGCCGCGGCGCAGTCGATCCATGTTTCCCGTCCAAAGTCGCGCTGTCGCACGTGCACGATCTGCTGCAGACCCAGCATGCGCGCAAGCCTCTCAACGCCATCTGGTTCCCAATGTACGACACGCTGAGAACAAAACTCACGCACCTCACTGGCTCGTGCGCCTGCCCCACCGTAACCGCCACTCCGGAAGCAGCAAAGGCCGCGTTCACCAAGGAGCGCGACCTCTTTGCGGAGCATGGAATCGCATACGTGAATCCCATTCTCAATCTCGACCAAGAACCGCTTATGGCCGACCAGCTGTTCCGTGCCTGGGCGCCATTGCTGGGACTATCGCGCGCTGAAAATGATAGAGCGGTCCAGGTTGGCCTTGAGACTCTCGCGGCATTCGAGGCCGGAATCCAGCGCCAGGCTCGCACGCTTCTCGATCAACTGGAACGGGAAGGCAGGATGGGAATCGTAATGCTGGGCAGGCCCTACCACCATGACCCCGGACTGAACCATGGCATTCTTGAAGAGTTTCAAAGGCTCGGCTACCCCATCTTTTCGCAGTGCACACTTCCCATGGATGAAGACTTGCTCGACCGGCTGTTCGGCGACGAGGTGCGCAACGGCTTCATCGCCGGTCCACTGGACATTTCCGATGTATGGAAGAATCGTTACTCCGCGTCCACCAATCACAAGATCTGGGCGGCCAAGTTTGCGGCGCGCCATCCGAACCTTGCGGCAATTGAGTTATCGAGCTTCAAGTGCGGACACGATGCTCCCATCTACAACGTGATCGAGCGTGTCCTCGAGTATTCCGGAACGCCCTTCTTCGCCTTCAAGGATCTCGACGAGAACAAACCATCGGGATCACTGCGCATCCGCGTGGAGACAGTCGATCATTTTCTTCGCTTGCATCGTGAGAGATTCCTCACAGCCTCAAAACCTTCACACAGCGAAGTGCCAGTGCACCAAGACTATCCTCAGGTTCTCGCAGGCGCCAAGTTTTAGGGAGCGGGAAGCAGGGAGCCTTTAAAGGCAGGGTTCAGGGTTCCCAGTCAGGCGTATCACCGGCAAACCCTTCAGTTGAGGATGTGAATCCTGCTGTAGTGAGTCTGCGCATACTTCTGATCGAAGAGCCGCATAATTTCGACGAGGCCGTAACGTTTGGTACGGACGTAGAGATCAACGAAATCGCGCTTAGTGCCTTGGCTTGCGATCGCGCTCACTTTCATGCAAGCGATGTCGCGCGGATCGGCAACGGCAGCATCGAGGAACAGGTTCACCGGAAAGAGCACCTGGTAGGCGTAGCCCAGAAGCCTAACTTTCGTTTCCTGGACGGTGGCGTGCAGCGTGCATGGGGTCTTCGCAATCAGCGCGAACCCTTCGAGTGTTTGGACACGCTGGACCAACGTTTTCTCGTTGAATTGGTCCACTGCCATCAGCTTGTCGTGGTTGACCTGGTCGAAAACTTTTCCAGATTCAGATCCACCACCCAGCGGCGGCCTTCAGCTATTTACTTCTGTGCCTCGGCTACCGCCTGATGCGCCGAGCGTCCGGGCCGGAACCCGTGACTGCGTTCGGAAAACTCCGCGTCCCACCTCGACTGCAAGACCTGCATCACCGCCTGCTGCACCATCCGGTCCCGGGGATTGACGATCCAGACCTCCGTGTCTTTCCGGCCCGAAGAAAAGCCCAGAAGCCAAACCTGCTGCTGGAAGTGGCGCGACTATGTGACGAACCGGGGAGCCCCCGCGTCGCGGCGAAAATCCAAATTTTGCATGGTTTTGGGGTGTTCTTCGAACGATGGATCCGGGTCAGCGCCGACGATGTGGGCATGGCATGGAGCGGAGTCCGCTGGGTGCCCCACGACCATGGCATCCCGACCAGCGCAGTGCAGATCTGCAACTTCGATACGTGGGGGTCCGCTGGAAGCTACACCGTCAGACACGGACTGACGGCCATCGACGAAGAAGAACCGGGTGTCATCCTGATCAGATGAGGACGGTATGGGCACCAGTAGAATGGCCGCGGTCACGCTCGAACGGGCAAATGGAACAGCCCCGTCGGTTGAACTGCGCGAGGGCGTGTTGCGCTGTCAGCGCAGCCTGTTCGCGATGTTGAGCTTCTTCGAGCAGCCCGCATATACAGCGTTCGAGGTTGAGCGCACGCAGATCGTCGAAACTATCCAGAGCGGCTGCCTTGCTGACGCCATGCTGGCGTTGGAGATAATCGAGCCGCTCCCGGCGGCCGCGGTGACTGCGAAGAAACCGCCGACCGGATCGCCGCTCGGGGCAAGACGCTTTCTGTTTTGGAGCCGTCGTTGGCAACCGGCCTGACGACCAAGAAGATATACGCCATGATTCAGCGCGGCACGATCCCCCACCAGCTCATCGACGGCCAGTTCGAGTTCGATCCTGCGATCACCGCGGCCTGGTGGCGTTCGACGGCAGTTTAATGCTAGCGATCTTTTGATATCATCAACAATCTAAGGCTTGGCCATCGCGCCGTCCTATGGGCTGGAGATTCGTTCTTATTTATCTGTCACATCCAGTTCCAACTGGTACCAAAACTGGTACCAAGGTCTTCATTTCGAACAAGATCCCGCAACTTTCCCGGTTACGGGAAGGCCCTTTACCCCATTTCCTAATTACTCCGCAACTTTAGTTCAATTTTAGTACCAGTTTTGCAAGGAAAAACGGGGGAAGAGGGTACTAAAGGCACTAACGGGACGCTTCATTAAATCATTTATATTGTGCATGTTACTGATTCGATGAGGTTACCAAAACCCTCAACTTGTGATTGGCGGAGTTTCACCGCCTTCCCGAGCATCCTGGCGATTGTTGTGATGGACTAACTGCTTGAAGGAGCAGGCAGCCGGTTATGGCATGGAAGCGACTTCCATGACATCAACATTTATAGCGCGTGGCGGAGCGCCGAGTCAAAGCTGTGGTGACCCCGGGAAGATTCGAACTTCCGACCTGCGGTTTAGGAAACCGTTGCTCTATCCACCTGAGCTACGGGGCCACGGTACGCCCGCTTTGAACAGGGTAGCATTCATCGGATGTGGGCGGGAATCGGCAGATCAGGAGGACAGGTTTAGGGGCGGCGGGCGGGATGGTTGGGGTCGGTGAATTCGAGCAGTTCGATGGGCGCGCCGTTTTCGACGATGAACGCGACGCGGACGCCGTCGGATGGGCTGTTGGGAGGAATCAGAATTTCGCGGCCTGCAAGCTCGGAGGCGAGATCGGCCACTTCAAACGCGACGTGCGGAACTTGCCGGACGAGATCGGGGACCGCCGCGTCCGCTTCGAAACGCATCCATTCCACGCCAAATTCGCTTTTCTCGTGGCTGACGACAAAGAGTTTCAGGTGTTTCAAGTGGGTCTCGCCAGGCTTCGCTTCAGTAGTGGGAATTCCGATGTGGTGGTAGCGGCGCATTGTTTTTCGCTCTCCGTGGGATTTGTGCCTTTAACGCTCCATCGCCGGCCCCGATCTGCCCGTACTCCTTGCGGCTCAGCGAGCAGGCGGTTTGGGGCTGGGGTTGTGCCAGGGGCCATCGGCGCCTATCAGCTTGTCGGCTTCCTTGGGGCCCCAGGTGTGGCGTTTGTAGGGACGGGCGCGGGGATGATTGCGGAGCACATTATCGACTACGGCCCATGCGGCTTCGATTGCATCTTCGCGGGTGAAGAGCGCGCCATCGCCGGCCATGGCGTCGCCTAAAAGACGCTCGTAGGGCGATTCTTCGCCGGTCTGCTCCTCAGATAGATATAACTCGCGCTGCTCGCCGATGAATTCTTCGCCGGCAAGTTTGATGCGGGCGGCAAGCGCGATGCAAGGGTTGGGCGAGAGGCGGAAGCGGAAATAGTTGGAAAGACCGAGATTGGGTGCGGAGTCGGCGAAGAGGCGCTGCGGCGCGGGCTTCAGTTCGACAAGGACTTCGGTTGCCGAACAGGGCAGATATTTGCCGGAGCGTATGTACCAGGGCACGCCTTCCCAGCGCCACGAATCAATGAGCAGGCGCACAGCGCAGTAGGTTTCGACATCGGAGTTTTTGGCTACATCCTTCTCGTCGCGATAACCGGCGTACTGGCCGCGCACCATGTCTTCCGGCTTGAGCGCGCGCATGCCCTGGAAGACTTTGGCCTTCTCGTTGTGCACTGCGCCGAAGTCGCGGCCGACGGGCGGCTCCATGGCAAGCATGGCGACCACCTGGAAGAGATGATTCTGAATCACGTCGCGCAGGCAGCCGGCGGACTCGTAGAACGAGCCGCGCGTGCCGATGCCGAAACTTTCCGCCATGGTGATCTGCACGCTGGAGACGTAGTTGCGATTCCAGAGCGGCTCGAGAACCGAGTTGGCGAAGCGGAAGTAGAGAATGTTCATGATCGCTTCCTTGCCGAGGAAGTGATCGATGCGGAAGATTGAGTCTTCAGGGAACGCGGCGTGCGCGACCTTGTTCAGCTGGCGCGCGGAGGCCAGGTCGCGGCCGAAAGGCTTCTCGACAATGACGCGGGCGTTGACGTTGAGCCCGGTGCTCCCAAGCGTTTCGATCACCGTTTCGAAGAGCGATGGCGGAATGGCCAGATAGAACGCAGGCCTCTTCGCGTTGCCGAGCGCCTGCTTGATGGCCGCGAAGGTGGCTGGGTCTTTGTAGTCTCCGCTGACATATTGGATGAGAGAAAGAAGCTTCTTAAATGCGAGCTTGTTATCGATGCCGCCGGAGCGCTCGATGCTGTCGGTGACGCGACGGTGGATTCGATCCATGCTCCATTTGGGGAAGGCGACGCCGATGATGGGTACGTTAAGGACGCCGCGCTTGACCATGGCGTAGAGCGCGGGGAAGATCATTTTGTGAGACAGGTCGCCGGTTACTCCGAAGACCACGAGCGCATCGGAATGCGAACGGCTCATGCCGCGCCTCCGGCTTTTTCGGCTGCTTTTTCCTGGTGTCCGCCGAACTGGAAGCGCAGAGCGGAGAGCAGCCTTTCGGCAAATTCGTCTTCTCCGCGCGAACTGAAACGCTGGAACAGCGCGGCGCTGAGCACGGGAGCGGGGACCGATTCGTCGATGGCGGCCTGGATGGTCCAGCGGCCTTCACCGGAGTCAGAGACGCGGCCGGTATATTTGCCGAGGTCGGGGCTGTCGGTGAGCGCAATGGCGGCCAGATCGAGCAGCCACGACGCGATCACGCTTCCGCGACGCCAGACTTCGGCGATGTCGGCGATGTTCAGGTCGTAGGGATAAAACTCGGGATGGCGCAGCGGCGTGGTCTCCGCATCGACGGTCTGCTTGGTCTTGCCCACGTTTGCGTGGTGCAGAATGTTCAACCCCTCGGCGTACGCGGCCATGATGCCGTACTCGATGCCGTTGTGCACCATCTTGACGAAGTGGCCTGCGCCGCTGGGGCCGCAGTGCAGATAGCCGTGCTCCGCCGTGCCGCCGAGCTTTTTGCGGCCGGGAGTGCGGGGCGCTGAATCGATGCTGGGGGCGAGGGTGGAAAAGATCGGGTCGAGGCGCTTCACCACGTCGGGCTCGCCGCCGATCATGAGGCAGTAGCCGCGCTCCGCGCCCCAGACGCCGCCGCTGGTGCCGGCGTCCACGTAGTGAATTCCCTTCCCTTTGAGCTCGCCGGCGCGGCGAATGTCGTCCTGGTAGTAGGAGTTTCCGCCATCGATGATCGCGTCGTCCGCCTCGAGCAGCGGGATAAGGCTCTCAAGCGTGGAATCGACGACTGCGGCGGGAACCATGAGCCAGATGGCGCGCGGCTTTTGCATCTTCTGCACCATTTCCGCGAGCGATGCGGCTCCGGTGGCTCCGGCTTTCTCAAGCGGCTGCTCTGCTTCAGTATGGACGTCGTAGACGACGCATTTCTGGCCGCCGCGCATGAGGCGCAGCACCATGTTGGATCCCATGCGACCCAGTCCGATCATGCCTAATTCCATGGAGATTCCTTTCGGTGGGGAGTTGAAGGGCCTGCTCTATCAATATGTCAGATGCGGGCGGGAATTGGCAGGTACGGTTGGAGAATTTCGCGAATTGGCGGGAATACCTAGTGGTCCCGAGCCAGTCGCTGCCCGTGCTTTAACGACGAATTAATGTCCGCGCGGAACCCACGCCAGATCGCCGCTCAACACGTAGATTGCGATTGCGGCAGCCATCAAGAAGGCGCCTACCCAGAAGCGCCAGTCGAGGTGCATGCGCCGCCAGTACGGTCCGGGATCGGGCTCACCGCCGTCACCGCTGTTTCCTTCGGGGTTGTGCTTGTTTCCGGTCATCTGCTCTCCGTTTGCGCAGCGGATCGCTGTGGGGCGAAGCTGTCGCATAGAAATTATGTCAGAGCTGGATGCTGGGCGGGTGATCAGATTTGCTCGGAGCGGCGAGAGGTAGGTTGCGCTTTGGGTTGTGGCGAGGAAAGGACGAAATACAGAAGCAGGTCCTTCGACTCCGCTGAAGTACGCTTCGCTCAGGATGACAGATCGCTTTTTCAAATCAGAGCCCAAACGTACCACGTGGGTGCGGGACCGCTGGACGGTGGGGGCCTACGTTCTCGCCGGGAATGTCCAGTTGTTACCGAGGCAGAAATTGACCAAGGAACAGCAGAGAATGGCGATGCCGTTTGAAACGAGGACGGGCAGATGCGCTCGTTGGACCAGGATGCGCATCAGGGCGAGATTGCCTAGCATGGAGACCAGTCCATTGGAGAGATGAAAGCGCAGCAACTGGGCGAGAAGCTCGGAGTCGTGCCGGCGGTCGTGCCAGGTGTAGCGAAGGTGCCAGACGAAGTTGTGCAGCAGCGTGAGTTCCAGGGCCGCGGCTGAAGTAAGGAGATAGTGTCCCGGCGCGCAGCGGTTGAAGAGAGCGAGGGCGCAAAGCTGCAGAACCATGCCCATGGCTCCGACCAGGTTGAATTTGCCCCATCGGATGAGGGTGTTCACGGCAGCGGCTCCTGGCGATAGAGTTCGGCGGTGTGACGCGCAGTGGTGACGATTGCCATGGCGAACATGCTGACCGCTGCAATGGTTCCTCCCAGGTCGAAGAGCAGCATCCTGTGGCCGAAGAGCGTGGAGTACGGGCTACGCAGGAGTGCGAGGTTGCCGATGATGAGCAGAATGCGAATCTCGGTGGGACCGAAGATGCCTTGCGAAAGTTGAAAGCAGGACAATGTGTGCGTGGCCAGGTAGCTCTCGCTCGACAGCAGCAGAAATGCGATGAGCATGGCGATTGCGGTCTGCCAGTGAAGAAATCCGGAGCAGGCGAGGCCACACATGAGGGCGATGGAGCCGAAGATGTCGACTATGTGATCGACGTAGAAGCCGTAGCGTGGGCGCTCATGGCCGCGCACGCGGGCCAGGGTGCCGTCGAGGCTGTCTCCGAGCCAGTTGAGGGCGATGCATACGATGACGCCGAGCAGTGCGTAGCGGTTATAGCGCGATAGCGCGTAGCAGGCTCCGGCGCCGATTTGGGCGATGAGGCCGAGGAGGGTTAGCTGGTCGGAGGTGAGCCAACTGGGCGCGCGGTTGGCCATCCAGAGCAGGGCGCGTTTTTCTATGGAGGCGGTGAGGGCCTGGTTGATTCGGCGGGTGGTGGCGAATCCCGCGCTTGTCTTTGTTGCAATTGAGCTCGTGTTCATCGTCGTGTCCTTTCTTGTTGTGGTTTTGCGGGGTGTTTGCGGGTGCGCTTCAAATTTAGGCAAAGTCTTCCCGCAGCGGCTGAAGACCAAATTGATTGGGTTGCATTTTGCGGCTCGACTGAAGTCGTGCCCTGATACAAAGCACCGATCGATAAAGCAATCGAGTTACTTGCGCAATGCGTTGCGGGTGGCGCGAAGTGTGAATTCGAGCGATTCGCGCGGCACGCTTTCTACAAACGGCTCGACCGCCCAGGCGAGGCCGCGTGGAATGGAGCGCGTGAGCGAGACAGTTTCGATCTGCATGTAGAGGCCCCCATCGCGCTCCTCGTAGCTCCAGTAGGTGTTCAGGCGCCACAGGAAGCCGTGCGCCTCATCGGGGCCCAGCGCGCGCTCGTTGCGGGTTCCGGGCGCATCTATTTCCGAGATGTTTGTGCTGTGCGCGATGGTGTATCCGTGCTGTGCGTCGAGATGCGCAAAGACGATGTCGTATGCCATGTCCATGACAACGGTGATGATGTGCACCTGGCGAACGCGCATGGTGGCCTGGAAGCGGTCTCCCTGCCCGGCAAGAATCTTCGATTGCAGGACCTGGGGCGCATAGCGCTGTGGATAGGCGTTAAAGTCTTTTACCAGGCGTTCGAAGTCGGCGGCTTTGGCTCCGGAAGCGAAAGCGGTGCCGCGCCTGTGGAAGAGAATGGCTCCGGGCAGGTCGGAAGCGCCGGACGGCGGAACGTTCTCGATGATCAGTTCGCCGCGGCGCAGGCGGCCCTCGCCCTCCGCTCCCGAAGCAACCGGAGCGATGAATGTGTTTGGCGATCGGTGTTGCTGGGCCAGGCGTGCTTCGAGCCTTCCAATATAGGCGTTGAAGGCCGACACTGCCGCGGGCGGGGGGTCTGCAGCAATGGGGCGGGGAGCGGCCACCATCAGCAACAGGATCATGAGCCCGCAACGAAAGATCGAGGATTGCGAATTTGAAGTTCTGTGCCGCGTCATGAACAGCACCTTGCTCCTTCGCGGGCGGAAATGCAATCCATGGAATCTCATTTGATTGATATTGTTTCTCACGGCGCAAATCATTGCAAACTTTGGACTTTCGAAGAGTTCTAATTTGCGGAAATGCTTCGGGCTGAAGAGATCATCGGCTACACTGGTCGAAAGAGATGGCGGAATCACGATCAGTCCGGCGCTATCGCTTCGGAGCTTTTGAAGCGGACGCTGCTACGGGCGAGTTGCGCAGGCAAGGGATCCGGATCAGGATGAATGCGCAGCCCTTCCAGGTGCTGCTGATGCTGTTGGAGCGGCCCGGACAGTTGCTCACCCGCGAGGAAATCTCCCGGGAGTTGTGGCCCGACGGGACCTTTGTCGATTACGAACACGGGGTGAACTCAGCGGTCAATCGCATCCGCGAAGCGCTGGGAGATACGGCGGCAAATCCCCGGTTTGTGGAGACGCTGGCGCGGCGCGGGTATCGCTTTGTGGCACCGGTGGAGGAGATTGGCGCGGACGTGCCGGCGCCGAACGCGCAGTCCGACGCCGCGTCGGCTGGGTCGGTGGAGCAACCTGCCATCCTGCATGAGCCCGAGACCAGGCTGCGAATTCTCTCTACGCCGGAAGATCTTCCGCAGGCGCCGCATCCGGTGGTGCAGACGCTCTTCCTGCTGCTGCAGGTGATGTACCTGGGCTTCTACGTTGGGGCTTTGACAAATCTTGCCGAGATTGAAGACCTACTCACGCCGCTTCCGAAAGCGACGCTCATCTTCAACATCCTGATCGTCACGGCAGCAATTCTTATTCCGGTGCGAGCCTTCGTGGTGTGCGCCGTGCTCTTCCGGGCTCCCCGAACGAGCGAGAAGTTTCTCAAGCTCTGGCCATTTCTTCTGGCGCTCGATGTGCTCTGGGCGCTTTCGCCATTCCTGCTGCTGCATCACATCAACTTCGGACTGGCGCTGGCGTGCACCACGCTGCTGGTCTATTCGCCGTTTGCGCAGCGCTCACTGGTGCTGATGGGCGCCGGAAGCAGCAACTCCGCAACCGTGCGCTCAGCCTGAAGAATGCCGATCAGCGCAGTTCAAATGCAGTATCCTCATGTTGGTGGATATGGCCTCGTCCAAGCCCGCTGAACTGGCGCTGCCCTCGGGACAGCAATCCGCGGCGAATCCGCCTGCGGCGCTGCTGATTCCGGGGCTTCCGCTGAGTCTTGCCCATGAGCTTTGGCGCACGGCTGAGGCGGAGAGTTGCGGGCTGAGCCTGGAGGAGTTCTGTGCTGTACTCGCGGGCGTGGGCACGAAAGTCAACCACGGGCTTCCGCCAGGCGCGATTCCAGATTTATCTCAGGTGGCCGCGTTTTTTCGCTCGCTTCATCTGGCTGAGTTGGCGCTGGCGCACGCCTGCGCGCTGGGGCGTGAGGCTGCATGGGAAATCTTCCTCAGCCGCTATCGGGCTTCGCTGGTACAAATGGCCACCTCCATTACGGGCTCGGCTACGCTGGGACAGGACCTTGCCGACTCGCTTTACGCTGAGCTTTATGGGCTGCGCGAGACACAAGGGGAGCGGCGCTCACCGCTGGCCTCGTACTCGGGGCGCGGCTCGCTGCTGGGCTGGCTGAGAACGACGCTGGTGCAGCGATCGAGAGACCACCACCGGCGGACGCATCGCGAAACGCCGCTTGACGATCTTGACAGCGCGGCGCCGACGGCTGCAGAAATACCGGCGGAACTGGCGCGGCTCACAGACGCCGTTGCGCGCACGCTGCGGGAGCTTGGCGCGGAAGACCGCTTTCTGCTGGCCGCTTACTACCTCGACCGGCAGACATTGCTTCAAATCGCGCAGACGATTCACGTGCATGAAGCGACGATCAGCCGGCGGCTCAAGCGGCTCGCGGGCAGTATGCGCAAGCAACTGCTTGAGAATCTGATCGCCAGCGGCCTTAGCAAGGCGGCCGCGACGGAAGCGCTGGGCGCTGATCCGCGCGACATTGAAATAAACCTGCGCGGTTGGCTGCAAACTTCGCAGATTGGAACGTTCTCAAGTAAGAGGGCGTCGGACGCGGCACAGGAATGCTTATGAACGTGCGGGCCCAATTCGAGTACCATCCGGACGCGGACCAGATTGGCGCGTTTGTGGAGCAGGCGCTGCCGGAGCATGAGCGCGAGCAGATGCTCGACCATCTGGCTGTTTGCGCGGAGTGCCGCGCGATTGTGGCGCTCTCGCTGCCGGAGGTTGAGGCGCCCGCAATCGAGCTGCCCAAGCCGGCGCGAAGGAGGTGGTGGGCAGGCTGGGCGGTTGCGTGGCCGGTTGCCGGGGCCGTTGCCGCGCTCGCGTTCCTTATTTTCTACACACGCAATGCACCGATTGCTCCCAACGTTTCTCCGCAGTCTCAGGTTGCTGTTGCCCAAACACCGGCAGCGCCAAGCTCCCAGGAGCAGGCGCTTGCTTCTCCCGCTCAGCCGGCATTGCGAAGCTCTCAAATGCAGTCGAAGGACAAGAGCTCCGCGACTGCGACGGGCGCGGCGGGGATCGCGACGAAGTCGAGAGCCCGGGCCGCGAATCCTGCCTATGCTGTGGACGAAGCCATTTTGACGGGCCGCGACGCCGCAGAACTGATCAAGGTCGCCCCACCGTCTTCGCAAGCGGGAAATGCGCTGAACAGCAATGGACCCAGCGCCGCCACTGGAAATTTAGTGAGTAACAGCGCCAATAACGCGATGGCCGGCTTGAGTTCCGGTGCATCGGGAAACGCTGAAGATGGACTTCAACTAAAGGCTCCAACACCTACATTGAAAACGGCGATTCGGCCCGCGCAGATGGCTCCGGCAGCCGTTCCGCAGCCCGCGAACCCAAGCACTGTGTCGGTGGTGGCGGCGAATGAGGCGCAGATGGAGACCGTTCCCGCCGACGCCGCCAGCGCTGAGATTGCACAGGAAGAGGTTGGGACTGCGCCGCTCAAGCATCCGTTGCCCAGCCGCCTTGCGGTGCTTTCGATGGCCGTGCAGGGCCGCTCAATGCTGGCCATCGACATGCGCAGCGCGGTCTTCTTGAGCAACGATGCCGGCAGGCATTGGAAGGCGATTCCTGCACCGTGGCAAGGGCATGCCGTCAAGGCTGTTCTGGTCGGACCGCAGGCAGGCAGCGCCGCGAATATGCGCCTTGCCAGCGCCGGAGCTTTTCAAAGCTACAATAAGACGCCGCCGACAGCTTCCATTGGTTCTCTGGTGGCGCAGTCCCCTGCTCCGTCCGGCAGCGGCTCAAGCATCAGCGGCACGCTGACCGATCCGACGGGCGCTGTCATTGCGGGCGCGAACGTAGTGGTTACGGAGATTGCGACGGGTACGGCTCACACGGTGCAGACGGACGGCGCAGGGCGCTATCTCGTGGATGGGCTCGCGCCTGGGACCTATCGGGTGGAGGCGCGGGCTTACAGCTTCAACCCGCAGTCGCTTGCCGCTGTTGCCGTTGCTCCCAATCGGCAGACTTTCGCCAATCTCTCGCTCACGATTGCGGCGTCGACGCAGACGGTGATGGTAACCGGCGCGGATGTCATGGAAGGCACCGATGCAAAGAGGAAGGCCGCGAGGTCCACAGCGCCAATGGTGCCCAGACCCATATTTGAAATCACCACCGACAGCGGTGAGCGGTGGACGAGCGCCGACGGCGTGAACTGGAAGCGCATGTAATTGACGCTTCAAAAAACAAATTGCATTTTTTCATCGCAGTGCTGCAAGTTCAGAAAGTAGCGGCGTTCTCCTGTCAGACCAGCAGCCGGGGATTCACTCCCGGCGACGCACAGGAGAAATGCCATGAACTCCGCACGATTCGCTTTTTCCGTCCGCGCATTCTGTTTCTTCGCGGCTATCTCGCTTCTCGCCGTTAAGGCGCTGCAGACCAACTCATCGGTGCAGGCGCGGGAACTTGCCGCAACCTACAAGCACGGAAGCCTGTCGGTCACCATCCCTTACGACTCTGCGAATGAAGGCTCAGGGAAACTGACCGCTGAGATCCTCGACCCGGAAGATCATTCACTGGGCCGCGTGGAGCGCAAGGTCGTAGTCCGCAAAGGCAACGGCTTGTGGCAGCAGACGATTGTTCCCGATAGCGCCATCGCCTTCGACGAAATCCTGTGGCAGCGCCTTCGCTACAGGTTTGAGTATGACAACGGCGCGTTCCCGGCAATCGAAGGCATCGAGTCCATCTCGCAGATCATTCGCCGGCCGGTGGTGCGCATTCTCGGCGAGAAAGAATACATTGCGGGCAGCCAGGCCGCGATTCGCGTGATCGTGACGGAAGCCAACAGCGGCGCGGCAAAAACGGGGTCACTGCACGTAGAACTTCTTGTTCCCAATCAGGAGCCGCGACCGCTGTTCTCCGGTAATCTGAACCGGCGCGGCACTGTGGAGGCCGGCTTTCGATTTCCGGCGGATCTTACGGGCAACTTCCAGTTGCGTTTTAGT